>Ga0118677_10004520_pt1 | contig 25263 bp, 19 predicted proteins | sample AliMusrvi5mmetaG_FD_86154 | JGI IMG/M metagenome (GOLD analysis project Ga0118677, IMG submission 86154)
GGCCTGCGTTTGTATCGGCAAAAGCGCTCATTGGCAAAGATGAATCGACCTTCTTTGTCCTTTCGATAGATGTTGATCGGAAGGTTCTCGACCAGGGATTTGAGGAAAGCCTCAGAGGCCGAAAACGCTTCTGCCGTATCCTGCAGTTCGCGGGCGACGACCTCCTGTTCCTTCATCGAGCGCTGGGCTGCCTGTCGTCCTGCTTGTGCTTCGGCTTTGGCCGTTTCAATGGCGTTGACTTGATGGCGAATGGAGCGCGAGATCAGACAGGTGAGCAGGATAACGAGTGCATTACAGGCGACGCCGACCACCAGCATCTGCTGCCAACCCGTAGTTATAAGGTCTTCGATCCGCCCGGCGCAAGCCGCAAATGAGTTCTTCCCGTTGCGATTTTCAAAAAACTTGCAGGATTTCGCTTGCCAAGAGCCACCCGCATCCCTATCTCCACCCCCCCTCCTTGCGCCGCCTTTCAACCATCGAAGATCCGGAGGGACCCTGCATGCGGCAGATCTTCAGAATCGCCCGTCCTGATTCAAGGCGGGAATCCAACACCCCATGATCAACGACCTCATCACCGAAATGGTGGACGCCGGTGTCCACTACGGCCACCAGACCAAGAAATGGAATCCGCGAATGAAGCCTTACCTGATGAAGGACAAAGGCGGCATCTACATCATCAACCTGGAGAAAACCGTCCAATGCCTCGATAAGGCCGCGGACTTCCTCTCCGACCTCGTCAGCAAGGACCGCAAGGTCCTCTTCGTTGGCTGCAAACGCCAAGCCCAGGACGCCATCCGCGAGGCGGCCGAGGCCACCGGCCAATACTACGTCAACCACCGCTGGCTCGGCGGCATGCTCACCAACAGCACCACCGTCCGCAAGAGCATCGAACGCCTCAAGTATCTCGAAACCATCGAAAAACAACCCGAGTTCAAGGCGATGTCAAAAAAAGAACTCGCCGCCCTCGGCCGCGAGCGCGAAAAACTGCTCCGCAACCTCCGCGGCGTCCGTGATATGGACCGAAAGCCCGATGCCGTGGTCATCGTGGACTCCGCCCGCGAAACCATCGCCGTGGCCGAAGCCCGCCGCCTCGAAATCCCCATCATCGCCATCGTCGATACCAACGCCGATCCCTCGATCATCAGCTACCCGATCCCCGGTAATGATGACGCCATCCGCTCCATCCGCATCATCCTCCAAAACCTCGTCGATGCCATGGTCGCCGGCCGCAAGGCCTGAAGCCAACTCTCCCCCAACCGGACCGGGCGGCTCCTCATCCGGGAGCCGCCCGCCTTTTCTAACACCACAACTCCCGCCATGATCACCGCTGCCATTGTCAAAGAACTCCGCGATAAAACCAACGCCGGCATGATGGACTGCAAAAAAGTCCTTACCGAAACCAACGGCGACATCGAAGCCTCCGTCAAGCTCCTTCGCGAGCGTGGCATCGCCAAAGCCGCTGCCAAGGCCGACCGCGCCGCCAACGAAGGCATCATCGTCGCCCGCGTCAACCCCGCCGCCACTTCCGGCATCTTGTTGGAACTGAATTGCGAAACCGACTTCGTTTCAAAAAACGAAAGCTTCCAGGCCTTCGTCCATGAGGTCGCCGACGTCCTCGCCGCCGCCAACGCCGCCGACCATGCCGCCGCCCTTGCCGTCCAACACGGCCAATACACCCTTGAGGACACCGTCAAGGCCAAGGTCCTCGAGGTCGGCGAAAACCTCCAATTCCGCAAGTACGTCCGCTTCGATGCCGCCCCGGGGGGCGTCATTGGTTCCTACATCCACATGGGCGGCAAGGTCGGCGTGCTCATTGAAGTGGGCACCACCCAAGCGGCCACCGCCGCCAATCCCACGTTCCGCGAACTCGTCAAGGATCTGACCCTGCACATTGCCGCCTCTGCTCCCAAAGGCCTCTCCCGCGAGGACATCCTGGAAGCCGTGGTCGAAAATGAAAAGGACATCTTCCGCGCCCGTCTCATCGCCGAGGGCAAGCCCGAGGCCATGATCGAAAAGATCATTCCCGGCCAGCTCGCCAAATTCTATGCGGAAAGCTGCTTCCTGGAGCAAGGCTTCGTCAAGGACACCGACATCACCGTCGCCAAACTCCTCGCCGCCAAAGGCGCCGAACTCGGCGACACCCTCACCGTCACCCGCTTCATCCGCTTCGGCCTCGGCGAGTAAGCATCGCCCCGTCCTCCTTCGCCCAACCGCCCGGCTCCCGCCCACGGGATCCGGGCGGTTTCGCGCCAGCGCTTGCGCTCCCGGTCCAGAGTCCAACGCGTCAACAAGTCTTTTGACTGTAGGAGTCTCAGACATCCTGAACTCGGGGGAATATGGATGAGACCTTGTGAAGATGGGCGGCGGGCAGGATGCCCGCGCCACCGTGGTCCGGGCATCCTGCCCGGAGTCAAATGTCTCACATGATTTCCCGGCTGAATGCCAACATCCGGCTGAGTTCAGGATGTCTGAGTCTCCTTTTATCGCGGGAGTCTCCTTTTATCGCGCTCTGTCCCAAAGCTGGGAAAGTCGTTGTGAACGGACGAGGGCTTTGGTAAGCGTGCCTTGGCCCGCAAGCCACTCAGTCTCGTGCCGCCAACCATCACCACTGTCGATATTGTCCTTCCTCTGGAACGCTCGGAGGATGAAGCGGCACGCCGCGAGGCGGTGGCCGCCCGCTTGGGGGTGGCGGTTTCGAGGGTTGGCGAAACCCGCCTGCGCAAACATTCGATCGACGCCCGCCAACACACGATCAAGGTGCAACTGCGGCTGGAGGTTGCGATTGATGGACCGCTGCCTGCGGAAGAAATGCCACGCTGGGTGGCGCCGCCGCAACCGGCCAAGCCGCGCACCGTGGTCATCGTCGGCAGCGGACCGGCGGGGCTGTTTGGCGCGCTGCGCTGCCTGGAACTGGGTGCCCGGCCCATTGTGTTAGAACGCGGCAAGGACGTCAGCGCCCGCCGCTTCGACCTCGCGCCGCTATTGCGCGAAGGCCGCGTCGTCGAGGAATCCAACTATTGCTTCGGCGAGGGCGGGGCCGGCACGTTTTCCGATGGCAAGCTTTACACGCGCGCCACCAAACGCGGCCCGGTCGCCAGGATCTACCAAATCCTCGTCGCCCACGGCGCGCCCGCCCGCATTCTAACCGACGCCCACCCGCACATCGGCTCCAACCTCCTGCCCAACGTCGTCAGGGCCATCCGCAATTCCATCGTCAACGCCGGCGGCGAAGTCCGTTTCCAGACCAGGGTCGTCGATTTTCTGACAACAGGCGGGCGCGTCCGCGGCGTCCTCACCGCTGCGAACGAGGAAATCCCGGCCGATGCCGTGATTCTGGCCACCGGCCACTCGGCACGCGACATCTATCGGCTGCTGGCGGGACGGCAGTTCTTGCTGGAGCCGAAGCCGTTTGCGGTGGGCTTCCGCATCGAGCACCCGCAGGCGTTCATCGACCGCGCCCAATACCATCTCGGGGCCAACGTGGAACGGCCGCGCTTGCTGCCCGCGGCCCGCTACCGGCTGGCGACCAAGATTCGCGGCCGCGGGGTGCATTCGTTCTGCATGTGTCCCGGCGGCTGGATCGTGCCCGCCGCCACCGAGAACGACGAGGTGGTGGTCAATGGCATGAGCCTGTCGCGGCGCGATTCGCCATTTGCCAATGCCGGGATCATCGCCACCGTCGAACCGGAGGACCTGCGGGAGTTGAACAAGCAACACGGCGTGTTGGGCGGCATGGCCTTCCAGAAAATGTTAGAGCGGGCGGCCAAAACCGCCGGGGGTGGCGGCCAGGCGGCCCCGGCCCAGCGGGCGGCGGATTTTCTCGCTGGCAAACTTTCCGTCAGCTTGCCGGCAACGAGTTATTTTCCCGGCATTCATTCCGCCCCGTTGCACGAGTTGTTGCCGTCCTGGATCACCAGCCTGCTGCGCGACGGGCTGCGCTTGTTCGAGCGCCAGATGCCGGGCTATGTCGCGGCGCCGGCCTTGTTGTTAGGCTTCGAGACCCGCACCAGTTCGCCGCTGCGCATTCCGCGTCTCGACGCCACGCTCCAACACCCGCAACTGCGCGGCTTGTTCCCTTGCGGCGAGGGGGCGGGCTACGCCGGTGGCATCGTCAGTGCCGCCTTGGATGGCATGCGCAGCGGCGAGGCGGCGGCGGCGGGTTGAACCACCCCACGATGCGGCGGTGAAAATGGAAGATCCTTCGATTGAAGCGCATGCCTGGCGGGTGCCGCGTCGGCTCGCAAAGGGCTGAAAACTGCCCTTAACACCGGCAAAGACGGCAAAATCCGCCGATTTTGACGAGAAAACACCGAATTTTGCAACAGAAGTGTTGACATTCCCCGCCACTTTCGTATTTCTCGCGCATGGCAACAAAAATCAAAGCTATCAAAGACAAACTATCCAAGTCCCAGATCCTGGACCAAATCGCCGCAAGCACGGGCCTTGCCCGCAAGCAAGTGGCTGCCGTCTTGGAAAGTCTGACCGAGGTGATCGAGGCGCACGTCACGAAGAATGCCGTCGGTGAATTCGTCCTGCCCGGTCTGATGAAGATCAGCACCGTGCGCAAGCCGGCGGTCAAGGCACGCAAGGGCATCAATCCCTTCACCAAAGAGGAAGTGATGTTCAAGGCCAAGCCCGCCTCCACGGTGGTCAAGGTGCGCCCGCTCAAGGGTCTCAAGGACATGGTGGTCTGAGTCTCCGGGGCTGACACGCAACTCTAACTGAACGCCCTTGCCTTTTGCCGAGGGCGGACGGGGTGCACATCCGGACTGAATACCCGGGCCACAGGTGGCGCGCGGGCATTCAGCCTGCGGCCGTTCGTCTCTTGTGCGGACCAGAAAGCCCACGGCAGACAGTACCGGGCCACATGGCCGGACGGGGTTCAGCGAGGCCTCCCGACCCTGCGCCCGGTTTCATCAGCGCCGCGGATTGACTTTGTCGGTGATCGGACCAACAATTTTCCTGGCGCTGCGGTTCAGGCGGCCAAACTCGCGGGCGAGGATTTGACGCCATGCCTCTGCCCCGATCCGAATTCCCTCGCTGTGCGTCGTTTCCCCAACCCCATGCCATGATGAGAACCTTGCGAACGATGTTGCTGATGTTAGGTTGCACCGTGGCCTTGGCAGCGGCGGCCGAGCCCACCGAGTTGCGCGTGTGGAATGCCAAGACCGGCCAAAAGATCGAGGCCAAAGCCCTGCAACTCATCGATGGCAAAGTCCAGCTCCAGCGTGCCGACGGGACCAAGCTGCTGGTGGAGATCACCAAGCTTACCGAAGCCGACAAAGCCGCCTTGTTCCAGCATTTTGGGAGCGCCACGACCCCTGCCCCAGCCGCAACACCTGCTCCCGCTGAAACACCCGCCCCAGCCGCAACACCTGCTCCCGCCGCACCGCCGGTCGCGGCCCCTGCGGGCACCCCCGCCGATGATCTGCCGTATCCGTTAGGCACGGCCACCGATGCCATCTCGTGTGGCGACAAGTGGAATTGTTTTCTCTATCTCCCCAAGAGCCTGCGCAAGGGCGGCAAATACCCGGTCATCTTCGTGATGAGCCCCGGCGGCGGTTCACCGGGCGACGCCGACCGCTACAAGGCCGGCGCCGAGCGCAACCGCTGGATCATCGCCATTTCCAAAGAGTCGCAAAACGGCTCCGATGACTATAAGCAGGCGGTGGATTCCATGATCCGGTTTGTCACCACCAAACTGCCCGTCGACCAGAAACGCATGTATACCACCGGTTTCTCTGGCGGCGCGCGGGTGGCCTTTTGGACCGCGGCACTTCACAAGGACATCGCGGGCGTCATCGCCTGCGGCGCGGACGGCCAACTGGGCACCACCAAACAAGTCGCCTACGGGCTGTCCGGCACCACTTGCCCCAACCGCAGCGAAATGGCCAATGCCTTCAGGTCTTTCAAAAACAAGGACTGCTTGTTGCGTTACTTCCCGGGGGGGCACGACTGGGCCAACGAGGAACTCTGCGACGATGCCATCACCCACCTCAACGGAGCTTTCCTGTTCGCCAATCGCGCCGCCTATGCGGACGATCTCGCCTTCTATGTCCAGCAGGTGATCGCGCTCGTCAAGGAATGCGCGACGACGTCCCCGCTGCGGGCCTACCTGTGGTCGAGTTATCTAACCAACCGCGGGGTCAAGGACCCGGCGCTGGCCGACATCCACGCCACCCTCGGCCAGAGCGCTTCTAACAAGCTATATGTGAAAGGTTACACGGGCATCAGCGAGTTCGCCCAGAAAATCTTTGCCGGCATGAGCGGCTCGCGCTCGAAGGCCGACCCAAAGGCATCCGCCGCCTGCAAGAGCGAGGCGAAGAAATACGCCGGCACCCCGTGGGAGGAAATCCTCAGGCTCCTGAGCGAGGACGCACAGGGGTTCTAGCTCCCGGCAACCCAAATTGCCGGAAAACACCCCTTGCCAAGCCGCACGGGCGAGTACACGGTGCGGTTCCATGATGAGACCACCCACCCAAGGATGCTCGTGTTCACATTCCACCGTCCGCCGCGTGAGGACGGTCATGTTTCTCTGGTTGGCGCTGCTCAGCGCAAACCCGCTACAAGCACAGCAGGTCGCCGCGGCCCGGCCTGCGGGCCCCTCGATTCCACTGACGGCAGCTCAAGAGCGAATCCTCGAGCAAGCCAGCGAGACCCTCAAGCAGGCCGCGCTGCCCGCCTCCGAGCAACAAGTGCGACTGCAGGTGATCAAAGCGACGCTGACCGGAACCACCATCCGGCCGGGCGAGGACTATCCCGAGATGCGCAACCCCAAACACTGGACCTTTTCCGCCGACACCTTTGTGGTGTCCGCCGATAGCACGCCCGTGGAAGCCATCGCCGATCTGTGGGTCGTGCATGAAAACGACGGCGTGCCCGTTCCACGCATCCGCTGCTACAAGTATTCTTCGCTGGTCTTCATCCAGGGATTCATCCAACACTTCCGCGAGACCGGTAATGCCGCAGGGTTGGAGGCGCTCAATCAACTGATCGGCCAGCGGGAAATCCCCAACGGGTTGCCCGACGGTGGCGCGGAACTGCTGTGGCGACGCCGCCTGGGCAGGGACCGTTTGCTGCCGGGCGACCAAGTGTGGTTCGAGAATCCGTACTTCGTGCGCGGCGGGAAACTGCTCCGCGAGGAGGCCTATCAACAAGCGATTCGCGAAGGCAAGTCGTCCGCGGAGGCCGCCACCGCCGCCGCCGCCACCGAATCGCTGATCACCGGCGAGGAGGGCAGCAACGTCTTTTTCCTCGGAAATGACCAGTTCGTGCGAGGTGCCTCCAACATCACGCGACTCGCGCGCGATTCGTTCCAACGCTCTGAAAATGCCACCGTGCCGGCCCACGAGCAGATCCTCACGCCGAAAATCTTCACTCTGAAACGCTATCAGGAACACATGCTGGATGATAACTTCACGGCTCAAGCCTGTCTGCGAGCCAATCCCGCCAGCGTCGGGCCCGAGGACTTCAGGATCGAGACGGTCCGTTCGCCCATCGGCCCGGAAAATCTCCTGCGTCTATATGCCAATCCGGCCCTCGGCAAACCCTTGGATTTGCTGATCGATGCCATGGCCAGCCATAACAAGCCACCGCGCCTGGTGGCGCTCGGCGAAACCACCCTCCCGCTTTTCGGCGAGGATTACGATTGGTCCGAACAGCAGCGCGTGCGCACGGCCATTGATGCGGTGATGAGGCTCAAGAGCGACGATACCTGGTGGCCCTTGCTCGACAAGATCAGCGACGAGCGCTATGTCTTGACAGCCACTTGTGGCGGCGTCGCGCGAAATTTCACGGTGGGCGCCCTGTGCGGCGACCTGGTCGATTCGAGGCTCTGTTTGGGCTTCACGGCACACTTGCCGTTGGTGTCCGGACGTGTGCCGGCGACCTTCCTGCCCGAGCAGGAGTATTGGCAGCACGAAGCCCAATGGGCTGCCGAGCACAAACCGCTTTATGCGATGCAGGCCGCCTTGTGCGAGTGTGCGATCCATCAGTGGGAGTCGCTTAGCGGAACTTTGCCGGGTGGCGACGGCCAGTCGCACATATATACGGCCGATGAGAAATCCATTTTCGTGGCCGCGCTGAAGAAGGAGATCGCCGTGCGCAACCGGACAAAACTGGCCGCCTGCGAGGTGGTCGTCGTGCCCTGGCTGCCCGCCCCCAGCGGCTGGGAAGGCTTCGACGCCTTACGCGCCAAGGAGGCGCGCGAGGCGTATGACAGGCGGCCCCGGTAACCACCTTGATACACATATGCACTTCCCGCCGTCCCCACGCGCCATGATGTGATACACCGCGCCCGGATACTCAAATCTCAACTGCCTCGCCATGCCCGCCCTTCAATCCCACACCAAAGGCTGTCAACCCAATAATTATAACTTTGAAGGACTGACACCAACCATGTCCCCCCGCATTCTGACGAATGCGCCTACTGAGGGATTTCCACTATCTGTAGTTGCCTCTTGAAAATTTCGCGGGTGTGTCATACATTACCAAATGCGGCAATCGCGTTCTTGCAGCGGGGATTCGGTGACGATTCCCCGCTGCGAGGTTGCCAGCCGCACACTTCCCGCATACCAACAACCAACCCAATCGGAAAGGAACTGTTATGAGAATACTATTGAACGTGAGAATCCCCCATGAGCAATTCAACGCTGCGGCGAAGGATGGTTCGGTGGGTGCCAAATTGAATCGAATTCTGGAAGCCACCAAGCCGGAGGCGGTTTACTTCACCGAGCAGAACGGTCAGCGCGGAGCGGTGCTCGTCGTGGACTTGCCCAACGCCTCGGGAATCCCGGCGCTGGCGGAGCCGTGGTTCCTAACATTTCAAGCGGACGTCGAGTTTCGCATCGCCATGACCCCGGACGACCTGATGAAAGCCGGCCTCGACGAGCTGGGCAAGAAATGGTGCTGAGCCGGATAAGTTAGGTGTGTAGGGTCCTTCAAGTTTTCAATTCATCTTGTTAGAATCCATGTGCGCAAGCCACCTCATTCACTTCTCAACCTTTTCGCTTTCCGCATTCAGCGTCCGCTCGTGTGCCGCCACCGCCCCGCCCGCGTGATGGCCCGGTTTGCGAATCTTCGCCCGTGCCTTGTCCACCATGGCCAGCAGCCTGTCCTTCAAACTATCCTCACCCAGATATGGACGGTGTTGAAGATGAAGCGCCGCCGGGTTTCCAGATTTCGAGATGGCGGCGGACATCCTGGCGGATTTGCCGACCGCAGGGTGTTGAATCCGCTCCCCTCTGGCCCGCAGGGGAAAATGGCCGAAAAAGCCCGCCGACGTGACCGCAGGTGCCCCGGCGGCGCACGAATTGCGGATTTTCAAGAGACAAGATTGCGTCGGGCGGGTTTTTAGGCGAGAAGACGTCGCCCGCATGACCCAACTTTTGATTGAACCCGCCCGTCGCACTGGCTGCGAGGATTTGCACGCACTCGCCGAAGTTTTGCGAGGAGCGGCCCAGCGCCAACGCTCACCGATCGACGACGTGCTCGACGCTGGCTTGGTCAACGAGGAGAATTACCTGCGCGAATTGGCCGGCGCGTTGAATATGGAATGGCTGGCGAGCATTCCGATCGCCGAGGTGCCGCTGCCCCTGCGCGAGGCTTGCGGCCCGCGCATCGCGTTGCGCCACCGGTTGTTGCCGGTGGCCATCGAGGGCGAGGGCGACCACCGGCGGCTGAAACTTGCCACCTTTGACCCCTTCAACCTGATTGCCCGCCAAGCCGCGGCGCAGGAACTCACCCTGCCCATCGATTGGTGCATGGCCTCACGCAAACGCCTGCACGAGGCGTTGCGCCGTCTCTACGGGGTGGGAGCCGATACCTTCGAGCAGATTCTGGAAGGCCGGGATTTCGACTACGATCACATCGAAGGCGGTGAAGACCAGGCCAACATCATCGACCAGGACGACGATGAGGAGGCCAGCGTGGTCAAGTTCGTCAACCAGATCATCCGCGAGGCGCTCGACCAGCGCGCCACGGATATTCACGTCGAGCCCTTGAGCACCAACCTGCGCATCCGCTACCGGATCGACGGCCGCCTGCTCGAAATCGCCGTGCCGGAAAACATCAAGGCCCTGCAAAGCTCGGTCATCGCCCGCCTCAAGATCATGGCCCACCTCGACATCGCCGAGCGCCGGGTGCCCCAGGACGGTCGTATCAATCTCCAGTTCGAAGGCCAGACCATCGACGTGCGCGTCGCCACCGTCCCCACCGTCGAGGGTGAGAGCGTGTCGTTGCGCTTGCTCAATCAAGAGCGCTTCAATCTGGACAAGTTGCGCATGGAGCCCTACATCCGGCGCAAGATCGAGTCCTTGTTGCACCTGCCCAACGGTATCATCCTGATCACCGGGCCCACCGGTTCAGGCAAGTCCACCAGTCTTTATTCCTTCCTCAGCGAGGTGAATCACCCCGAACAGCGCATCGTCACGGTGGAGGATCCGGTGGAAAACAAGCTCACCGGTGTGATGCAGATTGCGGTGAAATCCGAGATCGGGCTCACCTTCGCCAATGCCCTGCGCTCGATCCTGCGTGCCGACCCCAACATTGTCATGATCGGGGAAATTCGCGACCTGGAAACCGCGGAAATCGCCATCCGCGCCTCCCTCACCGGTCACTTGGTGTTTTCCACCCTCCACACCAACGACGCGCTGGGCGGCATCAGCCGCCTCATCGACATGGGCGTCGAGCCGTTCCTGGTCTCCGCCGCCGTGCGGGCCTTCCTCGCCCAGCGCCTGGTGCGCCGCTTGTGCCCGCATTGCAAGGTGCCCCGCGCGGTGTCCGATGATGATCGCCGCGAACTTGGCATGCCCATGAACATTGCCGGGCAAGCCTACTCGCCCGGTACCGGCGGCTGCGACCAATGCCGCGGCACCGGTTTCGCAGGCCGCCTCGCGATCTATGAAGTGGTGTTGCTCACCCAGCCCATGCAGGAACTCATCTCCCATAGCGCACACGCCAACGACGTCCGCACCCAAGCCGTTCGCGATGGTTACATCCCGATGCGGGGTTACGGTTGGCACAAGGTCATGCAGGGAGAAACCACCATCGAGGAGGTGGTTTCCGTCACCACCTCCGATATCGGCGGTGCCGATTGATTGACCCCCGCCGCAGCCCCAATTCCCGGATCTTCCCCATGCCGCTGTTTGCCTACAAAGCCCTCAATACCAAAGGATCGGTCACCACCGGTGAGTTTGACGCCGCCGACCGCACCGAAGCCCTCCGCGTGTTGGATCGCAAGGGCCTCCAACCGGTGAGCCTGCGCGAGTCCGCCACCGCGGCCGCCGCTTCGGTTAGAAAAACCAACGGCAAGGCCAAGTCCGACGACAAGACCTCGACCCAGGCCTCCGCCAAGGAAGACAAGATCCCGGAAGGGCCGATCAAGCTCAAGCGCCAGGAGGTGGTGCTCTTCACCGAGGAACTCTCGGACATGCTCAGCGCCGGGCTGCAACTTGAACCGGCCCTCAAGTCGATGGAAAACCGCCAGGAGCTGGGCAATCTGAAAGCCGTCTCCTTCAAGATCCGCCAGGTGGTGCGCGACGGGGTGAATTTCTCCGCCGCCTTGAAGAAGGCCAGCCCGAGTTTCGGCCCCTTGTATTGCTCGCTGGCCGCGGCGGGCGAAGCCTCCGGGGCACTTGATACCATTCTCAAACGTCAGGCACACTATCTCAAGACCCTCGCGGAACTGCAAAGCCGCCTGATCCTGGCCATGATTTATCCGGCCTTCCTGGTCCTGGCCGGCATCGGCGTGTCCATTGTGTTTGTCACCACCCTCATTCCGCAGCTCACGGCTCTCATCGCCAGCACCCCGGGCGGCAAAATCCCCCTCGGCGCCGCCATCCTCATCGGTGCCGCCGCCTTCCTGAAGAAATGGTGGATCGTGATGGTTCTAACCATTGTCGGGGCGGCCATCTTCTTCAAGGCCTGGAAGGACAATGATGCCAACAAGCCCGCCTGGGACCGCATGAAGCTCAAACTGCCCCTCGTCGGCCCGGTCATCACCAGTCGCTTTTACGTGCAGTTCCTCGAAACCATGGCCAATCTCGTCGCCAACGGACTGCCCCTGCTCCGCGCCCTCGAGTTGTCGCGCGACGCCACCTACAACCGCTCGCTGCGGGTCGAACTCGACCGCGTGATCGAACAGGTCGGCGATGGCCGGTCGTTTTCCAAAGCCCTGATTCGCAGCGGCGCCTTTCCGGCCTTGCTCATCGACATGGTTTCCGTCGGCGAGCAGACCGGCAAGATTGACATCTCCCTGCGCCGCGCGGCCGAGCGCTATGACAAGGAACTCGACAAGGACCTGCAACGCATCATGGCGCTGATCATGCCCGTGGTGCTCATCGTCATGGCCGGCCTGATTGGCACCATGGCCTATCTGATGATCACCGCCATCTTCCAAACCATCTCCGCCCTGCACTGAGCCGCGGTGAAAGGAACGGAACTTGCCAAAGTGCCGTTTCCACGGCGGGACGGGTGGCCGCCTCGAATTGGACTTTGCCGTTTAGCATCGCACCGGCGCGAAGCTGCCGGCGCGGATGTCGCTCCAGAGCATGCGCTCGCCCACGAAGACGAAGCGGCCGAGGAAGGGTTTTTGTTCTAACAGCAAGGGCAGCCAGTGGCGGTCGTCCTCCCACATGCGGTGATACGGGATGGTGTCGAGGGAGGCCCACAGCGGGGTGGCCTCGTGGGTCTCGGTGGGGGTGCCGGTGAATTCGTCGGCGCGGAAGACATGGCAGAGGATGTCCGGGCAATCGGACATGGAAAACCACAGCTCGCCGAGTTTGCGGGGGGCGTGCGGGGTGATGCAAAGTTCCTCCTGGGTTTCGCGGATGACGGCTTCGAGCGGCGTCTCGCCGGGCTCGATCTTGCCGCCGGGACCGTTGATTTTGCCCGCGCCGAGGCCGCGTTTTTTCTCGATGAGCAACACCTGGCCGTCGCGCACAATGAACATCAGCGTGGCGAGCATTTCGCCCTGCCAGCAAGTCCAGTCGATGGGGGAGGGCAGCGTGTCAGTCTCTAGCAGGACCATCGGCGCTGCTCCGGCCATCAAGGCGGACATGTGAGTCGTTGCCTCATGGACATTGATCATTTTCATTGCGGGGGCAATTTGGTTCACATCGTTCGAGCCGGCAAGCTGGAAAGTCGGCAAGACGATTTCCGATTTGTCAAACCGACCGACCGACCGACCGGCCGCCGACTACCCGACCGGCCGACGCGGCAGCCTCAGACATCCTGAACTCGGGGGAAAATGGATGAGACCTTGTGAAGAAGGGCGGCGGGCAGGATGCCCGCGCCACCGTGGTCCGGGCATCCTGCCCGGAGTCAGATGGTCTCACATGATTTCCCGGCTGAATGCCAATATCCGGCTGAGTTCAGGATGTCTGAGCCTGGACGCGAAAACATGCAGCGCTAGACCCTTTACATGATACGGACGATTGAGGATCTCACCCAGGGCGCTATTGAACTGCCGCCAGACCAACGATAAACGCTGGTTCAACGGATATTGCCAGCGTTGAACCGCTTGGCGATGCGAGCGTTGACAAGGTTTGGAAAGCGGAGATTCAGGAGCGGATGAAGAGACACGATGCCGGGGAGACGAAGGGGATTGTGGGAGCGGAGGTTTTCGGCGGGTGAATTGTCCGGTGTTTCCCTACGACGTTGCCTATTTCATACGTGCTGATAGGATCGTGGTTGCCGCAGTGGCGCATGGCAGCCGGCACCCGGAATTCTGGAAACGCCGCTGCCGATGATTTCAGCCAAGCCCGCTTGCGGCGAGGGCCGCCGAACCCCGCGAGCCCGGCTGGGTTCCCGGGCCGAATATCTTTGAGGATCTGTGCTGGACAAAGCGGGAGGGGTCTGGCATCAGGGCGGACCGATGTCCGAGTTACCGAAAGCCTATGAACCGCAAGCCGTGGAAGCCAAATGGTATGCCGCGTGGATGGATGGAAAGTGTTTTGAAGCGGATCCCGGGTCCACCAGGGAAGGCTATTCGATTGTCATCCCGCCGCCCAATGTGACCGGGATTTTGCATCTCGGCCACGTGCTGAACAACGCCTTGCAGGACATTCTGGCACGCCGCGCGCGCCAGCAGGGCAAGGAAGTGCTGTGGTTGCCCGGCACCGACCACGCGGGCATCGCCACCCAGACCAAGGTGGAACGCCAACTCCGCGACGAGGAAAAGGTGGGCCGCCGCGACCTGGGCCGCGAGGAGTTTCTCAAGCGGGTGTGGACGTGGAAGGAAAAGCACGGCGGCATCATCATCCAACAGCTCAAGCGCTTGGGTTGCTCGTGCGATTGGAGTCGCGAGCGCTTCACCATGGATGAAGCCTATAGCAGGTGGGTGAGCCAGGTGTTTGTGGACTTGTTCAAACAGGGCCTCATTCATCGCGGCAAGCGCATGGTCAATTGGTGCCCGGTGTCTCTAACAGCCTTGTCCGACGAGGAGGTGATCATGACGCCGCAGCGTTCGAAGTTATACACGATGCGCTACGAGCTGGCGGATGCTCCCGGCGAGTATATCGAAATTTCCACCACCCGGCCGGAAACGTTGATGGGTGACTCGGCGGTGGCGGTCAATCCGAAGGACCCGCGCTATCTCGGCCATGTGGGCCGCAAGGTGAGGCGGCCGTTTCCGGCCGCGGAAATTCCGATCATCGCGGATGATCACGTGGATTTGGAATTCGGCACCGGGGCCTTGAAGATCACCCCCGCGCACGACAAGGCGGACTTCGAAATCGGGATGCGACACGGGCTGGAAATCATCGACGTGCTCCACCCGGATGGCCGGATCCATTGTCCGGCCTGCCCGGATCTCGATGGCTTGGACCGCTTTGTGGCACGCAAAAAGGCCGTGGCCAAACTCGAGGCGATGGGCTTGCTCCTCAAGGTCGAGGAATACGACAACAATGTCGGGTTTTCCGAGCGCGCGCATGTGCCGATCGAGCCGCGCATCTCGATGCAATGGTTCCTGAAATACCCCTGCGTCAAACAAGCGGCCGACGCCGTGGCCAATGGCGACATCAGGTTCCGCCCCGAGCGCTGGGCCAAGACCTATGCCCATTGGATGGAAAACCTCCAGGATTGGTGCATCAGCCGCCAACTCTGGTGGGGCCATCAAATCCCGGTGTGGTATCGCAGGGACAAGTTCGACGCGTTGCGCAGCGCGGAATCGTTAGATATGCATGACTTCGCCAACGGCGACATCCACGTCGGGGTCGACGCACCGACGGACGCCGCAAGCTGGGTGCGCGACGAGGACGTGATGGACACCTGGTTCTCCTCGTGGTTGTGGCCCTTCGCCACCATGACGAATGTGGGGGAGCAATCCCTAACATTAAAGAAGTTCTATCCGACAAGCGATCTGGTGACCGGCCCGGACATCATCTTCTTCTGGGTGGCACGCATGATCATGGCGGGTTTTCAATTCGCCGGCGGGCTGCCCTTCAAGAACGTCTTCTTCACCACCATCATCCGCGACCTGCAAGGCCGCAAAATGTCCAAATCGCTGGGCAACTCGCCCGATCCGATCGATCTGATGGAGAAATACGGCGCCGACGGCCTGCGCTTCGGCCTGATGCGCATCGCGCCGGTGGGCAGCGACGTGCGCTTTGATGAGACGTCGGTCGAGGAGGGCCGCAACTTTGCCAACAAACTCTACAACGCCTGCCGCTTCCGGCAGATGGCCGACGAGGGCCGCGAGCCGTGCCGCGTGACGGTGGCTCAGTCCAAGCTGCCGCCCTATCATCTCGACATCATGGCCAAACTCGACGCGCTGGCCGCGGGGCTGGCGGAGAGTTATGCCGAATACCGCTTCGGCGAGATCGCCCAGCGCCTGTATGAATTCCTGTGGAGCGAGTTTTGCGACAAGTTCCTCGAAGCGGTGAAACTCGACCTGCGGGAAAGCGCCACGCCGGAAGCCCGCGCCGCCACCCTCGGCACCTTCGACGCGGTGATGAGCCGCTACCTGCAACTCATGAGCCCCTATATGCCGCACATCACCGAGGAACTCTCGGCACGCATGGGTTATGTTAGAGAGGGCGAATTCCTGATGCGGAAGGAGCTTCCCGCGGCACCGTTGCTCGCCGCCCCGGCCGCCGACGCCCAGGCGCGGGCCGCCGCCATCTACGAAGCCGCGGGCCGCATGCGCAACCTCAAGGCGGAATGCAAGATGGGCTCGCGCAAGGATGTGCGCTTCGTCATCAAGTCCGCTCCCGCATGGCTTGCCGCGGAATCCAAGGTGCTTGCGTTGCTGGTGGGTGCCGGGGAAATCATCCTGGATTCAGGGTATGTGGCAGCCAAGGGCACGCCGGCCGCGATCACCCCGCTGGGCGAGGTGTACATGCCGCTGGAAGGCTTGATCGATGTCGCTGCCGAGCGGGTCCGCCTCACCAAGGAAATCGCCAGGATTCAGCTCGAGGTGACCAAGTGCGAGGGCAAGCTGGGCAATGCCAGTTTTGTGGAGCGGGCGCCGCCGGAAGTGGTGGTGCAGGAAACGGCGCGGCTCGAGGAATGGCACGCGAAACTGCGGCAACTCGCTGAGATGCTGGCGGCCTTGATCTAATGGCTATTTCTAACGACTTGCCAGCGCGGGATTCGTGACTAGAATGAAGGCGTAATGACGGAATTCAGGAGCATCCAGGGGATTGGCAAGGCTTCGTGCGAATTGCTCGAAGCCGCCGGTTTCCTTGATGTCCAAGCCCTTGCCAAGTCGGGCGTGGACGAACTCGCCGTCGAATTGCAGCGTGCCAACCGGATCCTCAAAATCGCCAAACGCACGCCCTCGGCGGCGAGCATTGGAAAATGGATTGCGGCCGCCCGCAAGGAGGTTGGCAGCACGGAGGCCCCGGTCGCGGCACCAGCCATGCCTGTCAATTATGAAGTGACCCCGCTGGTGATGGAAATGCTGGCGGTGGCACCGATGGCGATCCCGCTGCCGGGATGGCAATTGGTGGAAAACCGCCTGGCGGTTTCCGACATTCCCCCCGCGATTTTGCTCAACCGTTATTCCGGCGATCTGGAAATCCGCGTGACCAACCGCGACAACACGCTGCGGGCCTTGCCGCGAACGACCCAGGGGGCCGCGCCGCGAATGCCCTCATCCGGCTATGTGCAAATTGGCGAGAGCGCCCAGCCGCGTTTGGAAATGGACACCACGCGGTTCAGATCCATCGCCGATTTGGAACGGGTGGGGCCGCGCATTGCCGTCTCGAAGAGCGCGCCTGATCCGGAGGCCACCAAGGAAAGCGACCGGATTGCATTGATCCGGGCACCGCTCGAGTCGACCAACCGCGGTCGCGATCCTCGTTCGCGAAGCTATGTGAGAGGCGTGTTGCACAGTCATCCGGTCGGCATGTCCCTCGGGGCGCTGGTCACCTTGGTGCTGGCGGTGCTGTTGCCGCTGGCCATCGCGGTTTCCGTCTTGCTGCTCCTCGCCGTGTTGCTCCCCGACCGCTTTGCCTGGGTGCCGCAGTGGCTGTTGGTGGTTCCCTGCGGCTTGCCAGTGCTGGGGCTCATGTATTTGATCTTCGGCTTGAACGGCCGTTGCCGGATCTGCGCCCAGCGGGTGTTCTTGCACCGCGCCTGCCTGAAAAACTCCAAAGCCCATCACATTCGCGGGCTGGGTCACATCATTCCGATGTGCCTGCACATTGTGCTGTTTCGCTGGTTCCGCTGCACCTACTGTGGCACCCCGGTGCGCCTGAAAAAATAGCATGGTTCAACAATGCGCAGTCATGAGGTTAACCGAGGTTCAGCGATGAAGCGGGTGTTGCCATGGTTGGTGGTGGGGATGCTCGGCCTGAATGCCTGCGGCATGTTCGATTCCAAGACCAAGCCGGCCAAAACCGAAGAGCAAAAGGCCTTCGGTGACACCGGCATTCCACCCCAACTGCGGTCCCGCGGCGGCGATGGAACCGCGGTCACTCCCGGTGGCAACAAGCACGGCACCGCCACCTTGGACTTCACCCCGATGGAAGACATCTGGTTCACCAATCCGGACGATCCGGACGCCCAGGTCCCCGAACTCGCGGCGTTGTTGGCCGCACCCAAGACCAAGCCCAAAATCTGGGAGGAAAGCGACACCATCTCCCGCAGCCGTTCCGCCCGCGAGGGTAAACCGCTACTCATTTTGTTCACCAATTCCCAGAATAATTCCATGTGCAAAGCCCTCGACGAGGAACTGCTCTCCACCAGCAACTTTGAAAAATGGGCCGCCGAAAAACTCGTGCGCATGCGGGTGGATGCCACGGTGAGCGTCAAGGACGACGCCCTTTCGGTTGACGAGGCGAAGAACCGCGAGGCGGATATCAAAACCTATGTGGCCCTGCTGAAAAAGCGTTACAAGGTGCTCACCTATCCAACCTTGATTTTGCTCAACCCCGGTGGCGAGGTCCTCGGGCGCTATCCCGGCTACAAGAGCGGCACCGCGGATTTTACCTGGGGTCTGCTCAAACATGGCGAGTCGGTCTCGACGCGGGCCTACGCGGCCTGGCGTGCCGAGATGGAGAAAAAAGGCTATCGCGAGTGGCAGGACCGGCAGGGACGCAAGGTGTTCGCCAAGCTGGTTTCCTACGCCAAGGGCGAACTCATTCTCATCGAACCGGATGGCTCCCGCTCGCGCACTCACGAGGACAAACTCTCCGATGCCGACCGCGCCTGGATCACCGAGCAAAAGAATCTCCACAACATGCCATGAACGGTGGCACCGGGACTGGCCGGAATGATTCCCTTCCCGCTGGTGCCCTTCTGCGGGATGCGGCCGCGCCACGGGCGCCGGCTCAGGCCGCCTTTCGGCGGAACATCAGCGCGGCGAGCGAGAGGGTGCCGATGCCGATGACCACCAGCGGCCAAACCAGCGAGAACACCCGGCCATACGAGGCGTCCTTGAGAAACACTCCCTTGACCACTTCCACAAAATGCCGCACCGGGTTGATCCATGTCACGTGTTGCAGCCACATCGGCATGTTCTCCACCGGCGCGGTGTAACCTGAAAGAAGAATCGCCGGCACCATGAAGACGAAGGCCCCGAGGAACGCCTGTTGTTGGGTTTTGCTGATCGAGGAAATGAACAAGCCCACGCCAACCAGCGCCAGCGCATAGAAAAACATCGCCCCATAGAGCAAGCCAAGGCTGCCGCGGAATGGCACATGATAGATGAACACCGCCGCGGTTAGAATCAGCGTCGCCTGGAAAAATCCCACCACCACCGCCGGCACGGCCTTGCCCAACATGATCATCTCCGGCGACAGCGGCGATACCAGCAACTGCTCGAAGGTCCCTTGTTCCCGCTCCCGTGCCACCGACAGCGCGGTAACGATCAACGACCCGATGGTGGTGATGATCGCAACCAGACTCGGCAGGATGAACCAGGTGTATTCCAGGTTGGGGACAAACCAATTGCGCGCGACGACCTCGGATGGCACCACCCGCCCCGCCGCCGCCGCGCGATCCTTGAGATACCCGTCTAACACGGACTGCAGATAACCGAAGGCGATTTGCGAGCTGTTGGACCGGCGGCCGTCCAGTATCACCTGCACGGGCGAGGCCTCGCCCGTGGCAACCTTGCGGGAAAAATCCGCCGGTATATGCACCGCCAGCAGCGCGTCACGCCTGCCGATGGCCTCGTCCAACGCCTCGCCGCTCCACACCGGGGTGATGCGGGTGAACGCGCCGGATGCCGCAAAACGTTGCATCATTTCCACCGACGCCCGCCCCCGGTCCTCGTTGAACACCGCCAGCGAGGCGTTCTTCACCTCCAGCGTCGCCGCAAACGGAAACAACGCCGTCTGAATGATCACCGGCACGACCAGCAACAGTCGCCCGCTCTTGGTGCTGAGCAGCGACTGGAATTCCTTGCGGACCAAGGCGTGGATGCGACTGAAAAAACTCATTCCATCCTCCTCTTGGTGAGCTTGGCTGTTAGGCCGATGAAAAAGACGGTGGTGCAGCCTAACATCAATATGTCCGGCAACAGCAGCTTCCATTGCGTCCCGGCCTGGAAGAGCGTTTGCATCGACGATACGAAATAGCGTGCCGGAATGATATGTGTAACCCCGCGCAGAAACACCGGCATGCTGGAAATCTCATAGATGAAGCCGGATAGCATCACCGCCGGCAGGAACGCCGCATTCAACGCGGCCTGCGCGGCGTTGAACTGGTTGCGCATACCGGTGGAAATCGCCAGCCCGATGCCTAACACACTGAGCAGGAACAACGAGCCCACCACCCACAGCGCCAACACCGTCCCGCGGAACGGCACTCCCAGGGCCCAGTGGGCGCCACCGACGCACAACAGCAGCGAAGTCATGCCCAGTCCGTAATACGGCAGAATCTTGCTGAGCAAAAGCTCGGTTCGCGTCACTGGCGACGCCAGCAGCGCCTCCATCGTGCCGCGTTCCCATTCCCGCGCCACCACCAGCGAGGTGAGCAAGGCACCGATCACCGTCATGATCACCGTGATCGAGCCGGGAATGATGAAATTGCGGCTCTCCGCCGACGGGTTGAACCACACCCGCGGCTCTAACACGATCTCGCGTTTCAGCGCCTCGCCCCGCTCGTCGCCGCGCTCCATCTGCCACGTCTGCCAGACGCCGTTGACGGTGGAACGCACGAACTGGGCGATGTTAGGCTCCGATCCGTCGGCCACTAACTGCACCGGCGCGGTTTCCCCACGCTGTTGCATCTTGCGCGAGAAATCCTCCGGGATGACGACAAAGCCGCGGATTTGCGAGTCCACCAGGGCACGTTCCATGGCAGCGCGCGACTCATAGGCATGCACCTCTAGCCAGGGCGAGCCGCACAGGGCCGCGCCGAAGGCCGTGGCATCGGCCCCGCCGTCCTCCATGCGCAAGCCGATCCGCAGCCGCGAGAAATCCAGGTTGATGCCATAGCCGAAGATGAACAGGAGCAGCACCGGCATGAAGAAGGCGATCAGAACACTGCTAGGGTCGCGGAAAATCTGCAGCGTCTCCTTCCAACAAAGCGCCCGCAAGCGCCGCCAGGAAACCCACTTGTTGGATTGCGGAGCGGCCGCCAATTCGCCTTTTCCCGGGTCCTTCACGGTTGTGGTGGGTGTTGCAGCCAGCCCGTTCGGGTGGCCGCCGGACGCAGGATGCCCCATCCGACCGCGTTTGGCAACAAAGTCCGCGAGGTCCCTTCGTGCCACCCTCCCAGCGTGACTGCCAACGTCAAATGCCTGGTACTCTCCATCGGAGACTTGACCCGCTTCAAGAAAGTGCGTACGGTAAGGCCATGGAGCTGCCTTTCCCACTTGAACTTTCGCTTGCCCGAATCGGCAATTCGCGGGGAATCCGTTTGCCTGGTGCCCTGATCCGCAAGCATGGCTTGGAAAACGGCCTGATTTTGGAGGATCGCGGCCACGAACTTGTCATCACCCCAAAGGGCGGCCCCAAAAAACTCTCCTGGGAGGCAACCTATCAAGAAATGGCTGCCGCGGGCGAGGATTGGTCGGATTGGGATTGCACGGTTGCGGATGGGCTGGATGCAATCCCTTGGGCTGGCCCCAGCCCAGCCGCCCCGAAGATTGCCAGACGCGCAAGGTCTTCGCGTTCCAAATGAAGCGATACGAAATCCATTGGGTTCGGTTGGACCCGGTTGAGGGTGCTGAAATTGGCAAGACTCGTCCCTGTGTCGTTGTCAGTGATGATGTTCGCAGCCGCAATCTTGCCACTGTCGTGGTCTGTCCACTAACAACAATGTTGCGGCCGCACTGGCGCACACGGGTGCGGGTTATCGTCGCAGGAAAACCTGCAGACGTGTGCGCAGATCAAATCCGCACCGTCAGCAAGACCCGCTTGGTCGGAAAGTTGGACAGCCTATCCCAAACCGAGGCACTGGCTTTGCGCGAAGTTCTGATCGAGATGTATGGCAAATCATGAGGCCAATTGCTTGTCGCAGTGACGGATTTCGATCCTGCATCACGCTAATCCGCAATCTCGGCCTCGGCGCTGACCATCCAGCCGAGGCCGAAGCGGTCGGTGAGCATGCCGAAGCGGGGCGACCAGAAGGTCTTGGCCAGTGGCATTTGCACCTCGCCGCCCTCGACGAGCGCGGCAAAGGCACGCTCGGCGTCGGCTTGGGTCGGCACGGACAGCGAGAGCGAGAAACCGGCGAAGCCCGGCGAAGTCCCGTGGCCATCGGAAGCCATGAGGGTGTTGTTGCCGATGCGGAAGCTCGCGTGCATGACCTTGTTTTCAAAGCCGGGCGCAAGCGTGTCGGGCGGCAGGGGCTCGGGGCTGTCGGCGTAGCGCATGAGCATTTCCACCTCTGCGCCAAGGGCGCTTTGGTAGAACGCGAGCGCCTCTTCGCAGCGGCCGCCGAAAAACAGATAGGGTTGAATGACAGTGGTTTTCATCATGCGTCCTGTTTGTCGCGGATCAGGGCGATGAAGGCGTCCTCCATGGACGGGTCCGGGGTGGCGTCCGTGGCGGCTAGTGCCTTGAGTTCGTCGGGGGTGCCGGAGGCGATGAGTTGGCCGCGAAACACCAGGCCGATGCGGTCGCAGTATTCCGCCTCGTCCATGAAATGGGTGGTCACCATCACCGTCACGCCGCGTTCGACGAGACCGTTGATGTGAGTCCAGAACTCGCGCCGGGTGACCGGATCCACGCCCGAGGTGGGCTCGTCCAGAAACAGGATGTCCGGCTCGTGCATCACCGCGCAGGCCAGCGCGAGGCGCTGTTTGAAACCTAACGACAGCGACTCGGTCCTGGCGTCGAGGAACGGTCCGAGGTGGAAGATTTCCGCCATGGTGGTGGTTTTCTCCCACCGCAGGGTGCCGGTGAGGCCATAGATGCCGGAAAAGAACTCCAGGTTGTTGCGAACCGTTAGATTGGCGTAGAGCGAGAATTTTTGCGCCATATAGCCGAGTTTCTGGCGCGCCCGGCCGGCACTGTGGCGCAAGTCGAGCCCGACCACCGCCGCCCGCCCGGCACTGGGCTTGAGCAGGCCGCACATCATCTTGAAGGTGGTGGACTTGCCGGCTCCGTTAGGTCCTAACAACCCATAGATCTCGCCGCGACGGACCTGGAAGGTGACGTTGTCGGTCGCGGCGAAATCGCCGAATTTCTTGGTGAGTTTCTCCGCCTCGATGACGACTTCGTTGCTGCTTGGAATGGCGCGCACGTGGGCGGCCAGCACCGATTCGCCGCCGGGTCCGCCGCCCATGCGGTCGATGAACGCATCCTCGAAACGCGGTGCGACCTGCGCCCACTCGGTGGCGGGTGGCGCACCGAGGGCCTCCGGTGAAAACCGCGGCGGCAGCTCCGGCGCGGTGGCGCGAAAGGTCAGCCGGAGGTGGTGGCCTTGGATCGTGCCATCGCTGATGGCGGGGTGGGACAGCGCGCTGGCCAGCAGGCGGCGCTTGTTGCCGGCCGGGTTTTTCAAGTGCCAGCAGCGTCCGGCCAGAGGCGCGGTCATGGCCTCCGGTTTGCCTGCGAAAATGAGCTTGCCCTCGTTGAGCACCAGCGTGGTGCCGCATAACTCGGCCTCCTCCAGATAGGCCGTGCTCCAGACCACCGCGATGCCGTCATCCACCAGGCGGCCGACCATGGCGCGCAATTCCCGGCGCGAAATCGGGTCCACGCCCACGCCCGGTTCGTCGAGCAGCAGCAGCCGCGGACTGCCTAACAACGCGCAGGCCAGCCCCAGCTTCTGTTTCATGCCGCCGGAGAGTTTTCCCGCGAACCGCCCGGTGAAGCGCCGCAGGTCGGTGAAGGCTAACAGACGCTCGAAAGTCGCCACCCGCACCGCGCCCGTGACGTTGCGCAGGTCGGCGTGCAGGGTGAGGTTCTCCAAAACCGTTAGATCCTCATACAGGCCGAACTTTTGCGGCATGTAGCCGAGCTGGCGGTGGATCGCGGCGGCCTCGCGCGCCGGATCGAGCCCCAATGTGCTGAGGCTGCCGGAACCCGGATTTAGCAAGCCGGCGATGAGCCGCAACAGGGTTGTCTTGCCCGCGCCGTCGGGGCCGACCAGGCCGGTGATAGAGCCGCTGCGGATCTCACCCGTCACCGCGTCCAAGGCCGGCGCGTCCATGCCCGCGAAGGACTTGGTTAGATCACGGAAGCTAACAACGACGTCCGACACCTTAGCGCGAGGTAGAATCTAACGAAACGGTCACCGGCATGCCCTGTCGCAGGGAGCCGTCCGAGTCATCGACCACGATGCGCAGCCGGTAGACCAGCGAGGTGCGCAGCTCGGGGGTCTCCACCGATTTAGGAGTGAACTCGGCGCGCGGCGAGACGAAGCCCACCTTGCCGTGAAACGGCCGGTCCGGGCGGCCGTCGGTGACAAGGGACACCTTGGTGCCGGGCGGCACTCGTCCCAGATCGCTCTCATGCACATAGGCACGCACCCACACCGGTTGCTCCAACGACAGCGAGATCACGGTGGCGCCGGCCTGGGCGATCGCACCCGGCTCGAGGGCGCGGGTGAGCACGACGCCGGCCGTCGGCGCCTTGAGCTGGGTGTCCTCCAGATGCAGCGCGGCGCTTTCGCGTGCGGCCTGGGCCTGGGCGACCTTGGCATCGGCGGCGGCAATTTCCTCGGCACGGAATCCGGCTTCTAGCAAGTTCAGCCGCGCCTCATTGAGGATCACCCGCTGGTTGGCCTCATCGCGGGCAGCTTCCGCGCGTTCCTGATCTTGTTTGGACGTGCCGCCCCGGCTCACCAAGTCGAGTTGCCGCTGGTGGGCACGCTCGGCGTCCTTGGCCACCACCCGGCTTTCCGCCAGGGTGGCCTGCGCCTGCTCGATTTCCTCACGACGGTTGCCGGCGTGTTTGAGTTGTTGGTCGGCCTTGGCGGCGGCGAGTGCGGCGTCGGCGCTGGCGAGTTCATGGGCGTAGGGTTCGGGATCGATGCGTGCCAGCAACCCGCCGGCCTGCACCGCATCGCCCTCGTCCTTCAACACCTCCAACACCCGGCCCGGTACCCGGAACCCCAGATCGACGCCGCGGATATCGACGTTGCCATAGAGCTTCAGCGGGGCTTCCCCGCTGCGGAATTTCGCGCGGAACTGCCATAGGCCGACGGCGGCAAGTGCCGCCAGCACCAATGCGATTAGGATTTTCTTCATGCGACGGATTTGGGGGTGCGGGTGGGGTGGGTGGCAATGCCCTCGAAGAGCAACTGGGCCAGGCGCGCGGCCATTTCCGCGGGATGCAGGCGGAAACGGTCCAACGTTTCCGCCCGCAACAGGGCGTTGGCCCCGGCCAGGAACACGCTGCAGAAAAACGCCGGATCCACATC
>Ga0118677_10004521_pt1 | contig 25260 bp, 15 predicted proteins | sample AliMusrvi5mmetaG_FD_86154 | JGI IMG/M metagenome (GOLD analysis project Ga0118677, IMG submission 86154)
AACCAGTTCCGGATCTTTGAGGATCTCTAGTTCCAGGTATTCAGCGGTAATCTTATCCAGCGAACTCGAGGCGACCCGCGCGGCGGTCAGCTTCAGAGCCTTTGCCTTAGTCAAAACTTGTTTGTTGTCCAAGCCGAGCTTCTTTGAGATGTCGTATATCCGAACGGGCATATTTCTCTATCACTTCGGCCTTCGCCTGCCACACAGCCTTCATAGGCTCGATCCTAAATCACTGGAACTTGGCGCGCCAGCGCCATAAATCAACCCGAAATCGGGGCTTCACCGACTTTGAGCGTACGCCTCCCTGCCTCGGCCCGCGCTGCTTCCATTATGGCCGCCGCCTGGTCACCGAGTTCTGGGATTCCTGACAAATCGCTCTCATCCGCCTGCAAGAGGTCTTCCAGCCGGGTCAGACCGTGATGGACCAACACATCGGCCTGTGCGCGTGAAATTCCGGCTATCGTGGCCAGAGAGTCCACCGCCTCGGCCACCTTTTCCTCGAAGCCCTTGGTTACCACCACTTCCGGCTCAATGTCCACTTGCCACCCGGACAGCTTAGAAGTCAGCCGCGCGTTTTGGCCACGCTTGCCAATTGCGAGGGAAAGCTGGTCTTCGCTCACGGTGATCCTGACCCGCTTGCGGGCTTCATCAATGTCGAAGGCCTTGAGCTTGGCGGGGGCCAGGGCATTGGTGATGAAATTCCTCACGTTCGAGTCCCAGCGGATGATATCCACCTTCTCGTTGTTGAGTTCCCGAACGATATTCTTCACACGTTGACCGCGCAGACCGACGCACGCGCCCACGGGATCTACCTTTTCGTCGCGGGTCCAAACTGCCAGCTTGGTGCGAAACCCAGGCTCGCGGGCGATGCCCTTGATCTCGATGGTGCCGTCATTGATCTCAGACACTTCCAGTTGAAAGAGCTTAATGACGAACCGGGGATCGCAGCGGGACAAGATGATTTCCGGGCCATGGGCGCCTTCCTCGACGGCCTTGACGTAGCAGCGGATGCGCTCGCCGACCTGGTATTCCTCGGTCGGGACGCGCTCCCGGTTGGGCAGTAACGCCTCGTACTTGCCCAGATCCACGATAACGTCCGAGCGGTCGAAGCGCCGCACCGTCCCGCTAATGATGTCCCCCACCCGGTCCTTGAATTCCGTGAAGATAAGTTGCTTCTCCGCGCGGCGGATATGCTGCATCAGGGCTTGTTTGGCATACTGGGCGGCAATACGCCCGAAACCGACCGGGGTCACCTCGACTTCGACTTCCTCGCCCAGTTGCGCTTCCGACCGGATGCGCCGGGCATCGAATAGGGAAATTTGGTCATGCTTGGAAATGACCTTTTCGGACACGATCAATTTAGCAAAGGCGCGGATGTCCCCGCTCTTCTGGTCAATAACCACTCGCAATTCGCGTGCCGGTCCAACCGCCCGCTTGGCGGCCGACAACAATGCCTCCTGGACCGCGTTGGACAGGACATCACGGTTGATGCCCTTTTCGCGTTCCCAGAATTCCAGCACTGCTAAAAAGTCGGCGTTCATAAATCTTCAACGGCCGTTCCCCATAGGGAACAAAAAAGTCGGCAGATTAAGCTCTTCCGACTTTGGCGGGCTGGCGAACCAGCAATCTGGACCGTTCTAGAAAGAAAAGTAGCGGTTCTGCCGAGAAGAGTCAACCTCCAAATCCTGGACCTCTGACAAAGCCTGGCAACACCCCACATCCGGGGCATTTACACCCATTTACACAATTCTCTTTGCATTTGGCCGTCCCCTATTCCAAGCTGGCTGCATGACGCAACCGCTCGCCCTCGTTCTGTATGAGAAACTACTGCCGGGCAGTCAGATCGTCAACCGGCTGCAGGATCTGAACTACCGCGTCCAGGTGATTGCCGAGGCAAGCCGGTTGGTGGAATGCGCTGAGCAGGTCAAGCCGCTGTTGGTGCTGGCGGACCTTGAATCCAGACGGGACGACGTTTGTGCGGCGCTTGCACGACTAAAACAGAACGCAGCAACCGCACATCTGCCCGTGGTAGTCTTTAGCCGGGAGGCTGCAGCGGACTTGCAGGCTGCCGCCCAAGCGGCTGGGGCCACCCTGGTCGTTGGCGAGACGGCCATTTTAAACCACCTCCCTCAGATTCTCGAGCAGGCTCTCCAGGTCGACTGATCCCCCAATCCGCATTACGCCCCGATGGCACAAGCCGACGACGGCAGCGCGTTCGGGGGAGTTTGACGTTAGAGATGTGACTGAGACAACAGCGTCGAAGATCCTCCCCCAGGTATAGCAAGTAGGCAGCGTTGCCGTTTTGATGTGGACCCCCTAGCCGCGTTTGGCGGGTCTCTTCCGCAATCGGCGGGACGGCGTTTGCGGTTCGCAGCCAGTGAAACGGCTCTATTTTTTACTTTTCGATTCCGGCGGAGTCTGGTATCGAAGAAGGGAGCGCATGAACAAGAGCGAAGGCCGGCCCATTAAGATCCTGCTGGTGGAAGACAGCTCCCATGACAGCGATCTGGTCCTCGAAGCGTTTAAGGATTTCAAGGTGCGCAATAGCGTGAGCGTGGTTGAGGACGGCGTGATGGCCATGAAGTTCCTGCGCCGCGAGGGTCCGCATGCCAATGCCCCGCGCCCGGACCTGATCATGCTGGACTTGAACCTGCCCGGCAAGGACGGCCGGGAAGTGCTGGCGGAGATCAAGGCCGACAATCACCTCAAAACCATTCCCATTGTCGTATTGACTAATTCGCGAGCTGAGCAGGACATCCTGCGTTCCTACCAGGAAAACGCCAACTGTTACATCAACAAGCCGGTTGGTTTCAACCAGTTCCTGGAGGTGGTGCGGTCCATCGAGGCGTTCTGGTTCTCCGTTGTGACCCTGCCGCCCGCACTTGAACCTGGCGGTTGAATCCGCCGCGTCGACAGGACCGGACAATTCCCAGCACAACCATGAATGCGGCGCCGTTAGAAGTTTTGCTCGTAGAGGACAGCCCTTCTGACGCTGTGCTCTTGCAGGAATCATTAGCCGAAAGCCGGCCCGGGGAATTCAACTTCACCCACGTCGAATCCTGGGCCGATGCGGCCGAGTTTATGCGCCAACGACCGTTCGACGTACTGCTGCTCGACCTGTCGCTGCCGGACGTTACTGGCCGGGAGACTTTTATACGGGCGCGGGCTGAAGCCCCTCAGCTTCCCATCGTCGTGCTGACTGGGGAGGCCAATGAGGAGTTGGGTCTTGATGCCCTCCGACACGGCATCCAGGATTATCTCATCAAAGGTCAGGCCTGCGGACGTCAGATGGTTCGGGGGATTCTTTACTCCATCGAGCGCAAGCAGGTCGAGGAAGCCCTCAAGCGGACCGAAAAGGCCTTGCGAGAAAGCGAAAGGCAGTTGCGCCAGTGGAACTCGGAGTTGGAGCGCCGTGTCGCCGAACGCACCGCCACGCTGGAGGAGACCATCAGCGACCTCGAGGACTTTTCTCATAGCATCACCCATGACTTGCGTGCGCCGTTGCGGGCAATCCGCTCCTTCGCCCAAATCCTTGGGGAGGAGTGCTTGGTGTGTGGCCGGTCCCGGGCGCAGGAACACATTCAGCGCATAACCAACGCCGCCGCGCGGATGGACAAGCTGATTCAGGACGTTCTGCAATACAGCCGGCTGGCCCGCAGCGAACTGCGGTTGGAGCCGGTGGATGTGCAGACGCTCCTGCGCGGCATTATCGAATCCTACCCGGCCTTCCAGCCGCCGCAGGTCGAGATTGAGATCCATGGGACTTTGCCCCGCGTATTGGGGAACGAAGCCGCCTTGACGCAATGCTTCTCCAACCTGCTTGGCAATTCCATCAAGTTTGTTGCCCCCGGCACCCGGCCGCGAGTGCGCGTGTGGGCGGAACCGGGTGGAAGTCCGAATCCCGAAGTCCGAAATCCGAAGGAAGTCCGAAGCCCGACATCCGAACCGGAGAGCGAGCCATCGGGCGCCTCCTCTGAGCGGTCCGAAGTCACGCGTCACGTTTCACGTTTAACGTCTCAGGCGAGCGTCCGGCTCTGGTTTGCTGACAACGGCATTGGTATTCCTAAGGATGCCCAGCAGCGCATTTTCAATATGTTTCAGCGTCTGGACAAGAGTTATGACGGGACGGGCGTGGGCCTGACGGTCGTACGCAAAGCCGTTGAGAAGATGGGCGGCGAGGTTGGGCTGGAATCCGAGCCGGGCCACGGCAGCCGGTTTTGGGTGGAGTTAAGGGCGGCGGCCGAAACGGGCAAAGGCCTTGGAGCGTTGAAGGGATAGCATGGATTCAATCCCCATCCTTTATGTGGAAGACGAAGATGCGGATGTGGTTTTGCTCCAGTATGTCCTGGGGAAGGTGGGCATTCATAATCCGCTTCAGACCGTGAAGGACGGGAGGCTGGCGAAGGATTACCTGGCGGGGAAGGAGCCGTTTGAGGACCGCCGGCGGCACCCGCTTCCAAGCCTGGTGCTGCTGGATTTGAATCTGCCCTACTGGTCCGGCTTCGAGGTGCTGAAGTGGATTCGCCAACAGCCACAGCTCCGGCGGCTGCCGGTCGTCGTCCTCAGTTCATCCAACCGGCCAGACGACATCGCTCGGGCCTATGACGCCGGGGCCAATGGCTACCTGGTCAAGCCCAGTGCCTTGGCTGAGCTCACCAGCCTGGTCCTGGCTCTCCGCGACTTCTGGCTGCTCCACAACCGGTTCCCCGATGCGCTCGGCGCCGGCGCTCCCGACGCGGCCGGCTAGGCTATCAATAATGAAAATCATACTGCAGATCCTGTTGGCCAGCCTGGTTTTGGCTCTTGCTGGCAGTGCCGTAATTGGGTGCAAGTCCGCTCACCAGCCTGCTTCGGGGAGCTTCGCCTCGGTGCGGATCCCGGGCCATACCTCCGACCAAATCCGCGCTGCCACAGCGGTGGTGTTCCAGCAAGATGGGTATGCGGCCATGGACGTGCACCACTCTAAAATGGTATTCGATAAGAAAGCCGGCCGCTGGGACCGGATTGCGTACGGTAATTGGATCGACGAGGCGCCTACTTCGGTTCGCGTCCGGGTGTGGGTGGTTTCCGTTGCCAACGGGGTGTTCGATCTCCAGTGCGAGGCTTTCTCGGTGCGGCACAAGGGCGAGGCGACTTATGAGGAAGAGGTGCGGCTGAAGAACAACCGCAGCGAGCCGTACCAAGCATTACTGGAAAAAGTCGTCGGACGGCTGGCGCGGTAGCATTCCAATTGTGGGCGTAACAGCAGTGAAGATATTGCTGGTTGAGGACAGCCCGTCCGATGCCGCCTTGCTGCAAGAGTCGCTCCTTCAGAACGAAGCCGGCGGCTTCGAGTTTACTCATGCCGAAAGCTGGAAGGAAGCCACCGCGCATTTGCGCAACCAGTCTTTCGACGCGCTACTCCTGGACCTGTCCCTGCCGGATACCACCGGACGCGCCACCTTTATTCGGGCACGGGCTGAGGCGCCGAATCTGCCCATCGTGGTGCTCACCGGGGTGGCGGATGAAGCAGTGGGTCTTGAAGCCGTCCGGCACGGGATTCAGGATTACCTGATCAAAGGCCAGGCCTTTGGCCGGCAGACCGCCCGTGCCATCCGCTACGCGATCCAGCGCAAGCAGGCGGAGACGGCCCTCAAGCAAGCGGAAGCCAACCTGCAGCGTCAGCGCGATCAACTGGAGGTGCGCGTTCTCGAACGGACCGCCGAATTATCCGAAGCCAACCAGGCCTTGCAGGCCGAAATGGTCCAGCGTCAGCGGGCCGAGGAAGCCCATCGCGAGGTGCTCCGCCGCTTGGTCGCCGCGGAGGAGACCGAGCGGGGGCGCGTGTCCCGCGAACTTCACGACCGGCTGGGCCAGGACCTCACCGCGTTGAAGTTGGGGCTCCAAATCGTCCGCAAACAAAGCGCGTGCCCGCCGCCACTGCGCAAGAGTGTGAGCAAGCTGGAAAACCTGGCCGACGGTCTGATGCGCGACCTCCACCGCCTGGCCTGGGACTTACGTCCCGCCGCACTGGATGACTTCGGCTTAGAGTTGGCCTTGCGCCGTTATGCGAACGAATGGGCCACCCTGAGTGGCGTGGCCGTGGACTTTGATTGCCAGGGCATAACCTCACAGCGCCTGGCGCGGGAGGTGGAAACTACCCTCTATCGAGTCGCGCGCGAGGCACTCACGAACGTCTTGCGTCACGCCCGAGCCAATCAGGTCAGCATTCTGCTCCAGCGCCGGGCTGACCACGTGTCGCTGATAGTGGAAGACGATGGGCGGGGCTTCGATGCGGCCGCCATGCTGCGAGCACCCGCAAGTCAGGGTAAATTGGGCTTGTTAGGGATGCAAGAACGAGCCACGTTGGCCGGTGGCTCAGTCCAGATCGAATCCAGCCCGGGTGCGGGTACTACGGTGCTGGTGCGCATGCCGTTGGCGTTTGAACCATACCCTATATGAAGAAGCTCCGAGTTCTATTGGCCGACGATCACAAAGTCGTCCGCGACGGGTTGCGGCTGCTGGTTGACGGGCAGGGCGATATGCGGGTCATCGGCGAAGCGGGCAATGGCCGCGAGGCCTTGCAGCAGGCGCGCGACTTAAAGCCCGACGTGGTCGTTATGGACCTCTCCATGCCGGAGCTGAATGGATTACAGGCCACGGAACGGCTCAAGGCCGAACGGCCCGAGATTAAAGTAATCGCGTTAACCGTGCATGAGGATCCCAGCTACCTCTTGCAGTTGTGCAAGGCCGGCGCCGTCGGTTACGTGCTGAAACGCTCGGCCGGAGACGACCTGATCCGTGCCATTCGCACGGTGGCGGGCGGCGGCCTGCTCTTTGATCCGACTCTGGCCAGCAAGGCGCTGATGGGCCGGCCCGGGGACATCCCCAAGAAGGAGGGGCTGCACCAGGCCGATTTAAGCGATCGGGAAAAAGAGGTGCTGATCCTCCTGGCTTGGGGCTACAGCAACAAGGAAATCGCTGGGGACCTCGGCCTGAGCACCAAGACCGTCGAAACCTACCGGGTCCGCATCAGCGAAAAGCTCGGTCTGCGCAGCCGGACCGAAATCGTGCGATACGCGTTGCGGCAAGGATGGTTAAACGAAGCATCTCCGCGCGTCGAGCCTTCCAAGCCGTAACGATTCACCGCAACCGCAGATAGGCCGAGCGCGGAAGAGGCGCAGCCAAGGGAGTTAAATGGGTTACATGAGTTTCCTAGGGTCCAGGAGTTTGCGCAGGCCGTGCGGACTTTGATGAATAGAAGTATTTGTAGATGGGGCGTGTCCGGGAATTCCCCTACACCGGATTTCTGTTGTTCCTGACTGTCCGCTGGTGTGCTTGAGGGCTAGTGTGCTTCCGAGTTTGGTAGTCGGGGTGAATGACGCGGTGCGGCGGGGGCCAGACTATTGCGCGCGGCGTGACCCAAGCGATGTCCTGAAGAATATATGAGCTTTGGCCTAACGGCTAGTCTTGGAGTGGGTGAGGAGAAGAGGGGTTGGGTGGGGGAGAGTCCGGCGTTTCGGAGTGGCCTTCCGTTCGGGGGTGACGGGAGGCCTATCCGGAACGCCGGTTCCCCGCCGCATGCTCGCCACAGGACAGCCACGGGCGCCGCTTTGGTCGAAGTGACTTGGTCGAAGGATGTCTCGTGGCAAAAGCGAATTCGAGTCTTAGATCCTGGACGCCTGTGCGTATACAAAAACCTCATGCCGGAAGACTCAACAGCGGGCCGGCGGACGCCGCAGCCAGCACTCCGAGTAAAACCGAGCAGGCATTAAAGGTCGTCGTCATTTATCAAGACCCCTTGACCCGACGCTGGGCTGCGGATTTGTGGGAACGAGTTGTGAAGTTGATTGACGTCGGAGGCATATGCAACCAATCGTGGAATCTAGGCGACCTGTCGTGCGCTTTTGTTTTCGCAGACGCGGTGCGGGCGGCTGCCGAGGCGGATGTGCTGGTGATTTCAGTCCGCGACGCAGGTGATTTACCGCTTTTGCTGCGCGCGTGGATTGGCGGCTGGATGCCGCGGCGTGCCGGTCGCGCGGGCGCATTGGTGGCTCTCATCGGTGTGCCCACAGGGCCGGACCCTCTCTCCGGCCGCGCTTGGGAGTATCTTGGAGCCGTCGCCCGCCAGGCTAGCTTGGATTTCCTGCCGCGAGAGCGCAGGCTGGCAGAGAAGTCTCTCGCCCGCTCGACGCCACCCCGGATCACTCCGGCGACCGACCTCAAGGCGGCCTGGTTCGGCGCCGGGCCCAGCCGCGACACTTATGCACGCTGATACTGGCGGCTGGTCGAATAACCCGCCACGCCCCCGGCGCTCGATTACTTGGCGCTGCGCGCCTGCAGCACGGTGGGCGAACTAACCTGGCCGTTGCGGTTGACTGCTGACAGCGCCACCACTTCCGGCGGGGCTCCACTCCATACGCGTATGGCGTCAGCGGCTGGCAGTATTTCCTTGTTCCATTCCCGCCCCGTTTTGGTTTGAAGAAGCCAGAGCCAGGGCTTGCCTGAGGCGCTCGGAGTCCAGCGGATTTCCAGGCGGGAGCCGGAGCCGCCGCCGGAGACCGTGAGCTTTGGTTTCCCTGGCTGATTGCGGCCCAGTCGGAGCAAGGGCGGCATCAAGGCCGGCTGCGCATAGACTTCCCGTCCCAGGACCGCATCGAAGGCGCTGTTGTGCATGAGGCTCGTTATGTTCCAATGAATATGACCGGTTTCACGGGGCTGAACCCGGGTCATGCGTATCTGCTTGACGATTTCCTGGGGCTGCCAGCCGTGACCGACCTTGGTCGAGGCAATTCCCGGGCAGAGTATCCGGCCCTTGATGTTCTGCGCAGCCCACCAGCGGAGTAGTATTGGGAAGCTCTGGTCCGGCGGATCAATCGCCCAGTAAAGCTGTGGGGCAAAGTAGTCAACCCACCCGCTGGCCAGCCATTTGCGCGAATCCGCGTAGAGCAAAGCATAGGCGTCGAGCCCTTGGATTTGAGGCGGGTTCTTGGGACGCCAAATTCCGAACGGGCTAATCCCGAACTTCACCCCTGGCTTGGCCGCCTTAATTGACGTATAGACCCGCTGGATGAACGTGTTCACGTTTTCGCGCCGCCAGTCATCGCGGCTTAACTTCCGGCCCACGCCGAAGCGGCGCCAGCTTGCGTCATCGGGGAAATCCAACTCCTTACCCGAGGCATCGTGCGCTCTGTAAGGGTAGAAGTAATCGTCGAAGTGGACCCCATCCACATCGTAGCGCTTCACGATGTCCATCACCACGCTGAGTGAGTAGTCCTGCACCTCCTTTTCACCCGGATCCAGCCAGAGGAACTCCCCATACTGCCGAACGAGCTGCGGGCGCAGCTTGCTGATGTGGGTCGGAGCGACGGGCGAGGTGGCCGAGCGCAACCGTGCGCGGTAGGGGTTAAGCCACGCGTGTAATTCCAGGCCCCGTTTGTGCGCTTCCTCGACGGCGAATGCCAGTGGATCATAAAACGGCTCCGGTGGTTTGCCCATTGTGCCGGTGAGATACTCAGACCAGGGCTCGATTCGGGAGGCATAGAGGGCGTCGCACGCAGGCCGGACCTGGAAAATGACGGCGTTTAGCTTGAGCTGTGCGGCCCGATCCAACATGGCTAGCAACTCGGCTTTCTGCTCCTGGGTGGTGAGCGTCTTCCGCGAAGGCCAATCGATGTTTGCGACGGTGGCTATCCAGGCGCCTCGGAATTCGCGCACCGGCTCGGGCGGTATGACCTTGGAGGGTTCGTATTGAATTGCCTGCGAGGCGAGCGTCGAGCCGGGGCGCATCTCGGCACCACCACCAATTCTCCCCCTCACCCCGACCTTCTCCCCCTCGGCGGGGGAGGGGGAGAAGCCCGCGTATTGCCGACGATCCTCCCTCGCCCCCGCCGAGGGGGAGAGGGTCGGGGTGAGGGGGGCGGCGGTGGTGCTGACAACATTCGCCTTCGTGCCGACCAGCGCCAGCACGATTATCTGACAGAGGTTGCCTAATGTCATAAAGTCGCTTCTTCAGGAGCCGATCTTGGAGCATCCGCCTGAGGGTATCGAGGGCAAAAGTCTCCGGCATGGTTCGAGGGGTAAGCCTCGATCCTACCTAAACCGCGAGTTGTCCCGCAGTGGCCGGCAATGCTCCTGAAGTTCCTGATCTTCCGGGCACCCTCTCTAGTCGTCCGCGCTGCGAGTCGGGACGACTCGCGCTCCGGCCGCACAAATCGGTAGAAACTTCCTGCAAAAAGTTGTTGCCAGTCGGGGGTATTTTGGGCTAAAGAAATAGTGTAATTATTAGAGTAGTTTGTGGTGTCTTGGCAGCGGTTAGTAGCACAATTCAAATCTCGGTTCCTCACCAATTAGTTGTGCTCCGACAGCACGGGTGCCCTGTATATTGTGGTTTTTCCGCTTTACTCGATAGGGCGGGTTTGATTGATTTGTGGAAAGATAATGTATCTCAAGAACTTAACTGTTTTAGGCTTCAAGTCCTTTGCCGACAAGACCTCGTTGAACTTTCAACCGGGCGTGACAGCTATCGTCGGCCCCAACGGGTGCGGCAAGTCGAATGTATCGGACGCGATCCGCTGGGTGCTGGGCGAACAGTCAGCCAAGGCCTTACGCGGTGGCGAAATGGCTGATGTGATCTTTAACGGCACCGATGGCCGCAAACCGCTTGGCATGGCCGAGGTTTCCTTAACGATCGGCGGCGTGGACGATGAGCACCTGACGGCGGCGGGCGTCGAGATGGCTTACAACGAGGTAACAGTGACGCGCCGGGTATTCCGGGATGGCGGGAGCGAGTACTTCATCAACAAGACGCCGTGCCGGTTGAAAGACATCCAGCTACTATTCATGGGAACGGGTGTAGGCCGCACCAGCTACAGCATCATGGCCCAGGGTAACATAACCCAAATCCTGTCGAGCAAGCCGGAAGACCGCCGATTGATCTTCGAGGAGGCTGCCGGGATCACGAAGTACAAGTCGCAGAAGAAAGAAGCGCTGCGGAAGCTTGAGTACACGGAACAGAACCTGCTGCGCGTCGCCGACTTGGTCAGGGAAGTGAAGCGCCAGATCGGCTCCCTCCAGCGCCAAGCGGGCAAGGCGCGCCGCTACAAACAACTGGCCGGGGAATTGCAGCATTTGGATACGCAGCTTGCCCGCCACCAATTCGACCAATTGCAGGCTGAGATTACGGATCGGCAGACGACGGCGGATAATCTCCGGAACGAGATTGAGGCCAATTCAGCCAGCGTGTTGTCCGGGGAGGACGAGATTGCTCATCTGCGCGAGCGTTTGACCGAGTTGGAGCATGAGATCAGCACGCAGCAACAGCGCGGGCTGGAGCTGAAAGGCGAGATTGACCGGCACGAGAGCCGCATCCATTTCAACGAGGAACGACTGCGTGAATTCGCCACGCAGAATACGAAGGCGATGGCCGACATGACGCAGGCGGAGGAACGGCGCCGGGCAGCGGAGCAGGATCTCGCTGCGGTCACCGGGCATCTGGCCGCCAGTGGGATTGCGCTCGAAAACCACCGCCAGGCGCTCGCAGCCCGGCAGGATGTGCTGCGGAACGTGGAAGATGAGTTGCGGCAGCGACAGGATAATTTGCGGCAGGCCCAGGCCAATGCGTTTGCCGCCGCGCAGAATCTGACGCGCGTGCGCAATGAGATCACCGCCCTGGATTTGCAGAAACAGGGCAACGTCGTTCGTTTAGAGAAGCTTTCCGCCGAGAAGATTCAGCTCGAAGAAGAGCGGACGCGCCTGGAAGCCCGGCTGAATGAGTTCGTGGAAAATGTGGCGGCAGCCAAGCTCAATGCGCAAACCCAGCGCGGCACCGTCGAGGAACGGCAGAAGCGTCTGCAGACCATCCAGCAGGAGATGGAGCGCGCCGGCCGGGAGCAGGACAAGGTTTTGGAACAACAGGCGGGGATGCGTTCCCGGTTGAATGTGCTGGAACAGTTGCAGGCCTCCCATGAAGGATTCAGCGCGGGCCCGCTCACTGTCCTCAAGCAGTCACGGCACGTGCTAGGCTCGCTGGCGGACCGGATTCGCGTGCCCGATCAATACGTGACCGCGATCGAGACTGCCTTGGGCCAGCACCTGCAACTGGTATTGACTGAGCAACCGGAGTCCGCTCACCAGATCCTGGCTGACCTGAACGCAAAGAAGGCGGGCCGCGCTAGTGTGGCGCCGCTGGCATTTGTCGGAAATGGCAATGCTGACGCTGCCCTTGGCGAGCATGCCGCGGTCGCCGAGCCGGCGACCGATGTCTCGCCGCAGCCGGCTTTGCAAGATTCGTCCATTGAGTTGAATGGGGTACCGCTGCCCGCGATGGCCGTCGTGGAGAGTGAGACTTCGATCCGCCCGCTGGTAGATCGCTTGCTCGGGCGGACGCGGATTGTGCGGAACCTTGACGCGGCCACTGCGGCCTGGCGTGAGACTAAGGGGGCATTCCATTATGTGACCCTGGGCGGCGAAATGCTGAGCGACCTTGGCGTTTATACCGGCGGCTGCGGTAACGGGAACGGCGACGGTAAAGCGCCCGCCTCCATTTTGGGTCGGAAGAATCAGATTGCGGATTTGCAGGCTGCCCTGGACAAGCTGAAGGATCAGGTGGCCGACATCAGCCGGGTAAAAGGTGCCTTGCAAAGCGAGCAGACCGAGCTTCAGGCCGGATTGCACCAGGCGCAGCAGGACCTTCGGGCGCAGGAAGTGGCCATTGCCACGCACGAGGGGGAGCATAACGCGTTGCGGAATTCGCAGCGCTTGCTCCACCAGAAGATTGATACGGTCGTTTATGAAATCCAAAGCCTGGCCGCTCAGGAGCAGGAGGGCTTGCATAAGCGTGGAGGTCTGGACGCGCAGGCCGGCGAGTGTGAAATACGGGAGCAAGACTGCCAATCCCAGGTCACGGAGCTGACCGGTCGGCTGGAGAGCCTGCGCCAGCAGCGCGATACTGCCAACACCGACCTGACCGAAAGCCGGGTGGCATTGGCGGCGGAGGAGCAGATGTGCGCTTCCTTCCAGCAACAGCGGCAGTCGCTCGAGCAGCGCATTCGTGAGCTGACCCAGGTTGTCCAACAGCGGCGCAGCGAGCTTTCTTCCTTCGTTGTCCGCAAGGAGCAGGCGGAGTCGGAGGTCCAGGAATCGCGCGGCTTGATTGAGAGGCTTCAGCATGACCGCGAGCAGGTCAATTCCCAAACCGCCGAATTTGTGGGGCAGAAGCAATCGCAGGACGCGGAGGTGACGTCACGCGAGGAGACATTACGCGAGCAGCGCCGGCGTTTGACTGAGCAGCAGGAACGGCGCGGTGCCATTGACGTTGAGCTGGCGCAAAAGAACATGGCGGTGCAGAACCTGCGCGAGCGGGTCCAGCAGAAATACCACCTGAGCCTCGATAGCATCCGCAGCGAGTGCATCACCATTACCTACGCCGACGAGGGGCCGGCCAGAGTGCACGTGATGACTCCGGAGGAAATGGCGGAGGCTGGCGCGGCGACGGACTGGAACGCCGTCACCCAGCAAGTCCAGAGCTTGCAGGAGCGCATTGACGAAATGGGGCCGGTGAACCTGGTGGCGATCGAAGAGTACGAAGAAACTGAACAGCGTTACCAGTTTCTCAGCAAACAGCATGATGACCTGGTTCAGGCGAAGGCGCAGTTGATGGAAGTCATCAACCGCATCAATGTCCAAACCCGGGAGATGTTCCGGGAAACCTTCGAAAAGATCCGGGACGCCTTCCGGCTCATGTTCACAGAGGTCTTTGGCGGCGGCAAAGCGGACCTGGTGCTGATGGACGAGAATGACCTGCTCGAAAGCGGCATTGATATTGTGGCGCGTCCGCCAGGCAAGCAGTTGCAGACGATATCACTCTTGTCAGGCGGTGAACAGACCATGACGGCCGTGGCGCTGCTTTTCTCGATTTACCAGGTCAAGCCCAGCCCATTCTGCGTGCTGGACGAGTTGGACGCGCCGTTGGACGAGTCCAACATCAATCGGTTTGTGCGGGTGCTGCAGCGTTTCCTGGAGCGCTCGCAATTCATCGTCATCACGCACAACAAGCGCACCATAGGCATGGCGGACGTGCTCTACGGCGTCACGATGCAGGAGCACGGCGTGAGCAGGATCGTCAGCGTCAAGTTCCATAAGGCTAATGACGAGACGACCGACCGAAAGCCGGCTACACTGGAGACCCCGACCGCCATGCCAGACGTGGACAAGGAGGAAGCCGCGACGCACAAGCGGGACGAGACACTCGAAGTCGTGATGGCGAAGTAGGAGGGGGTAGGATGGATGTCGGACCGGTCGGACGGGGGCTGGCCTGCACCATCTGGTCTCGAATACGGGAGCTCCTCTCGATGAACCGGTTGCAGAAGACAATGGTGGCATCATAGACCGCCAGGGCCGCCTGGAAACTGCGGAGCTTGCGGTAGCCGCCATGCTTGGGGAGGAGGCGGTGCAGGTCGTCGGACGGGTCGGACTTGTCTGGTGGATCGGGTGACTTCATGATTTGCGAGGGTGCGGTTTATTGGGCGGCATGAAAGCGCCATGCGAGTATGCTGGAAAGGCCGGGTGCCTTCCTGCCGTATATCGGTTTCCGAACCGAACTGCGCCACCTTCGAGAATTCTCTGCCGAAAACTCAGCTTTCGTCGCATGATGTGGCAGCGCGCTTTTAGGGCTGTTTGGCGGGAAGATCAAGGATATTGTGGGACACATTACCAGGCGCGGATTCGGGCCTGCGGGAGGAATGGCCATTGGATACCTACTAGCTTGCGTATCACCATGGTGTACCTATCGTGTACATATGGTGTACGTATCGTGTTCGTATCTTGTACCTATGGTGTACTGATCGTGTACGTATGGTGTACCTAAGCACCTGATAGGCAGGTGATACGGAGCGACAACCGACCTGATTGGAGATTGCTTCGGGGACATCCGGATTCGGTCTTAGTGGATCGTGGCAAGCGGAATGCGCTACGCCAGGGAAAGAGAGGGCATCGGGATGCAAGAGTGTGGGTTTTGAACCTCCGCTTGACTTGGAGAGCGTTGCGCTTGTCTAATGGCGGCGGCCTTATGCTCGACCAACTGAATCTTCACGTATGAGTTTATTTCTGAATTCCGCAATGTCAGTCCAGGCTTTGGGCTGGAACAGTGTTGTCGCGTTTGTGCTAGGCACTGCCTTGCTGCAAATCCCGATGTCCTCCCAGGCTGCGGCAGAAGAAACGGGTGTGGAAGTGGTTCCAAAGCCGGCGGTTGGCTCGTCAAACCCGTTTTACAAGGGTAATCGCGAGCCGCTGTTGCCCAGCCCACTGATAAAGCTGCCGATAGGCAGTATTACCCCAAAGGGCTGGCTGCGAAATCAGCTCGAACTCGAGGCGCAGGGCATGACAGGGCGCCTGCCGGAGATCTCGAAGTGGTGCAGGTTTGATGGTAATGCATGGTCGGACCCGCAGGGCCAGGGCCACAGCGGGTGGGAGGAATTGCCCTATTGGCTCAAGGGTTACGGCGATCTGGGCTATGTGCTGGGTGACCAGAGCATTATCAAGGGCGCCCGCAAGTGGATTGACGCGGTGCTCGCCAGCCAGCAGCCGGACGGCTGGTTTGGCCCGCGCGCGAATAAGACCGGGCTCGAGGGCAAGCCCGATCTGTGGCCGCACATGGTCATGTGCAACGTGTTGGAGTCATTCTACGAGTTTACGGGCGATGAGCGGGTAATCCCTTTCCTGACTAAGTATTTCAAGTGGCTGAATACCCGCCCCGGCGATAATTTCGGTGCCGGCTACTGGCCGAAGATTCGTTTCGGTGACAATATCGAGAGCATTTATTGGCTCTACGATCACACTGGCGAGCCTTGGCTGCTGGAGTTGGCCAAACGCATCCATCAGAACATGCAGGATTGGACCACCGGCGTTCACGACTGGCATAACGTGAACCTGTCGCAGGGATTCCGGGAGCCGGGGGTATATTACCAGCAGGCTAAGCAGGAGAAATTCCTCAACGCGGCCGAGAATAATTACCAGACGATCTTGGGCCTGTATGGTCAGTTCCCGGGCGGGGGATTTGCCGGGGACGAAAACTGCCGCCCAGGATATACGGACCCGCGGCAGGGGTTTGAGACGTGCGGCATGGTCGAGTCCATGCACAGCTTCGAGATGCTCACGAAGATATCAGGCAACCCGCTCTGGGCCGACCGCTGCGAGGACATGGCGGTCAATTCGCTGCCCGCGTCGCTGACGCCGGACTTGAAGGGTTTGCATTACCTGACCTGCGCCAACCAGGTGCAGCTCGACCAAGGGAACAAGGCGCCGGAGATACAGAATGGCGGGACGATGTTCTCCTATAGTCCGTTCGAGCGCTACCGCTGCTGCCAGCACAACGTGTCGCACGGCTGGCCTTACTATGCGGAGGAGCTTTGGCTGGCGACGGCGGACCGCGGCCTGTGCGCATCGCTTTATGCCGCCAGCGAGGTGACCGCGAAAGTCGGAGCGGGCACTAATGTGAAGGTTGCGGAGGAGACAGACTATCCGTTCAGCGATACGGTTACACTGAAGATGTCGATTGCGCAGCCAGTGAAGTTCCCGCTCTATCTGCGCATCCCGCGTTGGTGCGAGGGTGCCTCGGTGAAGGTCAACGGCGAAGCGGTGCCGTGCGTCGCCAAGCCGCTCACCTACGTGAAGCTCGAGCGCGAGTGGAAGGACGGCGACGCGGTGAGCCTGCGTCTGCCGAGAGAGGTGCGTATCCAGAAATGGGAAAAGAACCAGAATGCAGTGTCGGTGTCTTACGGTGTGCTGACTTTCTCATTAAAGATAGGCGAGCGTTGGCAGCGTTGCGGTGGAACGGATGCCTGGCCTGAGATGGAGGCCTTCCCCACTACGCCCTGGAATTATGGCCTGGTGCTTGACGAGAAGGACCTGGCCAAGTCGTTCGAGGTGGTGAAGAGGGGCGAGGCGCCTTTGGCGGCGCAGCCGTTTACACCGGCTACAGTGCCGATCGAACTTCGGGTTGCGGCAAAGCAGATTCCGGTGTGGAAGCTGGATTCGCTGGGACTGGTGAGCAAACTGCAGCCCAGCCCGGTGAAATCCGACCAGCCAACGGAGACGGTCACTTTGATTCCCATGGGGGCGGCGCGGCTGCGTATTACCTCCTTCCCGGTAATTGGCCAGGGGCCGGACGCGCACACTTGGGTGGCGGCGAAGGCGCTCCCGGTTTCGGCTTCTCACTGCGGGGACAGTGACACACTGGACGCGTTGATTGCTCACAGGCAGCCAAAGAGCTCCAATGATAAGAGCATCCCACGCTTTACCTGGTGGGACCATCGGGGCAGCACAGAGTGGGTGGAGCTTAACTTCGACAAGCCACGGAAGGTCTCGGGGGTAGAGGTTTATTGGTTTGACGATACGGGCGCGGGAAGCTGCCGGGTGCCGCAGTCGTGGAAGGTGCTGTGCAAGCAAGGGGAGGATTGGAAGCCGGCCGAGGGGGCCTCGGGATATGGGACGAAGGCTGACACCTTTAATCGGGCGGCTTTCACGCCCACCGACGTGCTTGGCTTGCGGATCGAGGCGGAGCTTCGACCTGAATTCTCTGGCGGTATCCTCAGTTTGAAGATTATCGAATGAATATGATTCCAAGAGCAACTTTGAATAGCCTGATTGTCGCAAGTCTCTGCTGCGCCCATGCCTGGGCGGCGGCCGATTCCTGGCAGCAGGCCCAAGGCCCATTGAAGACGCGCTGGGCCAAGGATGTCTCCCCAGCCAATGCCCATCCTGAGTACCCGCGGCCGCAGATGGTCCGTCAGGATTGGCTCAACTTGAACGGTCTTTGGGACCTGGGGATCACTGGCAAAGAAGCGGCTCGCGCGACCTTCAAGACCCGGATTCTCGTGCCGTTCCCGATCCAATCTGCCTTGTCCGGCGTGATGCGTTCGGTCAGCGAAAACGAGCGCATCTGGTATCGGCGCACCTTCGAAGTGCCTCGCAAGTGGCATGAGCGAAGATTAATGCTGCACTTCGGTGCGGTGGATTTTGAAGCGACGGTATGGGTAAACGGCAAGGAAATCGGCCAGCACCGAGGGGGCTATGACGCTTTCAGTTTCGACATCACTGATGCGGTCAGTTTATCCGGGGTTAATGAATTGATGGTAAGCGCGTGGGATCCAACCGACGCTGGCACGCAACCCCGTGGGAAACAGGTACGCAAGCCCGAGGGCATTTGGTACACGCCGACCAGCGGCATCTGGCAGACGGTTTGGCTGGAGCCGGTCTGTGCGGCCCACATCACGGACTTGAAGATCACACCGGACGTGGACAAAAGCGCCGTGACGATTCGGCCAATCACGCCGCCGACGCTGGGCGTCTGCATGGTCGAGTTGACGATCCGCGATGGCCGAAAGGTGGTTTACACCGCGTCGGTGAATGCCGGTGGGCAGATCAACATTCCGATCAAGCACGCGCGGCTCTGGTCGCCGGAAGACCCGCATTTATTTAGCGTCGTGGCCAATCTCAAGCTGGGCAACCGCAGTGTTGACAAGGTCGAGAGCTATTTCGGCATGCGTAAGATTTCATTGGGAAAGGACGAGAAGGGCTTCACCCGGCTGATGCTGAACAACAGGCCTTATTTCCAGTTCGGGCCCCTGGACCAGGGGTTCTGGCCCGATGGGCTTTACACCGCGCCCACGGACGAGGCGCTGCGCTACGACATTGAGATGACCAAGAAGCTCGGGTTCAACATGGCACGGAAGCATGTGAAGATTGAGCCCGACCGCTGGTATTACTGGTGCGACAAGCTGGGTCTGCTGGTCTGGCAGGATATGCCGAGCGGCGACAAGTATATTGGAGTTAAAGATCCGGATATTACGCGCAGCCCGGAGTCGGCCAAGGAGTTCGAGCAGGAACTCGCCGCCCTGGTCCAGGGACGGGGAAATCACCCGTGCATCGTAATGTGGGTGCCTTACAACGAAGGCTGGGGCCAGTGGGACACAGCCCGCGTGGTGGAGATGGTCAGGAAGCTCGACCCGACTCGGTTGGTGGACAATACCAGCGGTTGGACGGATCGGGGTGTGGGAGATGTGAACGACATGCACAAGTATCCCGGGCCGGGCTCGCCTGAACCGGAAGCCAACCGGGCGGCTGTGCTCGGCGAATTCGGTGGTCTGGGTTTGCCCGTGCGCGGTCATACGTGGCAGAGCGAAAAGAACTGGGGTTACCGCAGCTTCACTGACGCGGCGGCGCTTACGACTGCATGCGTTGACCTGGTCGCGAAGCTCTTCCCACTCATCGTCCAGAAGGGCTTGTCGGCTGCTGTTTACACACAGACTACGGACGTCGAGATCGAGGTGAACGGCCTGATGACTTACGATCGGGAATTGGTGAAGATGGATCTGAGCAAGGTGGCTGAGGCCAATCGAGGTCAGCGGTGAGATGCTGAACAGAACAGAAAGATTGAAGGCAATTATATGAAGAGAGACCAGACTGGGCTATACATTGCGGCGCCGAGCGGCACGTTGAAGTGGTGGTCGTGCTTCAATCCTGTTCTTCTTTCCTCCATCCTCTTGCTCTGGGGGACGGGACCGGCTGGCGCCGCGCCGATCCCTGACGCCTACTCTGTCCGTGAATTCGGCGCCAAGGGTGACGGGAAGACGGATGACACAGCGGCTTTTCAAAAGGCGCTCGACGCGGCGGGGCAGGGGGGTGGCGGCGTAGTCTATGTACCGCGCGGCAATTACTTCTTCGCCGGCCATCTGAATGTGCCGGACGCGGTTGCTCTGAAGGGAATCTGGGAATCCGTCCCGTCTCACGTGGGATTGCGCGATGGCGGTGCGGCGAAGCCGACGGACGACGGCACCACCTTTCTTGTCACGGAGAGCCGCGGCAAGGAAGATGGGCCGGCTTTCATTACGCTCACCAACAACAGCACCCTCAAAGGCGTCGTTATCTATTATCCTGACCAGGACACCGCTGAAGAGCCGCAGCCTTATCCCTGGGCCATAGCCATGCGCGGAAAGAATCCTGCCGTGCTGGCAGTCGAACTCTTGAACCCTTACAACGGCATCGACGCCGGTCGCAACGAGCGGCACCTTATCCGTGACGTGCACGGCCAGCCGCTGCGGAGGGGTGTCTACGTGGATTCCATCTACGACATAGGGCGGGTCGAGAACGTGCATTTCAATCCTTGGTGGAGCATGAAGCCGCGCCTGTTCCAATGGCAGCAGCAGCATGGAGAGGCGTTCATCTTCGGCCGCAGTGATTGGCAGTACGTCTTCAACACGTTCTGTTTTGGCTACAACATCGGCTACAAGTTCGTTCAGACCAAGGCCGGCGTCTGCAATGGTAACTTCCTGGGCATCGGCGCGGATGATTGTTACACGGCGGTGGTAGTGGAGAACTGCGCGCCGTTCGGGCTCCTGATTTCCAACGGTGAGTTTGTTTCCTTCCACGGCCCGGACCCGACCATGGTGCGCGTGGACGGAACCAACTCCGGCAGCGTGCGGTTTGTGAATTGCGCCTTCTGGGGGCCATGCAACCAGATTGCGAAGATCGCGGGCAGGGGCACGGTGGGATTCAGCGATTGCACGTTCGTGCAGTGGGATAGCAAGGGCGAGGGCCAGTACGCGCTTCAAGTCAGCGGCGGGACAGCGCTGGTCCGCGGCTGCGAGTTTCGGGCTGACAAACCCCAAATTGAGCTGGGCGAAGAGGTGCGCCGCGCGGTGATTTCGGACAATATCATTACTGGCAAAGCACGCATCACGAATAACAGCAAGGCGACGGTGAACATCAGCAACAACGCGAGCGATTAACCTGGAGGACCTATGGACAGAACGGCACGACTCTCTTTGGCAGCACTCTTAACCGGCCTGCTTTTCGGCTGCGCCAGACCAGGGCTGAACGGCGCTACCACAAGCCCCGCCCCCAAACCCGCGCCGGGGGTCTTCTTCGTCGCGACAAACGGAAATGATCATTGGTCCGGTGAACTGCCCGCGCCGAGCCGGAAGGGAACAGACGGCCCGTTCGCGACGCTTCCCCGCGCGCTCAGGGCTGTTCGCGACGCCCGGCAACAGGGCACGGCTGAGTCCCGACAGCCCGCGACCGTCTTTCTCTGTGGCGGCACTTATTTCGTCGAGGCTCCGATTGTGCTGACGCCGGGGGACTCCGATCTCCTTCTCACAGCGTGTCCCGGCACGACTCCGGTCCTGAGTGGCGGCCGGCCCATTACCGGCTGGAAGGAAATCGTCGTGGAAGGCAAGAAGCGTTGGGCTGCCGATGTTCCGGGAGTCCGTGATGGCAAATGGCTATTCCGGGAACTCTGGGTTAACGACCGGCGGGCCACTCGCGCTCGGCATCCGAACAAGGGCTACCTCAGCATCACCGAACTCCCCGATAAGGCACCCGAATGGACGCAGGGCCAGACGCGATTCCGTTTCCGAGAAGGCGATTTGAAGGCATGGGGTACAGTCACCAACACCGAAGTCGTGGCGATGACGAAGTGGGTTGAGTCTCGCCTGCCGGTTGTCAAGGTGGACGAAAAGGAGCGCATCGTTAACTTCGGCAAGCGCTCGGTCTTCGGGATGGAGGCGGGTGATCTTTACTATGTCGAGGGCGCCTTCGAGTTCCTGGATGAGCCAGGGGAGTGGTATCTCGACCCGGCCAGCGGCATGCTGTACTACCTGCCACTGCTGGGTGAGCGACTCGAGGCGCTGCAAGCTATCGCCCCAGCGCTCCCGCAGGTGTTTCGCGTCGAAGGCTGGCCCGAAGCTGGAAAACTCGTCGAGCGAGTCATCCTGCACGGTCTCACGTTTTCTCACGCCGAATGGTGTTTCCCGACCGGCTTCCAAAGCGGCAAGAACAAGCCGGATATCCAACCTGAGCCTAAGGCCGAGGTCGGCGGGTTCGGCCAGGCGGCGGTCGGCGTGCCCGGCGCTTTCTGGGGCGAAGGCCTCCGCGACTGTGTCTTTGAAGATTGCCGGTTTACGCACCTCGGGGGCTATGGCCTCGAATTGACACGCGGCTGCCAGGCAAACCGCATCTTACGCTGTGAATTCTCGGACCTCGGCGCGGGTGGCCTAAAGATCGGCGAGACCAGCATTCGCACCCTTGCCACCGAGCAAACTAGTAGCAACGAGGTGAGCAATTGCCGCATTTACGACGGCGGCAAGATGTTTCACAGCGCGATAGGCATTTGGATTGGGCAATCCCCCGGCAATAGCCTCACGCATAACCTCATCCATGACTTCTATTACACGGGCATTTCAATCGGGTGGACGTGGGGTTACGGGACCGCGCTCGCATCGAATAACACGGTTGCGTTCAATCACATTCACCACATCGGCGTTAAGTCGAACGGAGACGGCCCGATCCTAAGCGACATGGCTGGCATCTACACGCTGGGCAAGCAGCCGGGCACAACGATCCGCAACAATCTGTGGCACGACATGGCGGGCATCCGCTACGGCGGCTGGGGAATCTACTTCGATGAAGGGAGCAGCGGCATTCTGGCCGAGAACAACGTCGTCTATCGCACTACGCATGGAGGGTTTCATCAGCACTACGGCGAGACCAACGTGGTCCGCAACAACATCTTTGCTTTCGCGCGCGACCAGCAGATTCAACGCTCCCGCAACGAGCCGCACGAGAGCTTTGCCTTCGTTACCAACATCGTCTATTTCGAGACTGGCAATCTGCTGGGAAGCGAGTGGTCTGGTGACGCAAACTACCAGATGGATTGGAATGTCTATTTCGACGCCCGACCGGGCAATATGGCGGACAAGCTGCCCGTGGGGCCTTGCACCTGGCAGAAGTGGCTGGAGCGCGGCCACGACCGGCATTCACTTGTGACTGACCCCCTCTTCGTCGCGCCGCAGCAGAACGATTTTTGGCTCCAGCCCAACTCACCCGCGCTCAAGCTCGGCTTCCACCCGATCGACCTCAGCCACGTCGGTCCGTGAGGCCCTGCTGTTTCTGCTGCACGCACGGCTGCAGGTTGACCTAAACGGAGCGGATTAACCGCAGAAAACGCAGTGCGGCGAAGCCTCAACCGGAAAGGACAGAATCATGGCCGGACAGAATCATTGAGAACTGCCCTCCGGTCTTCCTCTCTGCATGATCCTGTCTGGCCATCATTCTGTCATCAACCCTGGCGGCCGGGCTCGATGCTCAGCAGGTGCTTTGGTGTGCCGGGCAGGAAAGGTGCGGGAGCGATGCTTAGCCAGGCGTTCATCTCGCTTCGGTAGAAGGGTGAGAGGAAATGACCGCTTTGGCCACAGGGCATATTGAACAATCCATTTTCTTCGTGTCCCGGCGAGACAACCATCCGCTCGGAGACGCCGAAGCCCGGAGCATGAACTTTGGGCATATGGGAGTCGCCGGACACGGCGACATTCGGCGTATCGAGCCAGCGTCCCAGCCAGGGAACGGCCTGAGTCAGGGGATGCTGTATCCCAAGGCGATTGCGGACGCCCCAGGTGGCATTGGTCAGAGCGATACCACGCTTTTTGAGCTCCGCGAGCGGTTGGTTTGCGGCTTCCTCCAACAGCCAATCATAAGTGCCGAATTTCGGATTCAGCAGGTGAGACGGCCGGGCAGTCAACATCGCCCAGGCGGCATCCTCATTGCGTATTCTCATTGTGCTGTCGAAGCGAGCCAGCTTCTGATTGACAGGCTCGAAGAGCAATTCCAGCGTCCGGTCGCGGAAGGCGCGGACCAGGCGGTAGCCCTGGGAATCAACCGCCGCTCGCCCACCCCAGGAGGCGACCAGGCGGCTGGCCGTCCGCCAATCGGCGTTGGTGGCCGAGCCGGCGTCCAGCGTCGAGAGCATTAGCTTCTGCCAGGGTTCGAGGAACAGGGCGCGGTCGTCGCGGTAAACCGACCAGAGGGATAGTTCGGAGGGATGGTCCAGCGCCAGCAGGTCATCGCGAATCTGGCGGGCGCGGGCGCCATTATCCGGATCGCAATGGAGCACCGCATATTCAGGGCCGCTGAGGGTCCGGTTGTTGGCGGTCCAGAGCACGCCGTTGGTGGGGTCGAGCAGCCGCGGGTATTTCTCGGGCGGGAGCCATCCCTGCCAGCCGCGCGTTCCGTCCGCCCAGGAACAAGGCGCAACCCCGTCAAACCCGGCTCGGTTCGGCAGCCGCCCCAGCAACGAATAACCGATGTGGCCGGCCCGGTCGCCGACCACCAAGTTGTTCACCGGCGTGCCGGAGAGATTGGCGGCCCGCAGCGCACTCTCGACGTCGCGCGCGTTTTCCACCTCGACCAGGCCCAGGTTGACGGCCTGCGGGTCGTGAATCGTGCAGGCCAGGGCGTAGCGCTTCTGCCCCCTGGTGATGACCGGACCCCAAATCGTCTCGGTTACCTCGACGGCGGCATTAGTCCCATTGCGGACCTGGACGAGTTCGGTGGCGGGTTCCAGTTCGCGCCAGCCCGAGGGGGTGCGATAGCGAAGCGGGTTCGCGGGATCGAATTCCAGTTCGACCAGGTCTGTCACGTCGAGACAGGAAGCGGTGTTGCCCCAGGCGATGTGGCGGTTGCTGCCCGAAACCACCACCGGTGTGCCGGGCAGGGTGACGCCGGTGACATCTTGCGAGCCCAGTTGCGGCTGGTGATAAAGCAAGCGCACACGATACCAGGTATTGGGCACGCGGAGCCCGAGGTGCATATCGTTCGCCACAATCGCCGCGCCGGTTCCGGAACGCCTGCCGTCCACCGCCCAATTGTTGCTGCCGACGATCCCTTCGGCTGCGGCATCCGCGGAACTCTCCGGCCCCGCACCTTGGTCGGCGATTAGGCCGGCGGAGGCGCTTGCCGCCCGCGCCTGGGAGTTCGAGGTTTGAACTGAGAAGTCTTCCGGTCGCGGAATAGATGGGGCTTGCAACTCTGAGCCGTCGAGCGCCGCGTTCCAGCGGGTATCGGGCGAGTCGAAGAAATCCCGCGCGGCGGGTGACATAGCCTGGCGCAGCACCGACTGGTGGTAATCGCCCCAGCCTCCCGTGTCGTGGAGGTCGGCGAACATGGCATAGCCAACCAGCAGCGTATCTTCCGGTTGCCAGTGCTTCGGTGCGGCGCGCAGGGCCAGGTATTCCGGCGGGCGGACCGTCAGGGCGTCGAGCCCCGCATTAACGCCTTCGGCGTAGGCCTTGAGCAGCGTTACCTCTTCCGGTGCGGCTTGTTCCAGCGCCCGTTTGGCCCGGACTCGCGGCCGATGGATCCGCTGCTGGCGGTCATGGTCCAGTGTAGGGGCCCCGAAGCGCTCACTGCGTTCTCCGCTGCCGACTCGGCGGCTGAGGTCCCTATGGAAGA
>Ga0118677_10004522_pt1 | contig 25257 bp, 21 predicted proteins | sample AliMusrvi5mmetaG_FD_86154 | JGI IMG/M metagenome (GOLD analysis project Ga0118677, IMG submission 86154)
TTGTCAGTGCGTTGACCTGGGCTTTCAATTGCTCGATTTCGAGATGGGTTTTCTCGGTGTGGGCCTCCATCTCGCGGATTTCGGCCTCGGTCTTGCGGCGGTTCATGTAGTTAGTGACGAACGCGACGATGATGCCGCTGACGATACCGCTGAAAAGCGTGTCGATCAGTGTATTCAGAATGTTTGTTTCCATCGTTCAGACGTCTCCCAACCTTAATCTTCCGCTATTCGATACACGCTCCAACCCGAATCGGCTGCGTCGGCTTGCCTTTGGACTGTCTAATACTATACTATACAATCTCTAATTGAATCGGGGTTTTGGCGTAGAAAAACGAAAAGGGCGCAAACTGCGCCCTACGATCACTTTCCGTTCCGTTCTCAACCGCCAACTTGCCCTATTTCGGCGCCATACTCACAGCCTGCATGTGGTTCCCTTCAGGGTCGTAGAAATCGACGACGGCCACCATCCCTGGAATCACATAGGGTTCGAGGGTCTTCACGCCGGCTTCGCGCAACGACTTTGCCGCGGCAAACGCGTCATCCACGTTCCACACCAGGGTGCCACCACCGCCCTGCGGAGGCACAGGATCCGGCCCTCGCCACAGGTTGATTGCCACCTGAACGCCGTCCTGCGGGCCATATTGCGCCCAACCCATTTCGTCCATTGCCGTGCCGGGCAGGCCGAGGACCTCACTATAAAAATGCTTAGCCTGTTCCCAGTTCGTCACATTAAAACTTGTCAACGCGATACTTTTGAGTACTGACATTACAAATACCTCCGAAAATAAGTATAGAACTTCTGTTCTATACTGTCAATAGAAAACCGTAAAATGATGTGACCGAAACAGTCTTCCCTACGACCTACGGAAGAATAAAAGAAAGGGTCGCGAGGTCAAAGTAGGTGATCGCGTTGGCGTTGGCTTGAAGGATGAGCCGGCTTGACTCTGCGCCGGTGATGTGGAGCGATCCGGCGGTCAGGGTGGTCGTGTACGCGTGTGTCTCAAGTGTTTTCACCTGCGGCGCGCCGTCGACGGTCACATACTGGAGCGTCTGAAGTATGACGACGCCCTGATCGGTGACTTCGCCGCCGGGACCGGCCACGTTCCCCGCGAATACAAAGGTGCGTTTGCTCGCGCCCGCACTATCGGTGTACCAGGCGTTCTCGATGTGATACTGGTTGTTTGAGAATGGCGGGCGCACCTGGACGATGGCGCCCGATCCGGCAGTGATGCCATTGGGAATTGGCTGGAACACGGCGATTTCGGCCGCAGCAGCGAGGGGCTGGCGAGGTTGCTTGCGCGCGACGTCGGCCAGGGCTGGCGCGGGCGTCTGGTGAGCGGTGACGGCCTGTTGGGAAGCGAGCAATGCCTGTGCGTCCTTGGCCGCATTGCGTTGCAGGTCGCTGACTGTTGGGGTAGGCAATGGGATCACGGCATTTGCTCGCGGCGCCACTGGCGGGTTGGCAAGCGCGCCCAGGAAAGTCGCCGCCGCCGTGATCAGCAGGACGACAAGACCCACCTGGATGATGGCTTTCGGTTTGGAGGAAGGTGTGTGCTTCATCTAGTTACTGTTACTCCATGTGATATCTGACCCTGGGCCAAGGGTCTTTTGTGTGCGTAAATCGTTGTTGATTTTTGTGTAAAGCTGCGACCAGCCGGCGTTTGGCGTATTGTCCAGGTATTGACACGGGCCATTCGTTTGACAGGCCTGCCATTGCGTCAAGGTTCCCTTGAAGTTGAACGCCTGGCCATGGTTGGTGTAACCATACAGGCTCATGCGATACCACTGATCTGCATGCACGCCGTTTGTGAGGTAAATTTCGGGCACGGGATAAGCCGGAAGCGCGCCCCATGAAACGTACCAGACATCCTCGATCGACCAGTAGTTGTTGGGGGTGCAACTGGGGCACGAACTGTATGGGCAGCCGTCGCACGACCCATAGTTGTAGAGGTAGGACGTATTCGTAAACACCGATGTATAGCCATCCACCCATGCGCGGGTTTGCGCGCGTCCGCCAAAGCTCGGTTCCATGTCATTCCCACCTAGAATAGTGACTTTGGAAGCAATGCTGGGCGGGTCAACAATCCAGGCAGCAATGTTGTTGATCATCGTGCTCCAGGCGGCGCCATGCTCACGCGTCACCCCTGAACCGTAGTTGACGGTTCCAACAACCAGGTAGAGGTAGGCGCCCGCGGGCGAACACAGGTAAAACTGATTGAGATATGCCTCGCTGGCTGCCGCGATGTCGCTCACAGAACGAAATGCATAGGAGCCGAAAATATAGACGCCGTAGGAAAGCGTCGGCGCGTCATACGCCGGCTGGCCGAAGTCAAGGATGACGAGCGTCGATGTTGCCGCCGGTGTGGCCTTGCCCTGCGCACACCCCAGGTTCTTTAATGTATTGATATTTGTTGTAGACATATACCGCGACGCGCCAAATGTAAAGGCGGTGTTATTCGCGCCAAAAGTCTGGATGTTCGTGTTGCTCACGGCCGGGATGTAGGCATACCGGGTCACGGCCGGGTTGAGCGGGTTTCTGGCGGCGCCGAGCGTAGCGGCCATCGACAAACACAGTCCCAGAGTTATAAGGAGATGCTGATTGAGTTTCATGTTCATGTCCGGGCGAATCATAGGTGCATCACCCCAGTAGCGCGATTGTTGGTTCAGCGTATTTATGCGGGCGAGTGTTCCTGCAAAGATGAATCTCCCATGTTCTCGTGTATGATAAAAACAAATGTTCGATATTTCTGAGATCGCGGACCGGTATGAACCAGATGCTCAAGCAGTTGTGTTTCAAGGCGACTGCCTTGACCTTCTAGCAACCATCCCATCTGAGTCGATCCAGCTTGTTGTTACGTCTCCGCCGTATAACCTGGGTAAGGAATACGAGAAGCGATCCACGTTGCCACAATATGTTGCATGGCAAAGTCAAATTATTACCGAGTGCTTTCGAGTCGTAAAACCAACCGGCAGTATTTGCTGGCAGGTTGGGAACTATGTTGATAAGGGCCGTATCGTGCCTTTGGACATAGCGCTGTATTCTACATTCGACAAACTCGGCATGCAACTTCGTAACCGCATCGTGTGGCATTTTGAACATGGGTTGCACTCATCGCGAAGACTCTCCGGCCGTTACGAAACCATTATGTGGTTTACCAAGACGAGCGAGTATCTCTTCAACCTTGATCCGATACGTGTGCCACAGAAATATCCAGGCAAGAAATATTTCAAGGGCCCACACGCGGGTGAATATTCGGGCAATCCTCTTGGAAAGAATCCCGGCGACGTTTGGATTTTTCCGAATGTAAAAAATAATCATATTGAGAAAACGCAACATCCGTGTCAATTTCCAATCGAACTCGTTGATCGCCTTGTGTTAGCGCTGACAAACGAGCAGGATTGGGTATTGGACCCGTTTATGGGTGTTGGCTCAACGGTTGCCTCTGCGATACGTCGCCATCGCCGCGGGGCTGGCGCGGAGATCGTATCGAGTTATGTGGAGATTGCACATAAGCGCATACAACAGGCATTTGAGGGAACACTGAAGGTGCGGGAAATGGGCACACCCGTGTATGATCCACGAGATGCGGGCATCGCGTTGACAAAAGCTCCCTGGTCAGTCCCAACTGCTGATAAGCCACTGACAGATCAACCTGCATTACTTGAGGGTCGTAAACCATACGACAGAGACAATGAAAATAGCTGAAATCTACTCTCATCTCAATGGTTTGGAGTTCCTGCTCGTTCATCGCAAGCAGTTATGGGAAGAGGTGCAGGAAGTTATTCATGGAATTGATGCTGTCGCTTGTCGAACCAAAGTCAGCAATGAGAAACGCATGCAAGGGGAACTCAAGTACAGCCCGAAAGAGATGAATCGATACTTTTCGGAGGCGTTGTCAGATCGAGGCTGGAGCGAAAGCCGCGTTTCATACTGGGTTACACACGATGTGAAGCTCATTCGACATACGATAACAATGCCGCCTGCGGAGCAAAAAACTGAAATTGAAGCTGCAGGGCATGTGCCTATTTTTAGCTATAACCAGACGGATTTCGTCAAAGACCGGGTTGCAATCGAAGTTCAGTTTGGCAAGTATGCCTTCGTAGCATATGACTTGTTTGTCAAGCACCTTGCGTTCTACATCCATGATGAGATCGATGTCGGAATCGAGATCCTTGCGATGAAGTCACTACAGCAGGGTATGTCATCCGGCCCAGGATATTACGAGGGCGAACTGTACAACGTGATCCGAAATGGACGAGGTGTGCCAGGGGTACCGTTGGTTATGGTGGGTGTGGCTGAGTAGCGGAACTGGCTCCCCCAATGTTAGAAATTCATAAGAAAACCTGCGCCGGGGTTGACACCGGCATCCCGATCTGATACCTTAAAGCCATTGGGGAGTAGCCAACCATGCGGCTGACCGTATGGAAAGGCGCGTCGTCAAGACGGTAGTGTTGATAACACTGCCCGGCGCGTTTCATGTGTGCGAACACAAAGGCGAGACCATCACTATCAATGTGGTGGCTCGCCTTTTTTATTACAGCAGCCTCCACGAATCAAAAACGAAATGCAGGAGGTTGTTCGCATGACAGATTGGCACAACAAGGATACACAGTCGGTTCAACAGGAGCTTGGCGTCTCAGCAGCGCTGGGGCTGGATGACACCGAGGCCGCAAGCAGGTTCGCGCAGACCGGACCGAACGAACTGATTGACCACGGGATGAAAAGCCCGTGGCGCATCCTGTGGGAGCAGTTCACCGCCACAATGGTGCTGATTCTGCTCGCGGCTGCGCTGGTATCCGGGCTGCTGGGCAAAGTGAATGAGACGATCTCAATCCTCGCCATCGTCGTCCTGTTCAGCCTGCTCGGTTTCACGCAGGAATATCGCGCCGAGAAAGCGATGGCTGCGCTCAAGAAGATGTCGTCGCCCGTAGTGCGCGCGCGGCGGGCGGGACAGTTGAAGGAATTGCCTGCGCGCGCGCTCGTTTCTGGCGATATCATTCTGCTGGAAGCGGGCAATGTGATTCCTGCCGATGCGCGCATGGTCGAGAGTTATAGCCTGCGCGCGCAGGAATCGGTGCTGACCGGCGAGTCCGAGCCAGTCGATAAGCACACCGACGCCATTGCTGGCGCAGACCTGCCGCTGGGCGACCGCCGCAACATGGTGTATATGGGCACAATCGTCACGTATGGCCGTGGGACAGCGGTCGTGGTTGCCACGGGCATGCAGGCCGAACTGGGCAATATCGCGACCGCATTACAGGCGGTGAAGCATGAACAAACCCCGCTGCAAAAGCGGCTGGATCAGTTGGGCAAGTGGCTGGCGCTTGCCGGCGTGATCACGGCGGCGCTGGTCATGGCGCTCGGCCTGTTGCGCGGCGAGGACTTCCGCGAGATGTTCCTGGCCGGCGTGAGCGTTGCCGTCGCCGTCGTGCCGGAGGGGTTGCCCGCCGTCGTCACATTTACGCTGGCGCTCGGCGCGCGACGCATGCTGAAACGCAATGCGCTCATCCGCAAGTTGCCCGCAGTCGAAACACTCGGCGCCGTGACGGTGATCTGCACTGACAAGACCGGCACACTCACCGAAAATCGGATGACCGTGGTCGCGCTCGATGTGGCGGGTCACTCGGCGACCCTTGGCGATGACATCGAGGGCGCGCCGGGGGACGCCACACGATCGCTGCGATTGTTGCTGACCGGCGCCGCGCTATGCAATGACGCGACCATCAGCCCCGCACCCGTTGACGGTGGCACTTCGACGGTGGGCGATCCCACCGAGGCCGCGTTGCTCGTTGCTGCGATGCGGATGGGACTGCAGAAGGCGGCGCTTGAGCGGGATATGCCGCGCGTAGCCGAACTGGCCTTTGACTCCGAGCGCAAGTGCATGACCACTGTGCACAGGATGGGCGAGATAGCCCACGACACTTCTCTGCCACCGTCGCCCTATATTGCCTTTACCAAAGGTTCGGTCGATGGCATCCTGACGATCTCAGACCACGTCATGCTCGACGACGGCCCTGTCGCGATCAATGACGACTTTCGAACGCGCATCGAGCGCGCCAATGCTGGCCTTGCTGCGCGCGGGATGCGCGTGCTGGGTGTCGGGTTCAAACCGGTGAAAGCCCCCCTCGCCGACGCGAACGCGGAACGCGCGCTCATCTTCATCGGCCTGATCGCGATGATCGACCCGCCGCGCGCCGAGGTGACCGTCGCGGTGCAGATGTGCAAGACAGCTGGGATTCGGGCGATTATGATCACCGGCGACCATCCGCTGACCGCGCGAGCGATTGCCGAACAACTGGGCATCAGCGCGAACGGCAAGGTCGTCACCGGCCAGCAACTCACTGCCATGAGCGACGCCGAACTCATGACGGCGCTGGCCGACACGTCGGTGTTTGCCCGCGTGTCGCCGGCGCACAAGTTGCGCATCGTTGAGGCGTTGCAGGCACAGGGCGAGGTGGTGGCGATGACCGGCGACGGCGTCAACGATGCGCCGGCGCTCAAGAGGGCCGACATCGGCGTGGCGATGGGTATCACCGGCACGGATGTGTCGAAGGAGGCGTCGGACACGGTGTTGCTCGATGATAACTTCGCAACCATCGTTTCTGCAGTAGCCGAAGGGCGCACAATCTACGACAACGTCAAACGCTTTGTCAAATTCTCGATCGCCAGCAACATTGGCAAGATCGCCGTGATGCTGATCGCCCCGCTGCTGGCGCTGCCGTTGCCGCTATTGCCGCTGCAATTGCTGTGGTTGAACCTGCTGACCGACGGGTTGCTTGGGCTGGGGCTTGGCGTGGAGCCGGCGGATCGCAACATCATGCGCCGCGCTCCGCGCAGCAAGCGCGAGAGCATCTTCGCGGGCGGCATGACGGTCCACATCGCATGGATGGGCGCGTTGATTACTGTGCTCGCGGGCGGCGTCGGCATGGTCTACTGGTCTGCCGGACTTGCGACGTGGCAGACGATGATCTTCAGCACATTGGCTTTTTGCCAGGTTGCACAGGCGCTGGCTGTGCGGTCGCAACGCGACTCGCTTTTCACGCTGGGACTGTTCAGCAACAAACTGCTGTTCGGGCTGGTCGTGGGAGTGGTGGTGCTGCAACTGGCGGTGCTGTATGTCCCGTTCATGGATGCATTCCTCAACGTCGAATCGCTGACGCTGGTCGATCTGGCCATCAGCCTCGGGCTGGGCAGCTGTGTGTTGATCGTGTCAGAGGTGGAGAAGGCGTTCATTCGACGCCGTGTGATGTAGTGGCAGATGGGCAACCGCGGATGGGCAACCGCGGATGGGCAACCGCGGATGGGCAACCGTAAAGGTTGCCCCTACACCGGTTTGCCTGATTTGGACATTCACTGTAATCTGTATGTGGAGAATGTTGAAATGACCAAACTACTAACATGGAAACCCGACTGGCAGGCGTGCCGCGACAACCTGGTGCGCTGGTGGAACCGAGAAGGGATGGGACTGTACATGGAGGTGCTGCGCGACCAGCCGCGCGCGGGCATTCCTTCTGTTGACCTGCCCGCCGACCTGGAATATCGCTGGACGAATGCCGAGTACCGTTGTTCTGCCGCGGAAGCCCAGATGGCGCGCGTCGACTTCTGGGCCGAGGCATTCCCGTATTTCGATACGCAGATTGGCCCTGGCAGCCTGGGCACATTTATCGGGTCGCGCCCTGGCTTTGCTGTGGACACGGTCTGGTATGAGCCGTACATTACTGATCCTGATCAGGTGCAGGGGATCAGCCTGACGGCGGATCGGCACTGGCTGGACGCGCACCTGGGGTTGATCGATGAGGGCATGCGGCGCGCGGGCGGTCGCTATCTCGTCGGCATCCCGGATCTGATTGAAAACATGGATACGCTCGCGGCGTTGCGCGGCGACGCCAACCTGCTGTATGACCTGGTCGATCGCCCCGATTGGATTCCTGCGCGCCTCGAAGAGATCAACCGCATTTACTTTGAGATATTTGATCTGATGACTGCGCGCGTGTCGCCCGACGGGGATGGCAATGCGTTTTCTGCGTTTCACATCTGGGGGCCGGGGAAGACGGCGAAGATTCAATGCGACATCTCGGCGACACTGTCACCGCGCATGTTCCGCCGCTTCGTGCAACCCTATCTGCGCGCGCAGTGCGAGTTCCTCGACTTCTCGCTGTATCATCTGGACGGCACGAATGCGATGCAACACGTCGAGCCGTTGCTTGAGATTGAGCCGCTCAACGCGATTGAGTGGACGCCGCAGGCGGGTCGCCCTGGCGGTGGCGATCCGTGCTGGTTCGACCTGTACAAGCGCATCCGCGCCGGCGGCAAAGGCGTGCAGGCGGTCGGCGTGCAGCCGGAGCAGGTCATTCCGCTGGTGGACGCCGTAGGGCCGCATGGGGTGTTCATTCTGCTGGCCGACCCGGTCGATCAAGTCACTGCCGAGAAACTGATGCGCGACCTCGAACCCTATCGCACCTGAGGAGGCGCCCGATGAGCTATCAACGCGTCTTGGATGCAATCCATCTGCGCCCGACCGACCGCGTGGCGGAACAGGAGAATCTTGATCACCCGACGTACATGCGGGAATTGATTGGCTATGATCCTTGGTCGAATCCCGCGCAGGCGTATATCGATACCTACAAGAAGCTCGATGTCGATTGGATCTTTGGCATCCCGAAACGCACGGTGCGGTTCGACCGCGGCGAGTCGAGTCGCGACGGCGCGGATGGCATCCGCTATACCGAGTGGGGCATGACCGGGAGCAGTTGGCGCGAGGACTTCGCGTTCACGGACATCGAAGATGTGCTGAACTACGACCCCATGACGTTAATCTCGGCAGAGGGAATCAACCAGACGATCCAGAATTGCCGCGACGATCAGGCGTTGATGGGCGATGCGGCGCTGGTGAGCGGTCTGTACTACACCACGCTGTTTCAGTTTCCCATCATGACGTTTGGCTGGGAGCTGTTTCTGATGGCGGCGGCCTCGGAGCCGGAACGATTCGACCGCGTCCTGCGCGACTTCGCCGCCGTGTCGTGCTTTAACGTGGCCGCATGGGCAAAGAGTGGTTTCGATCTGGTGCTGCTGCACGATGATATCGCGATGGAGCGCGGTCTCGTGTTTCACCCGAAGTGGTATCGCAAGCGCTTGTTCCCGCTGTATGAGCGCATCCTCGAACCACTCAAGGCGAACCGCAATCTGCGCGTTGCCTTCGTGTCCGATGGCGACTACACCCCGATGCTCGACGATCTGGTGGCGCTTGGGTTTGACGGGTTCATCATCAACAACAATATGAACCTTGCCGAGATTGCGCGCGGGATCGGGAAGGATCATTTCCTGATCGGGAATGTGAGCACCTCGATCCTGACCTTTGGGACGCCAGAGGATGTGTGGCGCGAGGTCAAGCGCTGCCTTGATGATGCGCGGCCCTGCGCCGGGCATATCATCAAGGCAACCGCCGATCTACCGCACAATATCCCGGTCGTCAACATGCGCGCGTACTTCGACGCCGTCAACGACCTTGGGCGAGGATGATGCGCGACTGGAGGGTGAGCGCGAGCCCGCGAATTAATGTTACTGTTGGTAAACTCATTTTCGTAGGGACGACACCCTCTAAAACATCGGTTTTACGAAGACATTGGCCCACTATGGCGGCTTATCGGTTGCCAGGAGGCGTTTCTCTCCCACCAGGCGTAGTTTGCCAACAGTCAAGATGAGCCTGGCGGCACACCGCAAGGCATGAAAACAGCCATCTATTTTCATATCAGTAACTTTGCAATCGCAGCAGCAATTGCAAATCGCAACAATGCGGGGAATACGCCTGCTGACAATGCTATCTCCGTACACCGCCGCTGGGCGGACACACGGGTCCCGCTACGCGCCGTGAGGCCGCCTGACGTGGCGCATGCAGCCGGGCGGACACACGGGTCCCGCTTCGCGCCTACGTCATACATCCACGAAGCGGCGGCTACGCGCCATGTGGCTGGCTGACGTGGCGCATACAGCCGGGCGGACACACGGGTCCGCGCCTACGTCATATATCCACGTAGCGGCCGCTACGCCCTGTGTGACCGCCTGATGTTGCGCATGCAGCCGGGCGGACACATGGGTCCCGCTTCGCGCCTACGTGATACATCCACGTAGTCTGTACGGTTTTTTTGCTTAATCTTCATAAGCGCGTTAAGGAACGCAAACCACCTCGAATCTCCAATCTCCAATCTCCAATCTCTAATCTCCAATCTCAAACCGCGCACTCACCGGCTGCGGCGCGCCGAGTGCGATGCCTCGCTCTGACGGCGAGCAACCACCGATTGTGACGCGGAACTCGCCCGCTTCGATCATCGGTGCGCCGTCTTCGCCGATGATCTGCATCATCTCTGGCGTGATCGTGAATGGCACGACCCGGTGCTCACCCGGCTTGAGGGATACCCGCTCGAAGTGAACCAAGGTGCACAGGGGCGCCGGCACAGAGGTCTGCACATCGGTGATGTAGAGTGGCGCCACTTCCTCGGCTTCGACCGCGCCGGCATTGGTCAGCGTGAACTGCCCGGTCACGGTGTCGCCTGTCTTTAAGGAACTGGCCGACAAGGTCAAGTCGCTAAAGGCGAACTGCGTGTAGCTGAGACCGAAGCCAAACGGATAGCGCGGCACTGCGGTGGCGTAGCGGTAGGTGCGGCCGGCCATGGCGTAATCCTCGAACGGCGGCAGGTCATCGACAGACATGGGGAAGGTGAGCGGCAGCTTGCCGGAGGGAGATTCTTTGCCGAACAATACGTCTGCGACCGCGTAGCCGCCTTCCTGACCGGGGTACCACACAAACATGATGGCATCGACCAGGTTCTCAATCTCGCCAAGGTCAATCGGGCTGCCGCCGGTGACGACGAGCACGATCTTCGCGCCGCCGCGCGCCAACCGCTTGATGAAGTTGACCTGCACCGCCGGCAAGCCGAGTTGCGAGCGGTCGCCGTTCTCAATCGACAGGATGGCGTCGCCCTCTTCGCTTTCCAGCAGGGGCGATAGACCCACGCAGGCGATGGTGATGTCGGTCCCGCTGACGATGTCATACGTCCAGTCCATCTCATTCTGGTTTGGCGCGGCAAGCGTGCAGCCGGGGCGATACTCAATCGCCATGCCCTCGGGGATGCGATTCACCACGCCTTCGAGGATCGTCGTCAGGCTGTCGCTCAGGCCGTAGTAATTGCCCAGCAACACCTCGATATTTGCGGCGGTCGGGCCGGTGACGACGACCGAGCGGGTCTTGTCGGTGATCGGCAGAAGAGCCCCTTTGTTCTTTAGCAACACGACCGACTTCAGCGCGGCTTCATGCGCCAGGGCGCGGTGCGCCGGGCTGTTGACGACGCTCATCGGCGTGGTCGAGAACGGCACGCGCTCGGGCGGGTCAAACATGCCCAGCTTGAAGCGCGTCGCCAGTGTGCGCATCAGCGACTGGTCGATATCGGCTTCGGTGATCAGCCCGCGCGCCAGCGCCTCGCCGAGCTTGTCGTAGGTCGCGCCACAGGCGATGTCGCAACCCGCTTTAAGCGCGAGCGCGGCGCTCTCGGGCGCGTCCTTCGTGAGCTTGTGGCCATTGTGGATGTCGCTCAACGCGCCGCAGTCCGAAACGACATGCCCTTTGAAGCCCCACTTGCCGCGCAGCGTCTGCACCAGCAGCATATCGCTCGCGCAGGCCGGTTCGCCGTTGACGCGGTTGTACGCGCCCATCACGGCCTCGACCTTTGCCTCGGTCACCAGTTTCTCGAAGGCGGGCAGATAGGTGTCGTTCAGGTCGCGCAGACTCACGCGCGCGTCAAAGACGTGGCGATCCTTCTCAGGGCCGCTGTGCACCGCGTAGTGTTTCGCGCACGCCGCCGCCTTCATGTATTTCGGGTCGTCGCCCTGCAGACCGCGCACGAAGGCCGAGCCCAACTCGCCGGTCAGGTGCGGGTCTTCGCCCCACGTCTCCTGACCACGCCCCCAGCGCGGGTCGCGGAAGATGTTGATGTTGGGCGACCAGAATGTCAACCCGCGCGAGATAGCGGAGTCGCCGAACTTGCGCAGCGACTCGTGGTGCTTAGCGCGCGCCTCGTCTCCGATGGCTGACGCGATGCGCTGGATCAAGGCCGCATCCCAAGTCGCGGCCATGCCGATGGCTTGTGGGAACACCGTTGCGCGGCCGGCGCGCGCCACGCCATGCAACGCCTCGTTCCAGTAGTTGTACGCCGGCACGCCCAGGTGCGGGATGGCGGAGGCGCCGCTGGTCATCTGGCTGATTTTCTCGTCAACCGTCATGCGCGAGATCAGGTCGGCGACGCGGGTCTCAGTGGGAAGGTCGGGATTCTTGTAAACAGGCGTTGAGTTGTTGTTGCCTACGGTCATTTTCGGTTCCTCGTGTTGGATAATGCGAGTCATATCGGGTCATATCGGGTTATATCGAGCCACATAAGGTTGATTTTATACGGAGCGGCAAATGTACAAAACCATATTCGGAAAACATGGCAGGGCGGTGGCCTTCTGGAGCTACGGCAAGCTTGGCCTGATGACTGAAGAAGAGGGGGATCCGCAGTTATTCGACCTGAACGTGCCTGGTGAGACGGAGTGGCAGTTCGGGCCGGAATACCGGGAGGTCGCCGGACAACGGAAGATCATTCTGCACAGCCATCGCAAAACCGCGATGAAGGATCTGGTGATCGGCAACCTGACTCGCCGCATCTGGACGTATGACTGGGAAAGCGCTGAGTTGCGCGAGATATTTACGGGGCGCCGCCCTGCAGACTGGATGGGCGTGACTGAGTTTCTCGATGGCGGCAGCCGGGCGGTGGTGAACGCGATCATCGACGGCGAACAACGCCTGTTCCTGGCCGACGTGGAACACGAGACTTATGATCCCATCACACTGCCGGGGTGGGGGTTTCATTACTGCGAGTCATTGAGCCCCGATCAAAAACGCATTGCGTGGCACGTGACGCATTCCAAGTTCGCCAGCATCGAGACCAATCCCTATATGCCCTCTGCCTATTCCATCAACGTCATGAACCTGGCAACGCGCGAACGCGCGCTCATTGCGGGGAAAGCCGGCCATCTCTATTTTGGCCCGCAGTGGTCGCCCGACGGCCGGCGATTGACGTTCCTCGATTGCCATTCCGCCGAGGATCCAGCGCATTTCTGGGCGGATATCTGCGTGGCAGAGGCAGACGGTTCGTCCTTGCGGGTGATTACAACAGGACAATCCCACTGGTTTGCAACCTCCTATGGCCACGCGCATGCGCGCGGAGGCGGTTCCAATATCACCGCATGGGCGCCAGCGGGATTTGCCATTCCGACGGACGCGCCAAAAGGCTTCGGGGATCATGGGCTGGTCAGCCACACGTGCAGGCTGCCAGGCTCTCACCCGGATGTCACCTACGACAACACGCGACCGGATCATGAGGAATTTGTATTCAAACCTGATGATGCGCGCGGCGGGACGCACCTGCGACTGCTCGATCCTGACACCGCTGCCGTCTACGACCTTACGCCGCCTGAGGAAGGGCGCTGGGACTTTCGACTCTCGATCGCACCAGCCGGGGACAGGATACTGTTCTCCCGCGCGAGACCCGGCGCCCCTGCCGAACTGTGGATTATGGACGCCGATGGGAGTAACCCCGGGTTCCTCACGCGCGGTTTTGAAGACAAGGGCGCTGATTTTGGGCGGTGGCTGACGTTTTAGGTAATAAACTAACGCGCAGTTGCGGCACGTTTCTTCGATGCGAAGTGGTTGCTTCAAGCAAGAGGTGGGATGACAATGCTCAAAAAGAAAGTTCAACGGCATGCTATGTGGATCGGCAAACTTCAGTTCGTTCAGGTTAAAGCACCTGGCTGGCTTCACATGACCACGGTACTGATGGCCGGGTTGCTTGGGTTGCTGTTTGGTCTGTTTGTGGTGATGCCTGGAAGTGTGGCATACGCTGCTACAAGCATTGTTGTCAATACCCTGTCCGATGGTGTCCATGCCTCATGCGCTACGCCGTGTACACTCCGCGACGCCATAACCGCTGCCAACGTGAGTGGGGGCACGATCACGTTTGACATTGACGGAACTATCGTATTAACCGGCTCTCTGCCGACCATCAGCAATACGGTTACCATCGACGGCAGCGGTCACGCTATCACCGTGAGCGGGAATAACCTCTATCAGGTGTTGATCGTAAATTACGGCCAGTCACTTATTTTGCAAGCCATCACCATTGCCAAAGGATCCGCATCGAACGGTGGCGGCATCTACAACAGCGGCGCGCTGACCGTGACCAACAGCACCCTGTCGGGCAACGGCGCCACAACTAGAGGCGGCGGCATCTACAACAGCGGCACGCTGAGCGTGATCAACAGCGCCTTCTCGAGCAATAACGCACCCTACGGAGGCGGCCTCTACACCAACGGCACGTTGAGCGTGATCAACAGCACCTTCTCGGGCAACACAACCAAATACCACGGCGGCGGCATCGAGAACGAAGGCACGCTGAGCGTGATCAACAGCACCTTCTCGTACAACAACGCGACTTACGGAGGCGGCATCTACAACTATGGCACGCTAAGTATGATCAATAGCACCTTGTTTGGCCACGGCGCGATTTACGGAGGCGGCATCTACAACTATGGAACGCTAAGTGTGACCAATAGCACCTTGGCTGGCAACTACGCCCCTTACGGCGGTGGCGGCATCTACAACTATGGCACGCTGAGTGTGATCAATAGCACCTTGATTAGCAACGGCGCCCAGACCGGCGGTGGCGGCATCTACAACGCCGCAAGCGGCACTTCGGCTATAACCAACACCATCATCGCCTACAGCACGGTAAGCAGCGATTGCGTTAACAGCAGCGGCACAGTGACAGGCAGCCACAACCTCATCAAAGATACCACCAACGCCTGCGGCCTGACCAATCTCGTCGATGGCAACATCATCGGCATGGACCCGCTTCTCGGCGAATTCGCCACCAACGGCGGGGCAACAATAACGTGGGCACCGTTGCCAGGCAGCCCCGCCATCAATGCCGGCACGAATGCTGGTTGTCCAGCGTTTGATCAACGCGGCTTCCAGCGTCCGATTGGCGGCACGTGCGACATTGGCGCAGTGGAGTGGTCGCCGTGGGCAGCGTATCTGCCACTAGGACTGCGATAGTTTGGTCATTATGGACGCACATTACTCAAACAATCTGGACGCTAACAGCGTGCTTGCTAGCGGTTGCGACATAATAATGAGCGGCATGCCGGGGTCATGGCAAATCTCAGTGACATTGCGCTTTAGCCCGCAAGTGCGGCTTACGGTGTTAAATAGAGATTTGTGGACACTATGCCAAACTTAAATTTTGCCGTCATCGGCACCGGGTTCTGGTCGCTGTATCAGATTCCCGCCTGGCTGGAGGTGGGCGGCGCGCGGCCTGTCGCAGCGCACAATCGCACGCTTTCCAAAGCCCGGAAAATCGCTCAGCAATACGACATCCCACGCGTGTACGCTGACCCTGAAGTGCTATTCCGATCCGAGGCCGGGCGCATCGATTTTGTGGACATCATCACCGCCGTGGAGACGCACGCGCCGCTGGTGCATCTGGCCGCGAAATACAAAGTGCCGGTCATCTGCCAGAAGCCGATGTCGACCGATTTGGCCTCTGCCGAGGCGATGGTAGCTGTGTGTCGCGACGCAGGCGTGCCGTTCTATATCCATGAGAACTGGCGTTGGCAGACGCCGATCCGCGCGCTCAAGGCCGTGCTCGAACAAGGCGCCATCGGCGCCCCGTTCCGCGCGCGCATCGACATGATCTCAGGATTTCCGGTGTTCGCCAACCAGCCCTTCCTGGCCGAACTTGAACAGTTCATCCTGACCGATCTCGGCTCGCACATTCTTGATGTCGCGCGGTTCCTGTTCGGCGAGGCGACCTCGCTGTATTGTCAGATCAAGCGCGTTCACAAGGACATCAAGGGCGAGGACGTTGCAACCGTCATGATGCAGATGGTCGACGCATCCGGCGCCGAAGTCACTGTGACGTGCAACCTCGCCTACGCCGGGAACCCTCTCGAACGCGAGGCGTTTCCGCAGACATTTATCTTTGTCGAAGGCGAGCGCGGTTCGCTCGAGCTGGGCAGAGACTATCTTCTGCGCATCACGACTGCTGATGGCACGCATCTGCGCCGCGCGGCGCCGCCGCGCTACGCATGGGCGGACCCCGCGTATGAGGTCGTGCACGCCAGCATCGCATCGTGCAATGCGAACCTGCTGGGCGCGCTCAAGGGAACCGGGGCTGCGGAGACGACTGGCGAAGACAACCTCAAGACCGTGCGCCTGGTGTTTGCCGCGTACGATTCAGCCAATCACGATCAAGTCATCCATTTCCAGGAGTAAGAATATGACAACTATTGCTTTGTTTGGCGCCGCCGGCAAGATGGGCTCGCGCATCTCGCGCCGCTTGCGCAATAATTCGGTCTATACGACGCTATATGTTGAGTCGGGTGAGGCTGGCGCGGCACGGTTGCAGGCGCGCGGCGATACACCGACTGCGTCCGACACCGCGGCGGCGACTGCCGATGTGATCATCTTCGCGGTGCCGGACAAGCTGATCGGCAAAGCGGCGCGACAGGTCGTCCCGCTCATGCGCCCCGGCGCGATGCTGATCATGCTCGACCCGGCCGCGCCCCATGGGGGCGAATTGCCCGAACGCGCCGACACCACATATTTCGTGTGTCACCCATGCCACCCACCCATCGTCAATGATGAGACCGACCCCGAGGCGCGCATGGACTTCTTCGGCGCGATCAAAGCCAAACAGCACATCGTCGCGGCGCTGATGCAGGGGCCGGAAGAGGACTATGCGCGCGGCGAAGCCGTAGTGCGCGCGATGTTCGAACCGGTGATGAACGTATATCGCGTGACTGTCGAGCAGATGGCGATCCTCGAACCGGCGCTGTCTGAGACCGTGGTGTTGACGTGCATGGTGATCATCACCGAGGCGATTGAGGAGGCCGTCAAGCATGGCGTCCCGGCGGAAGCCGCGCGCCAGTTCATCCTGGGGCACATGAACGTCAACGTCGGCATCCTGTTCAAGTACATCGACGCGGAGCTGTCCGACGGCGCGAAGATGGCGGTGTCGCGCGCGCGCGAGCGGATTTTCCAGCCGGACTGGAAGAAGGTGTTTGAGCCTGAAAACGTCATGGCCGAGGTCAAGGCGATCACACAGGCGACCTCGGTGAAGTAACGGAGGCTATATCAATGCGACTAGCGCTCAGTTCATATACCTACACGTGGGCGATTGGCGTGCCGGGGCAACTCCCGGAGCGCCTCATGTCGGCTGTCGATCTGCTGGAGCGCGCGGCGACGCTCGGCGTGCATGTCGTGCAAGTGGCTGATAACTTGCCGCTGGATCTCCTGAGCGCCGTTGATCTGGATGTTTTTGAGGCGACAGCGGACACGCTTGGCATTGCAATAGAGGTTGGAACGCGCGGCATTGCGCCGGAGCATCTGCGCCGTTACCTGGCGCTGGCGCAGCGCTTTCACTCGCCCATCCTGCGCGTGGTGATCGACACCGCGAGCCATCACCCGATGCCGGACGAAGTTGTCGCGATTCTGGCGACGCTGGAAGGCGAGTTCCGGCGCGCGGGCGTTCGCCTCGCCATCGAGAATCACGACCGTTTCACCGCGCCAGTGTTTGTCGACATTGTTCGACGCCTGGGCGACTGGACCGGCATCTGCCTCGACACGGTGAACTCGTTTGGCGCGCTCGAAGGGCCGCGCGTCGTCGTCGAGACGCTTGGGCCGCTGACGATCAACCTGCACATCAAGGATTTCGCCATTTTCCGGGCGAGCCACATGATGGGGTTCAGCATTGAGGGGCGACCGGCAGGGCAGGGGCGGTTGGATGTGCCGTGGCTGATCGAGGCGTTGCAAGCTCACGGGTGCGATGCCGACGGGACGATGGGTGCGGTGCTCGAACTGTGGACGCCGCCTGAATCGGCGCTGCGCGATACGATTGCGAAGGAGCAGCGCTGGGCCGAGGAGAGCGTGGCCTATCTGCGCGCGGTGATCAAATAGAAAGCAATTGAGAGGATGGCATGAAGATTCTTATCATCGGTGGAACGGGGCTGATCAGCGTCTCAATCACGCAGTTTCTGATTGAGCGCGGCGAGGATGTGACGGTATACAACCGCGGCAAGAGCAGCCTGCCGCAGCATCCGCGCGCAAAGGTGATCCACGGCGACCGCACGGACTATGCGGCGTTTGAGGCGCAGATGGCGGAGGCAGGCCGGTTCGATGTCGTCATGGACATGGTTGGCTATCAACCGGCGGATGGCGACAGCGTCGCGCGCGCGTTTTCAGGGCGCGCGGGTCACTTCATCTTCTGCAGCACCGTCGATGTCTATCACAAACCAGCGTTCCGCTATCCGTATGTCGAAGGCGAGCCCTACGGCGGGTTGAACGCGTATAGCCGCAACAAGGTCGTGATTGAGAAGACATTGCTCGAGGCGCAGAGTCGCGGGGCGTTTCCGTTGACAATCATCCGGCCGGCGTACACCTATGGCGAGAGTCGCGGCCCGGTGCATCCGTTTGGCGGCAGCACCACGTACCTGGATCGCATTATTAAGGGCAAGTCCGTTGTGGTGCACGGCGACGGCGCTTCGTTCTGGGTGGCATGCCATCGCGACGATGTGGCGCGCGCGTTTGTGGCGGCTGCGGGCAACCCGGCAACGTTCGGGCGATCCTATCACGTCACAGGCGAGGAGTGGATGACGTGGGACGTCTACGTGCACCGCATCGCCGAGGCGGTTGGCGCACCGGCTGCACAAATCGTGCACATCCCGACTGACCTGCTGGTGAAAGCTGCGCCGAAGCGCGCGGGCATCGTGGGTGAAAACTTCCAGTTCAACAACATCTTCGACAACACCGCCGCGCGCCGCGACCTCGATTTCCGCTACACCATCCCATGGGTCGAGGGGGTGCGTCGCATGACCGGGTGGTTGATGACAAACAACAAGCTTGAGAACAGCGACTTGGATCCATTTGATGACCGGATCATCGAGGCATGGCAGCGCCACGGGGCGTCCTTCGGCGCGGCCTTTACCGAGTAAGGCATCAGGGCTAACCTGCGGCGATGTGCTGCTGCCGGCTCATCTCAGCGCTCAGTTCTTTGAGATGTTTCTCAGCGGACGCGATATGATGCTGGGCGTTGGCCCACTCCGTGTTGAGCGTCTCGCGCAGATGGACGATCCTGTTCCCGCGCGTTCGTTCCGCGCGCATATAGATGTACATACCGACGCCGCCCGCTGCCAGCACTGCAACGATAAACCCGATCCAGGCATAATTCGACGATTGGGCGAGCAGGTCGACAAGCGCCTGCACGGCAACGAAGACGGTGAAAAACACGATTGCGCCGATGGTCGCAACATTCCCGAGTGACGACTTTGCCTGAATCTGGGCGATCTCGGCATAGCGCTGGCTGACCAGGGCTTTCGCGTTTACCTCGGTCAGCATGCGCTCCTTGTGGAGTGTGTCAATCTCATCCTGCAGGCGGCGCACGGCCAGGGCGGCGGACGTCTTGTCGAGCTCTGCGCGCACCTGAGCGAGTGAGTCAGTCAAGGGTTTGAGCATGACGCTGGCGTCATCGCGCTCGACGAGCAGCGGAATGCCGCAAAACAAACAGGCGGCTGTGTTGCCGTCGGAGGGAATATCCAGTTTCGCGCCGCAAGACGGACATATCAGAGGGATGAGTTTGATATCGCTCATGGGGATGGAGTATGCCACATTAAGCCGAGGACGACCCCTGCGAAGGGGCTGATGCAGGTTGCGTTGCGCGCCGGCAACCTTCGCAGGGGATGTTTGTTTATCCCTTTACGTGATACAGCCAGACGACCCCGTTGCGTGGAGGAACCGAGAGCGTGAACCCGTCACGAATCAACTCGGCTGCTGCAATGTCGCAGTGTTCACCGGTTTCCGGGTTTGTGAACACGTACGCGGCATCCGGGCGCAGCGCCTTTGGATGGATCGTCAGTGTCTCAGCGGGGGAGGCCGGCAGCCGGATCCCCTGTATGAATCCGACGCCTTCCTCCGGGCGGTCAAACTGCCAGGCGACCCACTTCGAGGCATCCTTGTGGAACGGGGTGTGCGGGTAATAGTCGCCATGCAGGAGCATCTCAGCGACGCTGCGCCACACGCCGATCATCTTGCGCGCCATCGCAAAATCATAATCTTCACGGTGGATATCCACTGTCGCGAACAGCATGGCCGCCATGCCGCAGTGGAACGAATAACTGTCGACGCGCCCGTCGAAGCGATCGCTCCCGGTCAGGTCCCACGATAGCGTGCACTCTTTGAAGTAGGGGATCCATTCGTACATCGTGTGATGGAACGCCAGCTTGATCGGATGATCGCCGTACCCATAGTCGGTATAGTGCAGCGGCACAGAACGGCGCATTGTTTCGAGGTCGTTGCGGCGACCGCCGCTCGCGCACGAGTCGATCCACAGACCCGGATTACGCGCCAGCAACTCGTCCCAGAACTGCAAATAGCCCTGGACGTGCAGGTTCTCGTTCATCCCCTGGCGGTCTGTGGCCTCGTTCTTGCGCCAGTGATCCAGCGGTGGGAAGTTGTGATCCTGACGGTATATCTTGATGCCGTTGTCCTGGATCAGCTTGCAGACGTGATCAGTAAGCCACTGGCGACATTCTGGGATGCCCAGATTCAGCAGGCCGTTGTCGTTCTCCGGGATTCGCAGCAGCCATTCCGGGTGCTCGATGTCGAGCGCGGTTCCCGGCTGAATCCGTTCGGGTTCGAACCACACCAGCAGAGAGGCGTCTTCGCGGGCAGCGCGGTCGGATATCGGCTTCAGCCCGTTTGGGAACCGTCCGGGATCGGGCATCCATGAGCCGGTGCGCCACCACCGTCGCTCGCCCTCGGCGTTGCGGCATGGATACCACCCGGCGTCGATCCACCACACATCGGGGCGGATGTCTTTCTGGACGAAGCGGTCGATAAACCCGATCTGGTTTGCTTCGGTTGCGCCGGTGAATTCTTCGCCCTCATCGGTGGCGGCGAGCGCCAGCAGCGTCGGCATTGGCTGTCCATTGGGGCGGGGCAGGATGTGCGCCAGGTACCAGCGCCGCCACAGGTTCACGGCGCGCGACCCGTCGCCCGACCAGGCCATGACAGTGATGCGCGGTGTGCGGATGCATTCGCCTGGCAGCAGTCGCAGATGTGTTTTCTCCTGACCCGCCTGAATCTGGACGCCGTTTGGCAGCCCATTGAAACTGGCCGCCCACTGCGCAGGCCAGCCGATGGCGATTGTCGCTCCCCAGCCGGCGAAGGCCACGCGGTAATAGGGGAACGCGCCATCGCAGGCGCGCCCGCCGTTGGGCGCAAATGCGGCGGACTGTCCAGCGGGCAGGGGCGTCCATTGAGGGGTATATCCATCGATGCTGTAGTAGTCGCCATTGCAGTGATACAGGGTAGGCTCTGCGCCGTTCAGCGTCACATCGATGGCGCGGAGGTTGCTGATCAGCGGCGTCGGCGTGGTTCCCGTGTTTGTGAGGAATGCGACCCATTCGGTGACCGGATAGTCGCGGTAGGTCGTGCATTCGACCCGCGCGCGCAAGCCGGTTGCGGCGTCTGTTCCTTCGTAAACCGTCTCGGTGATAGCCGCATCGATGCGGCGCGCCTGCATTGTTGGGCGCCATGCCGCCGGGAGGCCCCGGACGGTTTGACCATCAAGCACAAAGGAGATAGGGAGATCGGCGGCATTGGCGAAATAGCCGGCAGACCATGCGCGGCTCATCGCCATGTCGTCTGGCGTCGTGATTGGCATATCGTTTGTTGTTGTCTTCATTCCGGGTTCCTTTTGGATAAGGTGTGCGAGAAGATTTGTGTGCCGTTTCTTATATCGAGATAAGCTGTGGCTGTATCATATGGATATATTCTTGCACTATTCGTAAAAAGGTTGCTGATATTGCGGATGGCGCTTTGTGGGATTATCAAAGCGCAAAATATCCTGAAGCATTAGAAAGGCTTGCTGATGAGACCCAACAGTATATTGCTGCAGGGCAGGTCTACCCCATTGATCCAAAATGATCCTGAATGACCGCAGCATGAAAATCAGCCGATTAGCCTATTCCTTGTCCTTCCTGGAAGCCAATAATGAAGGACATGAAATCGACGATTTTCGGCTTCTGCCTGATTGTAGTGTTGCTTGCGGTACTTGACCTGTTCCTGGTCACGCCGTCGAATGCGAGCATTCTGACTGGACAGGCCGCCGGGATTTCTTCGGTTTCATCCTCCACTGACGCTTCCGCGGTTTCCGCGCAACAAAAACCAGCGACCCTCATTGCGCAGAACATACCCAGTCTGCTTCCAGTGACGGGAGCAGCCCACCCGGAACGGACGGTATCAAGCAAGTCGCCCGCACAGCGCGTTGATGCCTACGTGTGGAACACAGGCGCTGCGCCTGCGTCGCTCCCCGCGCGCATTGCCATCCCGGCGATTGGATTAGACGCCCCGATAGCGCCCGCGCAGATCGTGCCGGTAAGCGTCGAAGGCCAATCGTTTACGCAGGCACAGGCGCCGGCATTTTACGCCGCGGGCTGGCTCGCGACGAGCGCCTCACCGGGCACGCCGGGCAATATGGTGCTGATCGGGCATCACAACACCTACGGCGAAGTCTTCAAAGGGTTGGTGGAGTTGAAAGTGGGCGACCGGATCATCGTTTCTGGCGATGCCGCGCATGCATCATATACCTACACCGTCGGCCTGAAGATGATCGTGCCGGAGCGCGACCTGTCGCTGTCAGAGCGGTTGGCGGCGGCGCAGTGGATTCAACCCACCTCCGACGACCGGCTGACGCTGGTGACGTGCTGGCCGTATACGGACAATACACATCGCCTGATTGTTGTGGCGTACCCCGTACGTTGAGACGGCAACCGCAAGGCGCGGAGCGTGCCCCTACCGGACGTATCTCTATGGTTCAGGGGCGTACATCGACGCAGCCGTGACGTGCTCCGGCGCAATCTTGAACCGGACGCGCTGTTCCTCCGGCGGCGCACCAAAGGCTTCCACACCCATGTAACGCCTGGTGAGCAAATTGATATGCTCCCTGTCCGTGTCGTCCCTCATCTCGACGACAGGACCGCGCACCGCCAACCAGCGCGCCCGGTTGTCTGGATCGAGGATGATCAGTGATACGTATGGCCGTTTGCGCAATATGCGATGCTTCAATCGGTTCTTCTCGCTGTTGAAGTAAATAAAATCGCCATCATAGTTGAACCACACGGGCGTCATTTGCGACGCGCCGTCTGCCAGGGTTGTGGCCAGAATCATCAATAATGGGCGTTCGAGAAGATCGTGGAAGGCGCTGGGAATCGGTTTTAGTTCCATGGGTCGCATGTTAACCCAAAGAGGATCAATCGCGTAACCGTTCTCAGGCATAATCTGGAGTATGAGCCAGAATAAGCCTTATGCGGTGTATCTCGAAATTGGAAAGGGGCGCACCTTCGCCGGAGCAATGGATTGGCCCGGCTGGTGTCGCAGCGGGCGGGATGAGGCGACGGCGCTCCAGTCGTTGCTCGACTACGCGCCGCGTTACGCCCGTATCGTCGCGGCAACGGATTACGGTTTTGCGCCCCCGGCGGGGTTGTCGGGGATTGATGTGGTAGAACGCAATCCGGGTGAGTCCAGCACTGACTTTGGCGTGCCTGGCGTACCGCCCTCGTGCGACTTTCAGGAAGTTGATGAGGCCGAGTTGCGCCGCCTGCAGGCGTTGCTCACAGTCTCGTGGGATGCCTTCGATGACGTGTATGCATCTGCGCAGGGGAAGCAATTGCGCAAGGGGCCGCGCGGCGGCGGGCGCGAGGTGGATGAGATAAAACGTCACGTGGCAGAGGCGCAGATCGCCTATCTGGGGCGCATTGGCGTGAAGCTTTCATCTGCTGAGGGCGAGAACGCGGACTATCTGCGGCAGGTCGTGTTGGACTCGCTCGATGCCGCGGTGCATCACCGATTGCCGGAGCGGGGGCCGCGCGGCGGGGCGTTGTGGAAGCCGCGTTATTTCATCCGCAGGGTCATCTGGCACATCGTCGACCATGCCTGGGAGATTGAAGACCGTATTCTGTGAAGGCATCCGGGCAACTCAGACTCCCGGAATTTTCTAAATTCCGGGAGTCTGAGTTGCGTTGCGACGAACCAATCTAACTAATAACCACTCCAAGCCACATTCAGGTTGCCGGGGCCACTGATGTGCCGGTAGGCGATGGTGATGGTGTGTTGCCCCTGAGCAAGCGGTGCATGGGTCGTTCCGCTCGTGGTCAGGCTGGGTGAATTGCCCCAGTTGTTGATCACCATATCTTTGTCCACCCACACCAGTATGCCGTCATCGGCAGTGGCCGAGAAGGTGTAGTTGCCAGCCGACATCCACATGGACTCGGTTAGCCGCACTGACCAGTTCGTCGTCGGCACACCATAATAGGGTGAACCGGTTGGCCAGGGATGCGGCTCACGTGCTTCCCCCCAGGCAGAAATCACGGCCATGACCGGCGCCCCTCGGCGACGGGCCGTCGACTCCCGTTCCAACAAAACAGCACCTGCGGCTTCACCTGCCATAATGCCGTAGGGGTTTGCTGCATCCTTCAGCAAGCCGGCGTTGAGAAGTTCAGCCAACTGAGGTGGATCGCAGAGGGAATCGACGCAGGTGACCAGAACCGGTTCAGCTTGGTTCGACAACAGTGCTTCGGCGGCGAGGGAAATCCGGGCAAAGAACTGGCTTCGTATGCCTCGCGATTGACAGAATAAGACTGGCGAAAAGGTCGCATTGGGCAGTGTCTCAGCCAGCAAATCACCCAGGATTTCCGCAGTCCCGGCATGACGGGTCACGATTTCCCAGGCAAGCCGGCGGCTCAGTTCAGGCGGGACCACGGACAGGCATTCGGCAACCGGCATTGCCATCAAGGCGGCTGCCCGTTGCGGCCCCAAGAGGTTACGTGGAACGAGTCGATGCGCCACCCGGCTGACGGTAGCGCCCCGTAAAACGGAGCCTGACTGAGAATCGGCGACCAGTACGGTTTCATGTTCCTGAAAGCAGGAATGTTTCGCCCGCAGGGAGAGCGCTGTGTGCCAGAATGATTGGCCTATCGGGGTCAAAAGCCCGAAACCCGTTATGACAACCCTCTCACTATCCATCGGTTCACACCTTTGCCAGTATGCGGCGAGCTTAGTCGCCTGCTTTATCTCGGTATCCTCGCCTAGCCCTGTTGTAGCCAGAGCCCTACAC
>Ga0118677_10004523_pt1 | contig 25254 bp, 21 predicted proteins | sample AliMusrvi5mmetaG_FD_86154 | JGI IMG/M metagenome (GOLD analysis project Ga0118677, IMG submission 86154)
TGGGCCTCGGCAAGACGATCCAGGCACTCTCGTTGATGGTGCGCGATTGGGAGTCCGGCAGGCGCGATCCGGTCCTGCTGGTATGCCCCACCTCCGTTGTCGGCAACTGGAAGCGGGAGGCCGATAAGTTTGCACCGCAACTGCCGGTGGTGGTCCATCATGGCCTCGGCCGCGCCAAGGGCGAGAAGTTTCACGAAGAGATCGATGGCAAGGCGCTGGTGATTTCCAGCTACGCGCTGCTGCATCGCGACCTCGACCAGTTGCGCGACGTGCGCTGGGGCGGCGTGATTCTCGACGAAGCGCAGAACATCAAGAATCACGATACCCGCCAGTCGCAGGCCGCCCGCGAATTGACCAGCGGATATCGCGTGGCACTGACAGGAACCCCGGTGGAAAACCACGTCGGCGAACTGTGGTCGATCATGAACTTCCTGAATCCCGGGCTGCTGGGCGGCGCGGCGGAATTTCGCAAGAACTATCTCATCCCGATCCAGAACGGAGCGGAGACGGCCATCGTGGAGCGGCTGCGGAAACTGACCGGGCCGTTCATCCTTCGCCGCCTGAAAAGCGACAAGAGCGTGATCGCCGATCTGCCCGAAAAGCTGGAGATGAAGGTCTACTGCAACCTCACCAAGGAGCAGGCGGCGCTCTACGATTCGGTGGTGCAGGATGCGCTCAATTCTGTGGATCGCGAGACCGGCATGAAGCGCAAAGCCGCGGTGCTTTCGATGCTGCTGCGGTTGAAGCAGATCTGCAATCATCCGGCGCAGTACCTGCGTGATGGCTCGAAGCTTGACGGGCGTTCAGGCAAACTGGCGCGCCTGACAGAGATGCTGGAAGAGGTGCTTGAGGTGAAAGAGAAGGCGCTTATCTTCTCGCAGTTCGCCGAGATGGGGCATCTGCTGGAGGCGCATCTGAGCGCGGCGTTCCCGGCCCGCACGTTGCGGTTGGATGGCTCGGTGCCGGCAAAGCAGAGGCAGTCGCTGGTGGAGGCGTTTGAGTCGCGCGACGAGGATTCGCCGAAGCTGTTTGTGCTCTCATTGAAAGCGGGCGGCACGGGCTTGAACCTGACGGCGGCCAATCACGTCTTTCACTTCGACCGGTGGTGGAATCCGGCCGTGGAGAACCAGGCTACCGACCGGGCTTATCGCATCGGTCAGTTGAAAAATGTGCAGGTGCATAAGTTCATCTGTACCGGCACGCTCGAAGAGACCATTGACGAGATGATCGAGCGCAAGCGCGCAGTGGCGGAAGATGTGATCGGCGCGGGCGAAGCGTGGCTGACCGAGTTGTCCACAACGGAGCTGCGCGATATCCTGATGCTGAGAAAAGACGCGGTGGGCGAATGAAGCGATCGAAAACCACAGAGTACGAAGAGCAGCCGGAGTTCGGGCGCACCTGGTGGGGCGCGCAGTGGATCGGTGCGCTGGAACGGTTCGTGCAACCGTTCAAGTGGGGCGAAGGAAAGCACCTGGCGTTGGAAAAGAAGGTGCTCGATATCGGGGTGGAGAAGGGAATGGTCACGGCCACGGTGAGCGACCTGACCGGAAAATCGCTGCCTGTGAAAATGAGCCTAGCGCCATTTACCAATGAACAGTGGGAGTCGCTGGCCAAGGCCGCGTCCGGTGACTCGACCTTCGGTACAGCCTTAATGAGCGGGACCATGCCGCCGCATGCCGAGAAGGCCTTCGCCACCGCCGGACTGCGGCTGATGCCCGAAAAGTTCAAAGACCTCGACATGAAGTGCCCCTGCGCGGACTGGTTCAAGCCGTGCATCCATCAACTGGCGGTCTATCTGCTATTAGCCGAGGAGTTCGATCGCGATCCCATGCTGCTGTTCCGGTTGCGCGGCAAAACGCGCGACGAGATGCAGGTGCTGTTTCCCGTGGACGAGCCGGGCGAGGTGCAGGAAGCGAAGGCGGCGGAGCCGTTGACGGAGCCGCTTTCGAAAGACCCGGAGAAGTTCTGGAACGGCGGAGCGGTGCCGGAATTGAAGTTGGAGTGGCGGCCTCCGGCGCACCCCGCAGCGGCACTTCAGCGGTTGGGAAGCTTCCCGTTCTGGCGCGGTAGTGGGCCATTTCTTGGGCACATGGAGCGGTCCTACCGTGAGATTTCGCGTTTCACCATATTTGCCGCTGGTAAAAAGAATCTATAGGATAGGCGGGCCGCGCGTGCGGTCACGTATGATGGAAGAAGGTAAACGGAAATGAAATTGGCATCTTTGTTCAGCACCTTTGCATTTGGATTAGTTGTTTCGTCTTCTTTGTTTGGCTTTCAGGCCGCCGGGCCATTCAAGGGACTGACCGCCGAGGTGGAGATCTTCACCAACTGCGAGCCACCGGCCAAACCCTGCACCGATCCGCAGACGCGGCAGATCACCAGCCGCCGCGCCGATGGCGCTATGTCATTGACCACCTGGGAGAAGGGCGATACGAAGTTCCCGCTGGCCAAGGTAGTGCTGATCGGAAACCAACGCGTGGAGTTGCGGCCGTCTGTGAAAGGGAAGTCAACCTTCGGTATTCCGGCGGCGAACATCACGCGGATGGAAGGCTCACAACTCGATCCTGCCAGCGGCTGCACCGCGCGCAAAGACAAGGGCGAGATCCTGATGAAGAATCCGAACATCAAGGGCGAAATAGTTCCCGATCAGACTGTGGAAGTGGGCGGTGGCATGAAGGTCAAAACTTCCCTGAAAACGATCGAGACGCCGATCTCCACTTCGAAGTCGTGGTACGCCGTTGACTATGCCTGCTTCGAAGTGAAGACGGAGTTTGTCCGCAAGCCCGTGAAAGCCGCGGCCGGCCAGACGACGATCCACCTGACCAAGAGTCTCAAGGCCGGCGAACCGGATGCCGAGGCGTTTGCCATTCCCGCCGACTATATCGAAATGAAGCCGACCGAACTGCGCAAGGCTACTTTCCTGTACAGCGGCAAGCTGCAGGGCAAGAGCGATGCCGATCTGCAGAAGGAGTGGGCCGCGATGGTGGAGAACAACTCCATCACGTTTGAGCAGGACGATAAACGCTACACCGAGTCGCGCACCGCAGCCGGCTTGAAATAGGCTCCGAACTGCTGATCTCATGGAAAACAAGTGAGCCAGATGGCAGGCGAAACCGCCCAATGCCGCATAGTTTTCGCAAAGCAGGACTGCAATCTCGGTGAAATCGTAGCGCGGACATTTATGTCAGCAGCGTCGGGATTCGTCTCGACGTGTGTTTGCAACACAACGCCAAACCTCGACAAGAATGTCGAGGCGGCACGCAGGAATGCGCGCGGTACAAAACCTCAAAAACTATGCGGCATTGGGTGAAACCGCCTGCCCAATTTCAAATAGTTCACACGATCTAAGGGAGCGATATTCTTGTCTGAATCCGATGTGACGGACTTTAGACGGCTGGCGGAACAACCGCTGGAGGCACTATGGCATTGGCGGCGCAGATGGCGCTGTAGAGTTGCCCGCTTGGACGCATCCTGCGCTCCTGCGTGAGCGGATCCACTTCAATCAAGCCGAAGCGCAGATTCCAACCCTCCGCCCATTCGAAGTTGTCGGTCAGCGACCAGTGATAGTAGCCCTTCACTGGAACGCCATCCTGAATCGCCTTCCAGACCTGCCTGAGGTGATTCACAAGAAAGGCCGGGCGGTGCCGGTCTTGTGCGTCGGCAACGCCGTTCTCCGTGATGTAGATCGGCTTGCCATAGCTCGCGGTCTGGCGTAGCAGGTGATAGAGTCCTTCCGGGTGAATTTCGCTGTGGCCGAGGTCGCTGACCTGGGCGCCGGGCATCAGCGTATGACGCGAGAAAAGGGTTCCTGGACTTGTAGCATCGAACGACATAGCAAGGCGTTGGTAATACTGCACTCCAATAAAGTCTGTTGTGTTCTCGAGCTCCTTTGCGTAGCGCGAGCCGATAAGGCGCGGTATGCGTCCGCGCTCAGAGGCTTCAAGGCCTCCCCAGGTGAGTAACCGGGCGGGTTGCACGGTGGCCATCCGGTCGAGGAGGGATCTGCTGTTGCGTGGCACGATGTAGGGCATATTGTGCGCGACGCCTACTTGCGCCCGCGGCAGAAGGCGGTGCAATGCCCGGGACGCGGCGGCATGGCCGAGGAACAGGTTCTCCAGCACTCGAAAGGTAAGCAGGAGATCATGCTTACCGGGAGGGAATGTGGATTGTGGCTGCGTTTCACTGCGCGGCAGACCACCAAGCCAGCCGAGAACAGCGTAAATGACAGGCTCATTCAGTGTGATCCACAAATCGCAGTAATCACCGAGAGTTCGCGCCATCTTTTCGGCGAAGCGTTCGAAAAACGGAATAATTGCGGGGTTTTCCCAGCCCCCGCGATGCGTGAGCCAGAGGGGAGTGGTGAAGTGATGGAGCGTGACCATCGGTTCGAGATTGTGATCCCGCATGCATTGGAGAATCGCCCGGTAGCGGTCGATGGCGGCAGAGTCCCAGACGCCTTCACGGGGTTCGATGCGGCTCCATTCCACCGACATGCGGTGGGTGTTCTGTCCCATCGCGGCGGCTGTTTTCAGATCGGCCTCGGCGTTGTTCCACCAGTCGCAGGCGTTGCCGGCTGTCTGGCTCCCATAGACGTTGCCGGCCTGCTCCCAGGCATGCCAGTCGTTGTTGGTGTTACCACCTTCCACTTGATGTGCGGCAGTGGTGCTGCCCCAGCGAAACCCGGCGGGAAAGCGGAGAGTTGTTTCGGTCAAAGGAGCCTCCTGGGATACCGTTGCCATGGTGGCGGATGGGGTGTGTGATACAGCCACATTATGAATAGTACGATAGTACGACGGACGGGGGGGGGCGGGTATCAATGTCGGCAACACGCGAGAGCTTAATTGCAGACTCCGTCGCGTATTTTCTGGAGATGCACCAGAGATCGCAGTCCGGGGAATGGCGGGAAGTGAAAAATGGTGTGCTGACGAACACGGACTTGGGCGGTGATGACTGTCCCTTATGCCCAAGTGTCCCATTTTAGGACGTTCGTCGTCATAATCGGACAGTTCCGTGCCCATTTGCTTTCAGGTTCCGGCCCCGTTTGAACCTGCGTCTGCGCTGAGAGCCTGGCCGGCACAAGCATTAACCGAAACAGGAAAGAGTGAATCCGGCCTCAATAGCCTGAATGATCTCCGCCGGAACTGACGGCGCCGTCCGCGCCTCGTAGTGGGCGATCAGGGTTTGCTTGCCTGATTCAGTTAAGTTGCTTGTATCGCAGAACTTAGAGGCTGCGCTGCATCGCAGCTTACAAACGGGTCCAAGGGGCAGCTAAACGTTGGATCCCGCCTGCAACCAAGTGTCAGTTTGCTCGGCGGAATGCGATTCGAGCGCGACTCCACTGCCCGTCCTGTTTCGACATCGGAGTCCTATGCTGACCGGGTCTTTACGTTTTCCCTGCTCTTGGCGCGGCAATTGCAATGGGAGAACCGGAAACAAGATTCTAAGGTCTTTAGTTAAGAGAAGTGTAGATCCCCGTGAATGTGAAGACGAGAACTCCTTCGATAGAAAGAGAGTACCGTGCACTTACCGCGTCCGCACGGCGAGAAGCTGGAGCGGCCGGAAAGGCTGCTTCACATGGTGGGTCCGCTGGAAGTAGACATCTATACGAGGTTCGGGAACCGCGGCTGCTTGCCACATTTGTGAGCGCTACTGCAGGAGACGATCATGGGATCGCCCATCTTATCTGAATCCATCGGCGAAGCACCGCTACCAGGCTTCCATCCTTGGTATGCACTGAAGGTGCGTGCACGCGGAGAGCGGAAAGTGAAACAGGCCCTCGAGCAGAAAGGTTGCGAGGTATTCCTTCCCATGCGTCTGGAATGCCGCCGTTATCCAGACCGTCTCAAGAAAGTCGAAATCGCCATGTTCTCCGGCTATTTGTTTTGCCGCTTCGATTTTAACCGCCGCCTGCCGGTGCTTCTCACGCCCGGGGTCGAGTACGTCGTTACTCCCTTTGGCCATAAGCAACCGGTGGAAGAGGCGGAAATCAACGCCATCCGCCGAGCCGTCCAGAGCGGCCGCGATGTCGAGCCATGGCCTTACCTCGAGGCGGGCGACCAGGTTCAGATCAAATGTGGAGCCCTCGCCGGTCTTGCTGGACCGCTGGTCAGGCACCGTGGATCGGAACGGCTTGTACTCTCCGTCCACGCGTTACAGCGATCGATCGCGGTCGCAATAGACAGGTCGTAGGTTGTACCCGCAGTGGAGGTAATTCGTCTTACTGGAATGTAACCATGTTACGGATTGCCGCCGCGGGAATGATATCAGTTACTCTCGAAACAGTGCTGGAGCATAGCGCAATGAGTAACAGGCCGTGTTGCCCGCACTCCGCGCCAAATGCGGTATTACTTGATTTTCTAAGGTTTTGATAAGTTGTGATTTGCGTCCATTTAGTAGTAGTCAATGTTAGTAAATATGTAAGACAAATTGCTTGACAATTATAGTCTTACTAGTTAGTGTAGAGTTTAGGGTATGTAACTCGGTTAATCTCCTTATCCTGGCGGCAAGTTGCCGCCGGGAAGCGGGAGTCCGTCAGGATCGGAACAGGAAATATCCCCATGTAAGAAAAAGGGCGGTAGCATGCCCGCCCGGCCAGTGGGGTTGTAAGTAATGCTGAGCCGAAAGTCTGAACTCGTAACCTTCCCTGTTTCGCCCGGCGAACACCTGGCACTGGAGGAGGGACGCGAGAGCAAGGGTCTCGTAACCATCATTGATGTGATCCGCGCGGCCATCATTCCGCTCCCGGCGGACGCTAACCGGATATCTCCCGGGCGCGCACTGAACTTACACGCGCCATTGTAAGGGCTGGCGGATAAGTAAGGCCAGCTTCGCGGCATTCTCCAGCGGCTTGCCCTTGTGAAGGCCGCATTGGCGCCGGTATGGTTGTCGCCTGGTGGAATCGATTGACTGTGGATTATTGAGGAGTGCTTGTGAAGATAAGAATTGGTGTGCTTATGTTAGCCACCGCATCCATGGTGGTCTGCCAGCAGCGGGCAACGCCTGCGGCGCTTGCTCCGGCAGTCAAAGACACGCCGCCAGCCGCCGTTGCGGGCAAAGCGCCGGTGGCCCAGGAAACGATAGGAACGAATGACCAGTTGGTCATCATGTCCCATGAGGTGGGCGGGCTCGGTGAACGGCCCTACCGGGTGGAAGCAGACGGGACAGTGACGCTGCCGCTGGTCGGGAAAGTTCGCGCTGAGGGCTTCACCGTTCCTCAGTTCGAGAAGGAACTGACCGCCCAGTTTGCAGTTTATGTTCGCTCACCGCAAGTCACCGTGCGGCGGCTTTCTTCCCGGGCCGACACCATCGTAGTCTCGGGAGCATTCAACAATCCAGGCATTTATGCACTGTCGGACCGGCGGGCAATCCTTGACGTTCTCGCGGCAGTGGGTGGGCTGCGGCCCAACTCGGCACGCACCATCAGGATCACACGCCGCCTGGGTGAAGGGCACCGCCCGCTGCCGTCTTCGGTCGAAAACCAGGAGACCGGGACCAGCACCGCGAGGATCAATCTGTCTCAAATCATGGAGGCCCCTGGTGGGCGAGACGATCTGATAATCGAACCGTACGACATATTGTATGCCGGCCCGTCCGGGACTGTTTATATGACGGGCGCCGCATTACGGGTGGGCGCCTTCGAATTGGGTGAGAGAGATTCGTTTGGTTTGACGGAACTGGTTGCCATGGCTGGCGGCTTGAGGAATGACGCGGCTCTCGACAAGATCAAAATCCTGCGGCCTATCCTTGACGGAACCCGCCGCGCGGAAATCAAGATCGACGGAAAGGCGATCCTGGAAGGCCGGGTAGCCGACTTCCGCATACTCCCTTCCGACACGGTGGTTGTCCCGGTAACTAGGGAAAGAGCGGTCATCGCCAAGCGAGCCCTCCTGATGACCATCCCCATAGTCGCGAGTTCACTGATTTACGTGGCCATCAGATAGTAAGGAACAAACGGCCGAATCGTAAAATCTCGATGGCAACTCAACGCAAAGCTGAAATCACGCCGGTACCTCCGCTCATTCTCATCGTGGGTGACGGCCCCCTGGATTTATCCTGGGTCTATTCTCTGGCCGATGACCGGACCTGCCAGGTAGAGACGGCCTGCAGCGGCTACGCCGCCATCCTGCGCCTGGAACGGTTACCAACCCCGGACCTGGTTTTTCTGGATGCCGAGATGCCTGGCATGGATAGCCTGGAAACACTGAGGCAACTGCGCCTGCGGCAACCGTCGTTGCGCGTTGTCATGCTGACCTCCGCCCATGATCCGCAAGAAGTCGTTCGCGCCGTTCACCTTGGAGCGGAGGACTGCCTGCTGAAACCTTGCACGAAAGAATCGATCGGCAAACTACTGCAATGGGGAGTGCAGCAAACGGCAGGTGGAGAAGGCAGGCTGCCGGAACTGGTGGAAGTGCTCGCCGATGGATCCACATTCGTCGCCTCAAGCCCGGCGATGCGCAAGCTGCGCGCACTGGTCGGCGAGGTCGCTGCCACCGATATTCCGGTGCTCTGTACAGGTGAAAGCGGTACTGGCAAGGAAGTGATTGCACGGCTGCTGCACCTGCTTTCGCGAAGGAACCATCATCCATTCCTGAAAGTGAATTGCGCCGCTTTGCCTGGCGAACTGCTCGAAAGCGAACTGTTCGGATACGAGCAAGGCGCCTTTACCGGCGCGGTGCGGCCGAAGCCTGGAAAGTTCGAGTTGTGCAACAAGGGGACCATTCTGCTGGACGAACTCGCCGAGATGCCGCCGCAGTTACAGGCCAAGCTCCTTCATGTGCTGCAGGATGGCGAGTTCACACGACTGGGAGGCAGGGCCCGGATTAAGACAGATGTGCGGGTGGTTGCGGCAACGAACGTCGATATCTTCGCTGCATTGGCAAGCAACAGGCTCCGCGAGGATCTTTACTACCGGCTGAGTGCGATCCTGCTCGAAGTTCCTCCACTGCGCGAACGCCGGGAAGAAATCCCCGCTCTTCTCAGACATTTTCTGGTGAAGTATGGAGGCAAGGCCGGTTTGCCCTCCCGCCGGCCATCGGCCGCAATGATGGATTTTGCCGTGCTTTACGACTGGCCCGGAAATGTGCGCGAGATGGAAAACTTCGCAAAGCGGTATCTGGCGCTTGGCGAACGGGCTTTGGCCGATGGCAATGGGAGTTATGCGTGGCAGAGGACCATTCACGCCGTAAGCCCCACGGGCGAAGAGGATCGCAACAGATTCCCAAACCTGAAGGCGCATATAAATGGCGTCAAACAAGACGCGGAATCCACCATAATCAGAAGGACGCTTGAGCAGACCAATTGGAACCGTAAGGAAGCGGCGCGAATCCTGCAGGTCAGCTACAAAACACTGCTCGGCAAACTGCGCGATTATGCGCTTGATGAACCCCAAGCCGGGAATACGATCGCATCGCTTGCCGCTCAAAACGCCGACCAGGGCTAGCTAATCATCGCCATTCCGGCACTTTCCCATCGATTGCCATGCACCGCGCGGAAGCAACCGGTTATCCGCAAACAATGACGACGCCCTATTTAGCGGCCCCTGGACAACGGCCACGAGCGGCACGCTTGACAATTGGGGAAACAAGATCAGAGAGGTAATCAGCATGACCATTCAAAAAACACTCCTCCTGCTGCTGGGCGCGGCACTTAGTCTACCCGGCGCGGAGCAGATTAGCCAGACCTTGCCGATGAGGTCCGGCGTTGCTCGCCTGCTTGCAGGCGATCCCGTCGCAGACTCGGCCGCTACGGAAGTGGTGCAACCGGGCACCCTCGCTGGCCAGGTTGGAGCACTGGCTGTACCGATCAGACCCATGCCTCCTCAAACCACCGGTGTTCTCAATATCTTTGTACTGGTAGGAAATGGTGCGGTCAATAGCATTCCTTCGAAGGTCGCGACTACGCCTGTCGTGGAGGTACGGAACGATCGGAACATGCCGGTGGAAGGCGCGGAGGTGGTTTTGGAACTCCCGTCGTCCGGCCCCAGCGGATTCTTCTCCGGACGGAAGCTTTCGTGGGTCGGCACCACGGACACCAACGGGCAAGTTGTTGCCACTGGCTTGACTCCAAATCAGGAGCGCGGCGCATTCGGTATCCGCGTCGCTGCGCAATACCGCGGAAATGCCGGGCAGGCGATCATTACCCAGACCAACTCGCCCAAGACGTTTCCAATGGTGAGCACTGAGGTGCGGCGAAAGAAACTGTGGATGAAAGTCGCGATCGTTGCCGCGGCTGGTGGCGGCGCGGCCGCGGGGATCATTTTGGCCACGCGGGGCTCGAACCCATCCACCGTGGTACTACAGCCGGGAACCATTTCCATCGGCGGACCGAGATAAGCCATGATATTGCGAATCATGCCTGTATTCCTGACATGCCTGATGGCCTCGATAGCCGCTGGCCAGTCGACATCCGTTCGCGGTCCCGTTTCCGGGATCCTCTACGACACCCCGTCGCGCAGCATTCGGCCGGTGGTGGGGTTCCCCGGAGCTTCTTATCTCGGCCAGGCAACGCTCAGTGATCTTGACGCGGCGGCTGTTTCGCCGGACGGCGATTCTGCGCTCGTCGTAACCAAAGGTGAGACACAAGTAATCCGGGGACTTCGAAGCCCGGCCCCGATACGGATCTCCGTCCCCGAGCTTGCAGATCCGATTGACCGGTTCGCCTGGGCGGCGAATTCGTCGGCGCTCGTCGTGTACAGCGCCGCGACGCGGCGGTTATACCGGCTCGACGTTCGGCCTACTCCTCCCGTTACCGGTCCGCCGGTCAACCTTTCGGACCTGACCGGAACGGTAACTGGTCTAGCCACGAATCAAGATGGCAGCCAGACCGTGATCGGCATCTGCGACACGGCACAAGGTGGTTTTTATGCGGTTTCCGAGGATGCTCCGCCTATGCGGATCGGCACGACAGTCAACCCAGGCGCCGCCATCTTCGCCAGTGCTTCCCGGGAGCTCTATGCAATCGACCGCGATTCGCGGCAGATACTCTATTTCTCAGACGGAATTTACGGCGGATGGGAAGTCCTCGGTTTCCAGGAACAAACGGCGCCGATTACCGATCCGGTGGGCTTGGGCCTCTCCGCGAACGGACAAAAACTCTTCGTGGCGGGTGGATCGGATCAGTTGGTGCGCTCTTACGACTTGCGATCGCGTACGATGCTTCAGGAACTTGGCTTGGACGCGGTACCACAAGGACTTTCGGCCCTAGCCGCGACTGTAAATGTCTTCGTGCTCGGCACTCGAATCACGGATGAGCAGCCTATCTGGGTGCTGGATGCGCGACTGACGCCATCAGTCTCTTTTATCCCCGCCGGCAAATAGGAAACATCCGATATGACACGCAGGATTCTAACTTATTTTTCGTTGGTGGTAGCCGGCATCGTATTCTCCACGCTGGCTTGCGGTCAGACGCTACAGTTTCGCGTCCAGCAAGGCTCGCTCATCACCGCTGCGGCCGACGGCTCGACTGTTACCATGGCGGCGGACGGCATCGGAAAAGCCGCCCAGGCATCGGTCACGGCAACTTATTCGGGAACGATCGGCGCATCCGTCACGGATATTCGCCTGATAGGGTCGCCGGATTTTTCACTGACCAGCACTACACCCTTGCCTCAGGGAATCTCGGTTGGACAGAATCTCAACCTTGTCCTGCGCTTTCAGCCGTCCACCAGTTCCAAGACCTACGCTCAACTGGCGATTAACTACGTGGAAGGGCAGGCGGTGAAGCTGGTCACCTTGAATCTGATGGGTACCGCGCCGGAGTTCACCGTCGGCTATATTCTGCAAAGCGACAATAACTTCAACTACTTATCGCCGGGCGGAAAACTGACCTTTCCAGCGACCAGTATCAATACCTCATCGGTAGCGACACTGGTAGTTACTAACAAAGGCAGCGGCATGGGCTCGGTGAATTCGATTTCGCTCGCCGGCGGCGGTTTCCAGTTAGTCAGTCTTCCCGCCCTCCCAATGGCGATGGATGCCGGGAAGGAAATCCGGTTTGGCGCCGTATACGCTCCTCTACAGGCGGGCAGTCAAAACGGCACGTTGAGTGTGAGCTTTTCCGACCGCACATTTACCGCCCAGGTTGCCGGAACGACAGCCTCTCCGTCCATCAAGCTCACTTACTACCTGCAGGCCGACAGCAACGTCATGGCCTTGGATTCCGGCGGAAAGCTGGTGTTTCCGGCAACAAAAGTCAATGCTGTTTCCAATGCTGTAATCGCAATCTCCAACTACGGCAGCGGCGCTGGTTATGTGAACGGCATCACCCTGACGGGCGCGAATTTCCAGTTCTCAGGCATGTCGCCGCTTCCTGTGCTCCTCGGTGCGGGAAAGCAGATACAGTTCGGCCTGTCCTATCTTCCGGCCAGCATCGCGGGCTCAACCGGGACCCTCCAGATTGTTTTAGAAGACCGCACCGTCACCATCGATATCAGCGGTACGGCAAGCGGACCCGTATTCAGTTACGCAGTTGTCAATAATGGTTCGATCGGCATGATCTCCGCCAAGGACACAGTCGCGATGCCTGACACTGCCGTAAACGACACGAGCAGTGTGGTGATTCAGATCAAGAATACCGGCAATGCGGACGGGTTGATCAGCGGCATCGGGCTAACCGGCCCGGGATTCCAGCTCTCCAATCTGCCCATCATGCCGTACCTGCTTCCGGCAAACGCGACCGTGCTGTTCAACCTGCAGTTTACCCCCTCCAAACCAGGCGCTGCCAATGGCCGGCTTCAAATTGGAGCCGACGCTTTCGACCTGATCGCGAATGCAAAGGGGCCTGGGCTTTCCTATACCTACACCTCCTCAGGCGGTCCGGTAGCGATGCTGTCGAGTAGAGTCGTACAGTGGGGCAACGTGAAGATCGGTCAGACCGCACAAGCCACTCTGACCGTTCGCAACGACGGTACCAGTTCCACCTCTGTCTCCACAATAGCGATCGCCGAGGGCAAGTCAGCCTTTAGCTTCTCATCCTTGCCGCTAACTCCGGCGAATCTCGCTCCCGGATCCGCATTCTCGGTTCCACTTGTATTCTCTCCGCTTGTAACTGGCGACAACGTCGCACACCTGCGGGTAGATAGTGAGACTTTTACCCTGCTTGGCTCGGGCATTCCTCCCGACTCATTACCCGCGATTACGCTCCGCGGCCCGGCGCAAGCCCTTGGACCGTTGCAGCAGCCGGCGCTGGGCTTGACGCTCGCGACCCCGTACGCGATGCCCTTGACCGGCACCCTGACCCTCACGGTCAACTCAAACAGCTTTAGTGTCGATCCCGCCGTCCAGTTTGCCACAGGCGGGCGGACCGTGGCGTTCACAATACCTGCCAATAAAACGCAGGCACAGTTTCCAACGGGGACTGACATCCGTATTCAGACCGGCTCGATCGCCAGCACAATCAATGTTACTGCCGCGTTGTTCACCTCGGGAGGCATTGAACTGACCAGGGACGCTCCGCCAACTTTGGATCTCAAGGTCCCCACAGCTCCGCCCCAGGTGCTCGACATCCAGTTGAACTCCCAAACCGCAAACGGATTTGTCGTGCAGGTTACAGGACTTTCTACCAGCCGCACCCTGACGGATCTGGCTTTGCAGTTTGCTTCCACTGCCAATTATAAGTTCCCCGCCGGGAACTTCACGATCAATCTCAACACCCTCTCCGCTACCTGGTATCGAAGCGCGGAGTCTCAAAACTACGGCAGTCTCTTTAGCGTGGCCGTACCAATTTCGCTCCAGGGATTGGGCGCTTCGGTCAATCTTAGTGACGTGATCCAAACCGTCAGCGCCACGCTCAGCAATGAGCAGGGCCGGTCCGCCAACCTCAGTGTTGCGCCCAACCAATAAGGCGCCCGAATCGGCAGGCAATACAGCAATGCGAGCTTTCCCTGCCGAAAGAAAAACAGCGGGCTACTGAGTGAGCGGATCCAACAGCCGGCCGCCGATAGCGCCGGCAATGTGGACCAGGTCCACGATGCGGAGATCAATCAATGTCCGACCATATTAGGCAGAGGGCGCAGGAAACCGATAGCGATTCCAGCGAACCGACTGGCCTCATCCAGAGTCTGATCCGGCGCCGCTGGTTCTTTATTGCCCCATTCTTCTCCCTTGGCTTGATCGGCTATGTGGTCGCCAATATGCTGCCGCTCCTGTACCGTTCCTCGTCCACCATCATCGTAGAGCAGCAGAAAGTACCCGAACTGTATGTGCAGCCCAACGTGCTCATGAACCTGCAGAGACGCCTTGACTCCATGACGCAGCAGATTCTCAGCCGCACCCGGATGCAGCGCTTCATTGAGGACTTTGGACTGTACGCGAACGAGCGGAAGAAGAAGTCAATGGATGAAGTGATCGACGTGATGCTGAAACGCGCCAATATCGAACTGATCCAGACGTCAAAAGGTCCGAATGACCTTACGGGTTTTCGAGTGAATTTTTCCGACATCGATCCACAGATGGCCCAGCGTGTCACCAACGAATTGACATCGTTGTTCATCGAACAGGACGCGCGTGAGCGGACCTCGCAGTCGCAGCGTACGACGGCATTCCTCGAAAGTCAGTTGGAGGCGGCGGGAAAAGAGTTGGCCGACGAAGAGGAGAGAGTAAAAAGATACAAGATGAGCAATCTCGGCCAGCTTCCTTCACAACAGGAAAGCAATCTGCGCATACTGACCAGTCTTGAAGCTCAATTGACGTCGGTTACGGCTGCCATGGACCGGGCTGAACAGCAGCGCACATACCTTGAATCAATGCGCACGCAACTTGAGGTATTCAAGAACCTTACGGCACAGGGCGTACCTGCTGCGACAGCTGCGGGAGACGCCTCAAGCGTCAAGCATGACGGCGCCTCGACAACCCTTTCCCTCGCGGTATCGACGCTGCAGGATCTGTGGAAACAACTGAATGAGGCGAGCAAAACCTTCACCGACAAGCACCCCGACGTGCAGAGACTGAAGAAGGAAATTGCCGATTGGGAAAACGTCGTGCAGCGATTGAAACTGGAACGGATCAGCAGCGCGGAAACGGAGCTCCGCCTGAAGGCGATCCTCCTCGAAATTGAGAACGGAAAGCGGGATAGTGAAGTTCTCCGCCGGCGCATCCGTGAGGTGCAAGGACAGGTAAGCCAGACCCCGGTACGGGAGCAGGAACTGGCTGAAATCACGCGCCAACATGAGAATGCAAAGGCCAATTTCCAGTCACTGTTGCAGAAGAAGAATGGCTCCGAACTCTCCAGCAACCTGGAGGAACGCCAGGGTGGAGAACGGTTCCGGCTTCTCGATCCGGCCAGCTTTCCCAAGAAACCCGAAGCGCGCCAGAAGATCATCATCGGCTGCTGGGCGTTCGCCTTTGCAGTAGGGGCAGGGCTGACGCTGCTGCGGGAAATGCTCGACCCGACGATCCACAAACAAGGGGATCTGACGCCGTTCGATAACGTTCCGATCCTTGCCCGGATTCCAACACTGCGCATCGAGCGCGAAGAGAAGCGGCGTAAATTGCTGCTCAAGGTCGAAGTAGCCACAGTCTCGGTATTTCTACTGCTGGCTCTCGCATCCGGCGCGCAAACTTACTTGCAGGGATAAATCAACGAATGCCATTGCAGCAAACAGCAGTCAAAGCGAACGCCTCTCCGTTGGATCTTGATGCAGTCGAATCGATTGTCTGTCATGCCGGTGCGGCCGGGCGCCTGGTTTGGGATCAGAATTTTACGCCCGTGGCAGAGAAGTTTTCCTTGCTTGCCCATCGTCTTCTTCGGGCCAGGCGATCGAAGCCGATCCAGGTTGTGCTTGTCACCAGCGCCGTGCCGGCTGAGGGCAAGTCGACTGTCGCCGCAAACCTGGCCGGATTTCTGACGCGCAACGGCAGCCATGCCTTACTGATTGACGCTGACCTTCGCAAGTCCGACATCCACCGGAAGTTCGGCTTCGATGAAATTCCCGGTCTGGGTGCGGTACTGAATGGTGAGTTAACACTGCAACAAGCGCTTCGCCGGCTGGAACCGCGGGGTATCTATTTTCTGTCCGCCGGTGCACATATCAAGAACCCGGTTCCATTGCTGGAAGGGGAAGCGTTCAGTGCCCTGATCGATAAAGTCCGCGAGTCATTCGAGTGGATCATTATCGATTCTCCACCAATCAACCGGTTGGTCGACGCGCAATGCATTGCGAACCTGGCAGATACAACCGTCCTGGTTGTGCGGTGGGGATTCACGCCGAAAGAAGAACTCAACCAGGCTATTGCAACTCTTGGCGGGCTGCCGCTTCTGGGAATCGTCCTCAACCGATTCGACGATCCGCAGGAGTCCTATTACTATTACTACTCCAGCAATACCAAACATACGCAACCGTAAGGCACAGAAAGAAAACGTCCGAGTAAAATGGAGAACCAGCAAATGATACGCATTGGTGTAATCGGCTACGGCTATTGGGGACCCAATCTGGTCCGGAACTTCGCGGAGACTCCCGATGCCTGTGTGATTGCCGTTGCAGACATGAATCAACAGCGTCTCGACTTAGTCCGGCGCCGCTATCCGGCAGTGGAAGTGACAGAAGATTTCCAGAGTGTCATCGAGAATCCGAGTATCGATGCCATCGCCATCGCCACGCCGGTCTCGACTCACTACCCGCTCGCTCTTGCCGCCCTAAAGGCGGGCAAGCATGTGATCATCGAAAAGCCAATGACCGGAACTTCCGAAGAGGCGATTCGACTTATCGACGAGGCGGACCGGCGCAAACTCGTGCTTATGGTGGATCACACCTTTGTCTATACCGCAGCTGTCCGAAAAATCCGCCAACTTATCGACCAGGGGCAGATGGGGGACATCTATTACTACGATTCCACCCGCATCAACCTCGGTCTGTTTCAACACGACGTCGACGTAATCTGGGACCTTGCGGTGCACGATCTGGCAATCATGGACTATATCCTGCCCGAAACACCCGTTGAGGTCTCCGCGACCGGTGTCCGCCATGTCAGCGGGGCAGCCGAGGACATCGCCTATGTTACTGCCTTGTATGAGAGCTCGCTCATCGCTCATCTCAACGTCAACTGGTTGTCGCCGGTAAAAGTCCGCCGCACCCTCATCGGTGGCAGCAAGCAGATGATTGTCTACGATGACATCGAAGTAAGTGAGAAAGTGAAGATCTACGACAAGGGCGTGAACGTCAAGAACGGCGAAGATACGCGCTACAAGCTGATGGTTAGCTACCGGTCTGGCGATATGCACGCTCCACAGTTGGATTCGACCGAAGCGCTGCGCGCGGTAGCGCAGCATTTCACCGACTGCATCTCTCGCGGCGGCACGCCGATCACGGATGGTCATGCCGGTTTGCGCGTCGTCAGCGTACTCGAGGCAGCCACCCGCTCCATGCACAATCACGGCTCGGCGGTGCGCCTCAACCATAACTGCATTCCACGCGAAGTTGTAGTTGCTTAGAAGCCAGAGGAATATCATGTCAGTTCCATTTGTAGATCTGAAAAGGCAATACCTCTCCATCAAAGAAGAGATTCTGGCCTCTGTCGCCAGCGTTTTTGAGTCGACGCAATTCGTACTCGGGCGCGAAGTGGCCGCATTTGAAGAAGACTTTGCCGCCTATTGCGGAGTCCGTCACGCCGTGGCCGTCAACACGGGAACCAGTGCGCTGCATCTGGCGCTCCTGTCGGCCGGTGTTGGCCCCGGCGATGAGGTCATCACCGTATCCTGCACGTTCGTTGCAACCGTGGCCGCCGTTGTCTATACCGGCGCAAAGCCTGTCCTGGTCGACGTCGATCCGGTCACGTATACGATGGATCCGGCAAAGATCGAAGCGGCCATCACGCCCAGGACCAAGGCGATCCTCCCGGTGCATCTTTACGGCAATCCCGCCGACATGGATCGGACCCTCGCAATCGCCGGCCGGCACGGTTTGTCCGTCATTGAGGACGCAGCCCAAGCTCACGGCGCACTGTACAAAGGACGCCGGACTGGCTCCATGGGCCGGCTTGGCTGCTTCAGCTTCTATCCCGGCAAGAACCTGGGCGCCTACGGCGAAGGCGGCATGGTGACCACCAACGATCCCGAACTGGCCCGCACCATCCGCATGCTTCGCGATTGGGGCGCCGAAAAGAAGTATCAACACGTGCTGAAGGGCTTCAACTACCGTATGGAGGGCGTGCAGGGGGCGGTGCTGCGCGTCAAGTTGCGCTACCTGGAAGCCTGGACCGAGGCGCGCCGCGCACACGCCACCGCTTACAACTTGTTACTCGCTGATCGAGGACTAACTCTGCCAACTGAACTCGCAGGCAATCGCCATGTTTACCACGTCTATGCCGTGCTCACCCATGCCCGTCAGGAGTTCATCGACGGTCTGGCTGCCCATGGGGTACAAACGGGCATTCACTACCCGATCCCGGTGCACCTGCTGCCGGCTTACTCCGATCTCAACTATCGTGCAGGTGACTTCCCCGTGACGGAGAGCGTGGCGGCTCGTGAAGTTTCCCTGCCGATGTTCCCGGAACTGGCCGTCGCCGAGATTGACGCCGTGGCTGCCGCGGTGGAAACCTCCAACCTGGTCTCCGCATAGCATCCACACAATGACGCCCAGCAAAACGCCGGCCGGTTTCCACATCACCATCTGGGCGCTGCTGACCCTGGTCTGGTCGGCAAACATGTTCTGGATGTCCACGGAGAGCTTCTCCAGTTCCGAAACCAGGGGCGTCCTGATGCAGATCCTCGACCTGCTTGACCTCAGGCTTTCGCAGTTTTCGCTCGGCACGCTTCATACGATCATGCGCAAGTCGGCACATGTGTTCGAGTATGCCGTCCTGGCGTGCCTGCTGTATCGCGCGCTCGAAGGCAGTAAAGAACCACGCTGGCAGCCGCAGGCCGCCCGGTGGTGCCTGGTGGCCTGCGTCGCATTCTCATTCAGCGATGAGTTTCATCAGCTCTTTGTCCGCGGCCGCGGTGCGTCGCTGACCGACTGTGGCATTGACATTATCGGAGTGGTGGTGGGCATGCTCCTGGTCTATCGCCTCGCCAGTTTCCGGAAGACGATGGCCACGGTCAGAGCCTCCTGATTGCCATCGATAGGAATACCAACCATGAGTAAACTGATTGCCCCTATGCGCCCGACGCTCATCGCCACTCCTGAAGTCGAATCGATCCTGCCGTCGGAAGTAGCGGTCGGCTTTGAGATCCTCGAACAGGAGTCTTTCGTGAGGATGCTCTACCTCGAACGCAAGCGCACCGCACGCACGGGCCGGCGATTTGTCCTCATGCTGCTCGAATCCGGCAGCGTGCTCAAGGCCAGCGGGGATAAGGACACGCTTGCGAGAGTTCTGCGCTCCGTCGCCAGTGCCACTCGAGATACCGATATCAAAGGCTGGTACAAAGACGGGGAAATCTTCGGCATCATCTTTACGGAAATCGACACCGACGGGCGGCTTGTTGGACGCGCCTTGTTATCCAGGTTTTATACGGCTATTACGAGCACATTGAGCATTGAGGAGATCAACGAGATCAGTCTCTCCTTCCATGTGTTCCCCGAGGAATCCAGCAAAGGCACTTTGGGCACACCAAACGACCCCGCCTTGTATCCGGAGCTTAGTCCCGACGAGGATCAGATGAAAGGCGCGCGCCGCCTGAAGCGGGCAATGGACATCGTGGGCAGCCTCTTCGCCCTGGCGGTTTCCACGCCCGTGATGATTGCCATAGCCGCCGCAATCAAGTTGACATCGAAGGGGCCTGTGTTTTTTTGCCAACCTAGGGTCGGGGAGTGCGGCAGGTGTTTCACTTTCCTGAAATTTCGCACGATGCTAACTGGTTGCGACGACTCTGTTCACAAAGAGTATGTGAAGTCACTGATTGCCGCGAACGCCGCCTCCGAGCCCGGTTTGGATGGCCAGCCCAAAGTATTCAAGATGACCAACGATCCGCGGATTACGCCGATCGGGCGCTTTCTGCGCAGGAGCAGCCTGGACGAACTGCCGCAATTCTTCAACGTTCTGGTGGGGGACATGTCGCTGGTGGGTCCGCGCCCCGCTATTCCATACGAAGTGAAAAATTACGACATCTGGCATCGCCAGCGGTTGCTTTCGGTGAAGCCGGGGATCACCGGAATCTGGCAGGTGGAAGGCCGCGGCCGGACCCGATTCTGCGAGATGGTGCGCATGGATCTCAAATACGCACGCACGTGGTCTTGCTGGCTGGATCTGAAGATACTGTTGGCGACCCCGCGGGCTGTTATATCGGGCAATGGCGCTTATTGACATCGACGAGGAGTAATCAATGGAAACTTACTTATCTATCGCTCCCGACGTCAAACTCGGCCACGATGTAAGGCTATCGAAGTTCATCAACCTATACGGCTGCGAGGTGGGTGACAACACCAAGATCGGGGCGTTTGTCGAGATACAGAAGAACGCCAAGGTCGGGAAGAATTGCAAGATCTCCAGCCACACGTTCATCTGTGAAGGGGTGACGATCGAAGACGACGTTTTCATCGGTCACGGCGTCACTTTCATCAACGACATTTACCCGCGGGCCACGGCCACGGGCGGAGGCCTGCAAACCGAGAGCGACTGGAAACTGGATTCGACGCTGATTCAGCGCGGCGCTTCGGTGGGCTCCGGGGCGACCATTCTGGCCAAGGTTACGGTGGGCGAGTGCGCCATTGTCGGGGCCGGGAGCGTGGTGACGAAGGACGTGCCGGCGCATACGATTGTGGCCGGGAATCCGGCGCGGGTGCTGCGAAGGTTGGCTTGAGGCGGTTGGGTCTCCGCGTGGTTTTTGCACAGCGTAATCCGCTGGTGGCCTTAGGGTTATTCCTAAGTAGGTTCGTTCGGCAAAAGAATGTATCCGTTGCGATGAGTCCGGCGTTTGGCACTGGAATTGGCCTCCTTGATTGTATTGATAACACACGCATTGGGGCTGCGAGGTGGGATTGCTGGCGAAAGTATTGAGGGTAGGGGAGATATGTGTTTCGAAAAGTGGTGACGGTGTAACGCGCCAGGACCTGAGCGTTACCGCAACACTTCGCGTTCGTGACAGGCCCACTTTCATGCGTAGCGAAAGATCGGCCGACCAAAGACAAACAGTTTCTAAACAGGAGATCATTTCCATGAAAATACTAGTAACCGGTGGTGCCGGATACAAGGGTGTAGTGTTAGTTCAGAGGCTTCTCGATCAGGGACATGCAGTCGTAATTGCCGACAACTTCATGTATGGTTATCAGTCGGTTCTGCACCTTGTCGGCAATCCTAATCTTGAGATTAAGCAATTGGACATCCGTAACCTCCAACGGGCTGACGTAAGCCAGTTCGACGTCATTTACCATCTTGCAGGAATCAGCGGTATGCCAGCGTGCGCGGCGAATCCGCACGCAGCTGAGATGATCAACGTTGAGGCGACGCGCCGCCTGTGCACATTGCTTTCGTCCCAACAACTCATTATCAATGCCTCCACAACCTCGTTCTACGGAGCATTGGGAAAAGAATGCACAGAGAGTGTAGATGTGCAGCCAGTAAGTATTTACGGAATCACTAAGTACCAAGCAGAGAAGCTCGTGCAACAGCGCGAAAATTCCATCTCCCTCCGTTTTGCGACGGTTTTCGGCGTTAGCGCGAGAATGCGAGTTGATTTGCTGGTCAACGACTTTACGTACAAGGCCGTAAAGGAACGCGCAGTTGTGCTGTTCGATAGCGGATCCCGAAGAACCTTCCTCCATATTCAGGATGCGATTTCAGCTTACCTTTTCGCCTTGGACCACCAATCGGAAATGAGGGGGCAGGTTTTCAACGTCGGAAGCCCAGCGCTCAATTACTCGAAGCTGGAAATCGCCCAAGCGATCTCCAAGTGCGTCAAGTATGAGATTATCAACTCGGCATTGCCCGACCTTGACAGGCGCGATTTCCTGGTGTCGTTCGATAGGCTGTGGGCGCTTGGCTATAAAACAGAGCGGACACTCGGAAACGGTGTTTGCGACTTAACTAAGCTTTATCAGTTCTACAGTCCTAACCACAGTTCATCTATCGTCTAGCGAGTAAGAAGGAGAAGGGTCTAATGGAACGGAGTAGAACATTCTGGCAAAGACGCAAGGTTCTAGTGGCGGGCGGCACAGGCTTCCTGGGGAGCCACATCATGGCCAGACTCAAAACGCTAGGGGCCGTCGCGCACAGTTGCAGCAGAGCCAGTGGGTGTGACCTTCGAGCATTTGAACAGGCCGCCGCGCATTTCTCTGTCATTAAGCCTGACGTTGTGATCAATTGTGCCGCGAATCAAGGCGGGCTCGCTTACCACAAGGCCTTCCCGGCGACCATATTCTACGACAATCTACTGATCGGGTTGAACGCGATGGAGGCGGCACGCATCACGGGTGTAGGAAAATACGTCAACATACTGTCTGCATGTGCCTATCCTGGCGAGCCCAAAGATGGCATATTGCGCGAGGCGGAGTTTGAAGCTGGACCCATGCACTCGACGGTGGATCACTTTGGCGCTACGAAGCGTGCCGCGCTGATGCAAGCGAAGTGCTACGCATCGCAATACGCTTTCAATGCCATTTCCCTGTTATTGGTTAACATGTACGGACCCGGCGAAGACTTTCATCCTGACAGGTCGCACGCATTGGCGGCGCTGGTTCGAAAGTTCTATGAGGCCAAGGAAAGTGGTGCAGGTGCGGTAACGCTATGGGGTACTGGCCGGGCAGTGCGAGAGTGGCTGTATGTCGAAGACGCCGCTGAGGGCGTGCTTCGGGCGGTGGAACGCCATCACGGGTCAGAACCGCTGAACCTTGGCGTCGGTAGCGGTTGCACGATTACGGAGTTGGCAGAGGTTGTGAGGCGAATCGTGGGATATCGCGGAAAGATCGTCTATGACGATAGCAAGCCAGATGGGGCAATGCTAAGGGTCGCCGACATAGCGAAGATGCGCTCAACGTTGGATTGGGAGCCTCAAACAGCCATCGAGACAGGAATTCGCCGAACGATTGATTGGTTTGTCGAGCACCGTCAGGCGCCGATCCTGATGGAGGTATGACCGTGGATTTCTTTCACACACACGTTTCCCCGGAAAGTTTAGAACTGGTCAACCAAGTCCTCGCATCGGGCTATCTGAGTGAGGGACTGAGAGTGAAGGAATTCGAAGCGGGGCTTACTTCTCAACTTGGCTTGTCGCATCCGGTTTGCGTGAACAGCGGCACGAGCGCCCTGCACTTGGCCCTAGCGGTTGCCGGCGTCAAGCCGGGAGACGAAGTGATACTGCCTGCGCAGACATTTGTGGCAACAGGACTTGCCGTTCTCATGCAAGGAGCCACGCCAGTCTTCGCTGATATCAACCTAGCGACTGGCAACATCTGCCCTTACTCAATCGCGGAGAAAGTAACAGACAGGACAAAAGCGATCATGCCAGTCCACTGGGCCGGCTATCCTTGCGACATGGATGAGATAACAGGGATCGCGCGCAAATTCAACCTCTCCGTGGTTGAGGACGCAGCCCATGCGCTCGGGGCTCAATACAGGGGCAAGCAAATCGGGGCGATTTCACGGTTTACTGCATTTTCATTCCAGGCCATCAAACATCTAACTACTGGCGATGGCGGAGCACTCTGTTGCATGGATACGGTGGACGAATCGCGCGCACGAGAACAACGATGGTTCGGCATCGACCGAGTCAACAGCCGTCCTTCTATCCTCGGCGAACGCGTGTTCGACATCACCGAGGTCGGTTACAAGTACCATATGAACGAGATAGCGGCCGCAGTCGGGATCGGGAATCTGCGGGACTTCCCGGCGCGCCTATTTAGACGCCAGGAGATCGCGGCGCGATACCGGAGGGAGTTGTGCGATGTTCCGGGTCTTCAGCTTCTAGACTCCTCCTCTGATCGCACCAACGCCTATTGGCTATTCACGATCCTGGTCGATCGACGCGAGGACTTCATTCGGAAGTTGCGTGATTGTGATATCCCGGCCTCCGTGGTGCATCTCCGGATAGACCGGTATTCAGTGTTCGGGGGAATACGAGCGGACCTGCCAAATCAGACAGTTTTCGATGGGCGACAAGTTTCGATCCCGACGCACGAGGGACTCACCGAGAAGGACGTGGAGCACGTCGTAAAAAGCATTCGAGGCGGCTGGTAGATATGAATTACGAGATTAACTCCCTCAAGTGCCTGGCATTTGTTCGATTCGACAGGGTCGTGGGTAGCGCAAAGCCAATGTCGCAATCGAACTAATGGAAGTGAATAGAACAGAGGCTTTACTTGGAAACGAAGAACTGCATCACGCGCCCCTATTCCACTCCTGGGCTGGATTCCCTGCGAGCAGTTGCGGTCATGGTAGTTATCGCACTCCAGCTAAGCCTGCCGTACTGTAGTGTTGGTTGGGCGGGAGTAGGTCACGTTGGTGTGTAGCCAATACTGCTAATTGTCAAAGTGGGGCGAGAGCGTCATGGATGTGAGCATTGATGCATCTGCGGAGGAAAAGTTTTGATCGAGTTTGACCTAAGTCGTTTGAAGCACTGCGGAATAGATGTAAGGATCTCTGATAATGCGATCATCAAGTATCCGGAGTTGGTGTCCATTGGCGACCACGTGGCTATTGATGCTTTTACGTACATAACAACCGCCGCCCAAATCGGGAGTTATGTTCACATTGGGCCACATTGCAGCATTATTGGCGGCCGGGAAGCCCTCTGCGTCCTTCAGGACTTTACAGGGCTCTCAGCAGGCTCCAGGCTGATCTGCGTTTCGGACGACTACCTCGGAAGTGGGTTGACGAATCCGACAGTTCCCATCGCCTACCACGCCGAACTAACGAATGCGCCGATTATCATAGAAAAGCACGCTATTCTTGGTACTGGGTGCATCGTCTATCCCGGTGTAACAATAAGTGAGGGAGCAGCGGTGGGCAGTTGTTCCCAGGTTACCCATAACCTGGATCCATGGTATGTCTATTTGGGTTCCCCCGCAAGAAAAGTGAAGAAACGCGAGAGCGCAAAGATCCTCGCCTTGGAGGACGCTCTATGGCGTGGAATGTCGACTTTGGCTGTTGACGTACGCTTACCGCCAGATGGTGAGCCAGACAGTTGAGACCCGAGCGTCCGCCAAAGGGATTTGCAAGCTTAGCCATCGTAGCATCAGCTGAACTCCGACTTGGGATTCGACTTCAAATCGGCGCGTGTCAATACATTTGAGACACTCAGCAACATAATTTACTGAGTATTGTTTACTGTGCCTGGTGGCTTGTTAATCCAGACCTCCTTTGGCAGTTCGGCTGGCTTTGGCGCGAAGCG
>Ga0118677_10004524_pt1 | contig 25253 bp, 19 predicted proteins | sample AliMusrvi5mmetaG_FD_86154 | JGI IMG/M metagenome (GOLD analysis project Ga0118677, IMG submission 86154)
CTCGGAGGCCGCGCAGGCAAAAACGTGACTATTTCCGGCTGGCCGTAGGAGGCGGGGGGGGTGACAGAAAACCGATTTCGGATCTGTGGGTTCCCATCTTTCCCTGCGTGACAAGCTGATGTTCATGACGGGGGCATTTTCAAAATTCCCGAATTGGGGGTTCCCTTGTCAGGGGGCACAAAGATGCAGGAATTGGGCTGTTGCTTGGCGAACAAATCTCCATGAAATTATCCAAACGACAGAGGGACTTTTGCTCGCTCAGGCTATCCACAAGAGAGTGGCAAGAGATCGGCAAGAAGGCTGGCTGGACATATCGGCCAGAGCAGGCTGAGGCTACTACTATAGGAGAGGGCATGAGCAACGCGACTTCAACCGCAACGGCAGCAACGACTGAGATTGATGTCGATGGCCGTTCGGACAGGACTGGCGGCATGGAGATCGAGGTAGTGCTTTCCTGCGAGGGGATTGCCTCATGAAAATCACAAAATCGGGGAAACGGATCGGCGGGGAGACTGAGTGGCTGGAAGATGTTTATGAGGAGCCCATGGCTCCCGACGCTGTTCCTGTCCTTCAGCAGATGGACATACACATCGAGCGTTTCGGGGCGCGCATGTGGTCGGTATGGGTCAACGATGACCTACTTATCGTGACAGCCTACGAGGGCGCGAATGCCGTCAAAGAACTGGTCGGAGAATTGGCGACGGCACTCGCCAAAGCCGAAGAAAAGGTTTACGCGGTTGGGCACGACGGTTCCAGTCGCGGCCAATATGAGGGATCATAAAAACCATATCCCACGAGAACCTTCGTTAGCGAGCGCCTCTTCCGTTGTGTAATCGCACTGCCCCATGCTACCTTACTCCATCGTGAAGAAGGACGAAGAACAACGACTACCAGCGCTCTTCGAGCGGTTCCTGAGCGGATACTACGACGCCACGAAGACGGAACAGCCGCAGTGGTTGGACATTGTCCACCCGTCCGAGGCGCATCTGCGAAGTGCAATCGAGACAGTCCTTGCCAAGACACCGAACAGCAAACGAGTGCTGGAAATCGCTTCGGTCTTCTACGGGCTTGTTGACGAACCCGAACGCGCCCTCCCTTTGTTGACAAGATGGGCACAGGCGGACAAGCAGAACGTGCGGCCCCTAATCCTACATGCCCAGTATTTCTTCGAGGAGCGACTCGACTACCGTGATTTTGTGGCGGACGTTATCGAGGCGCTGAAACGAACTCCAAAATCCGCCCTTGTCCTGTCTTTGGCCTATGAGGGCGCTCAGGAAGCCAAGGATGGGGCCAGACAGCTCTATTATGCGGGAGAACTGGCAGAGGCGACTAAGAATCCGCATCACCTCTTTCTGTTCGGCAAAGAATTGGGGCGGAACGGACTGCTGGACAAGGCGGCAAAGGTCTTTGCGGCAGGGTTGAAACGCGAGGCGAAAAATGTCAGGTGCCTCAATGGACTGGCCTACTGTCACCTCCAAAGGCTCGAACTGGACATGGCCGAAGAGTTGTTTAAGCAGTCCCTCGCCACTGAGGCAACGGACATCGCCACAAAAAGCCTGAAGGTCATCGCGCAGTTGCAGGACGGCAAGTGTTGGGGCGACCTTGAAAAGCGTCAGAAGAAATACTGGCAAGACTGGTCGGACGCCGAGTTACGAAAGTTGACCCAAGAGGAACAGAAGCGGCGGGTTGCAGAATGTTTGGTGGTGGGCGTGACCCAAAAAACCACCTGAAACAGCGCTTTTGCCCCCTCACTGGCTACTTCACAACCCATTGATAATACGGCTACTTCCGTCAAGTTCGAGTCGTGAGCTATGCGGGGAGCCAATTAGGCTCAAATCCGAACTCCTGCCTGTTTTGCTTAACACCCCTGAAAACAGGCCATTTCCGTACAGGCCGAGGTTCACCCGGTACCACCGAGTTCGGATTTTGGTCTCGAAAACCGCGCGGTTTGGTCTCACGGTCGTCGAAATAGCCTCTGCCTGGTTAACATCCGTAGGCTTGTTTTTCCCCTCTCCCCTGGGGGCAATGGCATCGACTACCACTTCGTGAATGAACATCCGGACCAGCTCTTTCTGGTCTTCAGGAGGCAGGTGTTTTCGGAGTTCGGCAAACCGGCAGAGGCTATCGGCTACGATCTTGTCGTCCGCCAATACTCTCTCTTTCTGGTCGATTTCAACCCTCACGCGGTTGATCTGGTGCTCGACTTCTTTCTTCTCAACCGCCAGCTTCTCAGCTTCGGCGATGAACTCTTCCCCTATCTTGTCCGCCCCCTTCACCTTGGCGCTCTCAATGCAGGTCCGAACGGCTTCAGCCAAGTCCTTGTGCTTCTTTTGGAGGGTTGCCAGTTTGCTCTTCATTGGCCGGACCGCCTTCGTCTGCGCTTCAACCGCAACCGCCATCGTTTCCTTGATCAACGCGGGCTGTGCCGCCAGTTCACCGATGAAACCTAGAATCAGGTCTTCGAATTCCCTTGCCGGCAGGCTCCTCACCAGACAGGGCGCCTGGACGCCCTCTTTCACGACGTGGGTGCATGTGTAGTAGAGATACGGGTTCCCATCCTTGTCCTTCTTACCTGCCGGGTACGGTGTGAGGCTCGTCCCGCAATGCCCGCACTTCAGGATGCCTTTCAAGAGGTGCACATGCTTATCGCGCTGTTGAATTCGTTGGCGCTGTAGCGGCGTCAACGCAGTATTGGCCTCGTCCCAGAGCTTCTCGGTGACCAACCCCTTGTGCTCGCCGTCATATTCATCCGAATCATGACGGATCACGCCACGGTAGATCGGATTACGGATGATCGCCTTGACCCTTTCCGCGATGAACCTCTTCTCCCCGACAACCCTCTCGCTGCCGTCTTGCCTGATCAGCGTCCTTTTCCGTGTTCTCTTGCCCCTCTGATTGAGTTCGTGGGCGACGGCGGCCGCATTCTTCAGTTCGGCTGTCAGTTCGAATATCTCGTGGACAAACCTAGCCTCTTCCGGGTGAGGTACGAGCGTCTGTTCCCGCTTATCGTATTCGTATCCGATCGGGACCCACCCGCCATTCCATTTCCCTTTCTTCGCCCGTTCCCCCAACTTGTCGGCCGTACGTTCCGAGGTCAATTCCCGTTCGTACTGACCAAAACTCAGAAGGATATTGAGCATCAGCATGCCCATTGAACTCGATGTATCGAAGCTCTGCGTGGCCGAGGCGAAGCCAACGTGATGTTGTTCAAGCCGCTCCCAGAACTCGTAGAAATCCCGGAGGGATCGAGTGACACGGTCAATCTTGTATGCCACGACGACGTCCACATTTCCGGCATCAACATCCGCCATCAGCGCCCCGATGCCAGGGCGTTCCATATTCTTGCCGGAATAGCCGCTATCCTCGAAGTAGCCTGCCGGAACCCACAAATCCTCTTTATGGACTGCAATGTAATTCTCGCATATATCACGCTGCGCTTTCAGTGAACTGTACCGGCCTTTAGCCTGCTCGTCGGTTGATACGCGGGTGTATATGGCGCATCTCACAACCTTGTCACTTGCGTCAGTCGTCTTCATGCTGCTCCATAGTTCGGATAGTTCATTTGATATATGTAGCATATACACGAACTCGCATCAAGCGGTATTGCATCTCTGCTGCCAGCAAACGCGGATACTTCAGCTCGGACAGAAGCGCTGGCAGCTAATCGTCTTCCGACGTTCGCAGGCTATGCCGCGCTATGGACTGCCTCTTCACCGCGACGCTGGATAGGTTCTGATGAAAGACGGAACATCCCGACCACGCATGACATTGACTTTCTTGACCGAGCGGGGGATGCAGACCTGCGCATTGGGAAACGCCAAGACAGCCACAATCCAGGGATTATGCCCAAACAGTTGCTTGGACATGAACCTCACCCACCGGATACTACGGTTGACCTGACAAATAGGATCAGAACGGAACGGCCGATTGTTGACCAGGAGGCAGCGGTTGTTCCACGTGACCTTGCCCCGGTGGGATTTGGTTTCGACGAGGAATACGCCCGCTTCTCGCTGGCGCGAATCTCGCGGATGCGGGCCAGCAGTTCATCGAAATAGTCGACCAACCGGTCCCTGCCCTTCAGGCGTTCGTCGTCAAGGGTGAATCCCTTAACGATGTACTCCCGGAGGCGCTGGGTCGCCCAGACGCGGAACTGCGTGCCCCGAATACTGTTGACCCGATAGCCGACCGAGATAATGGCGTCGAGGTTGTAGTACTCCAAGTCGCGGGACACCCGCCGCCCACCCTCCTCTTGAACTGTTGCGAATCTTGCAACAGTTGCCTCCTGTCGTAGCTCGCCCGTCTCGTAAACGTTCTTCAGGTGGCGACTTATCCCAGACTTATCTACCTGAAACAACTCCGCCATCTGGTTAATGGTCAACCAGACCGTCTCCTGCTCCAGCCGGACTTCGATCCGGTTCCGACCATCTTCGGTCTGGTAGAGGATGATCTCGGACGGCGGCTTCGGTTGGTGTTTCTGTCCGTTGGTCATATGTTCATTCTTCCTCTTCCGCCGCCTTGCCTTGGCATTCGAGCAACTTCGCCTGCTGAACGCGCCACCTGAAGCCCGACAGCCGTTTGTACCGGTCACAAAGGTCGTTCACCCGCTGGCGAAAGTCATCATGGGAACCCCGGAACTCGGCCAATTGCGCCAGCTTGGCCAACAACTGGACGGCCTCGTCATAGCCCTTGGTCTGTTTGAGGTCCACAAGCGATGACACTTGCTGCCACGTTTCTGCTTCGTGGGCAGCCAAGGCTTTCATCTCGGCCTCGTGTTTCCTGCGGGCCTCCTGCTCCTGACGCCTCTTGCGGGTTGTCTCTATCGCTTCGGCCCGCTTCAGCAGTTCATCGATCGAACGACCCGATCCCGAGGCGGCCGGGGGTCGCGGCTCCAGGGCGAGCAATTGCTTCTTGATTTCCATGCCGGCGGTCGCGTCGCCCTGCGCGAATCGGTAGAGGAAACGGTTGCAGTCCTCACGCGAGAGTTGGGCCACGAGTGGCCGGAAATCCATCGTTACCGTTTCCGCCAGTTTCGGACTGTGCTCGGCCGCCGCCTCGACAAGGCACGCCGGGACGTCGAATTGCTCCACGAAACGCTTTAGAGCCGGGGAGAGTTGTTTAAGCCCCGCCGGAATGGCCGGCACGGGCGGCTTCGATGCATTCGACTTCCGGCCATGCGGCAGATAGCCGTCCCGTACCGACATGGCCTTCAGCCAAGCCAGATACACTGATCGGTAGTCGCCCTGGAGAATGTCGTTCCGAAGGGGAATCAGGCCCGACAGGGACCCCTCGCCCTCGATCCAGCCTCCACCTTCTTCCTCGCTCAGATCCATATCTAGAACATCGAACCCGTTGACCGTCCTGAATGTAATCCGATCCTGAACGCAGTGAGTCTCGATCATGTCCCGGCTCACGAGCCCAGACGGGAAGCGGAACATCAAACGTCGGCTGCCCCAGTTTGCCAGGTAGAGGTGCGCATCGAAGAACCGTGCCAAGACTTGCCGCGGGTCGTGTTTGAAGCTGCCGTAGGAGTAGGTGACGACCGCCCGGCTGGAGGACACCTCAATGTGACTGGACAGGTTGCTCACGGACTCCTGTTCGGCTTCCGTCAGCAGCCGGTCCACGGTCTGCCACTCGTAGTACTGGTACTCGCTCACTGTCGCTTCCTTGTCTTCTGGCTTCTCCAATCCGTCTTCTCGGCCAGTGCCTTTCGCTGTGCTGCTGATGCTTTGCGCGACGCCGTCGTCAGGTGCTTATCGCGGTCGTACTTCACGAAGCAGTCCACCACGCCAACGACCCGGTACGCGTACTTGTCCGGCTCGACTGTCGCCGAGAGACATGCGAACCACGCCGGCAACACCTTCTGCCAGTCAACGCCAACCTGCCATGAACCACCTTCGTCGGCAAAGAAGACGACATCATCCATGCCTTTGTCGATGTGCTGCAGGAGGGCAAAGAGCATCTCGAACGCGCCGCACGTTTCCCCCGGATTCCCCTTGCCGGTCGCGGCCACACAGCGTCGGAAGAGACGCTCGCACTCGGCAATCCAGGCGCGCGTGCCGTCCGACACCTCGCTGCAGTTCTTGGAGTTGACCGCGAAACTCTCGTAATAGTCGCCGGCACGGCTGGCCTTCTCGAATGCCTTCACCTCCGCAAGCAGTCCTGCGTGCTTGGGTCCAGCCGCTTGCAGGCTCTTGACGTCCAGATACCGCCCGGCGAGTTTCACGAGCTTGGATGGGGGCAGCAACTCGATCGCGTCATCGAGCATGGAGTAGATGTATTCGTTGCCCAGTCTGCGGACGGCAGATCGGAGTTTGTCGCGGGCAATTGCACCTTTCCTCGCGGGCATGCTTGTTTCCTCAATGCGCAAGCCGTGCTTTACCCCGCGGCGTGAGTCGATACTTCTGCAGGCGGCTGTTCGGCTTGTCGGGGATGGTGCGTTCGATCTGTCGGTCTTCCAGAAGATGGCGAATGACAACGTGCAGTTGTCCTGACGCCTGTTTCTGTGAGCGCAACCGCCAGTTCCGCCTTGCTCAAGCCACCCTGCGCCAGGGCCCGCAACACCGCACTCGGAAGCGACTCTAGCTGCGACTCTAGCCGCGACTCTAGCTGAGCGACACCCTGCTCGGCGGATGGCACCTTGCTCGGCGACGTCTTGGCCTTCGGATGAATCGGGAACGTTACGGTGAAAAACGTCCGATGCGTATCGGTCTCGAATCGAGGTTCGGGGGAGCGGTTCTTCTTGATCGCCCGCATGATCTTGGGAATGCCGGTGCCTCGTCCCTCGGTGAGTTCCAATTCCTTCAGGAACTCACCGATTCTGCGGTTGCGGTAGCGACGGGAGACAAACTTCTTCTTCTTGAGGTCAGCAAGAGGAATTGAGCGATCTGGACCGGGCTGGCTACAGATTGTTACGCAGTCGGGCAAGACGTACACTTCCACAGGCTCCCGGATGTCGTATCCACGGTGATACACGGCATTTACGAGGGCCTCTTCAATGGCTTCGTAAGGGTAGTTATAGAAACGTTCCGCCTCCGGGCGATCAGGATGTTTGATGACCGTCTCCAGGATCAGCGATGCCCGGATGTATGAGAGAGCCTCCCGCACCATTCGATGTACCGGGCCCTTGAAGATCTTCTCAGAAAAAAGGTCTCCGCCCGGACCGTCGGGAAAGTGGACAACATCTATCTGTGTGTAAGGGAAGAAACGATCCGGGTGTTCGTTAAAGAAGAGCAGCCCGACGTTCAGCGGACGCAGGAACTCGTCGGGACCGGCCACAATGTTCATCTGGCGACACAACTTGGTGAAGTCCATGTGGCCCGCATCAGTGTAGAGGGCACTGCCGACTTCCTTGAGAAAATCGCGGATCAAGCCGATGTCGAGATCATCGAGCGAAGCATCATGCCGAATGCGGTCATCGAACGGCACTGTGGCGGCGAGCGTCAGCAACTCCCGTTCGTCCTGATTGCGGGCACGAACCGTAGACGAGCCCTTCCGAACGAAATAGGCATACTCCCTGCAGTCCTTTGACATGGAGACCGGCGCCTTGTAGGGGCGGGCCTGGCCGCCAGGCGCCCAGAGTACGAGAATGGTTCGACCTTGCACCGTCTCGGGTGCGATCACCGGGTGATACTCAGGCTGCATGCGGTAGCCGAGGTTGAGCACATCTTTCTGGATGCGGTCAAGGCTATCTGCCGGTAAGCCGGCGGGCGGCAGCACGGGGCGGCCATCGTGAGTGGCGACCCCCAGTACAATGTACCCACCGCCGAGATTGTGGAAGTCGTTGGCGAACGCGCACAGCGTATGCATGACCTTGAGCGGGTTCCACCCCGTCTTGAACTCCAGACGCTCTGACTCTACGCGTCCGCTGGTCAGTAAATAGTCGATCTTGAATGGCAGTGACACGCTACAGTGCCCTTTCACACGTTCCGTCCGCCGCAAATCCAACCGATACGACCCGCAGAGATATCCGCGCTGCAGGTCTGGACCAACGGTTCGGAAAGATCATAGTCATCGGCCCCACGGAAGTCCATGCCGGCTTTGTTCTGGCGCAGTTCGTGCCACCTTGCTGGCGTGCCCCGTGACCGAATTCATGACACAAGGGCGGGGTGAAGCAAATCGTGCAAACCGTGCATGTCTTTTCTCGCCCGGCAAGCACCAGCGCCGACCACCATTGGGGTCGAAAACTGACACAAATCCCATCGCTACACGGCGACACAAACCCCTTTGCCATGCAGTTTACTGAATGCCATCAACTGGCTTTGTTCGTCTGGAAGTTCAGCAATATCGCGCATTCTTCGCTCGTTCAGGAGGGAGAGCACCGACGGATCGCGAAGGCCGGCCAGGACGGTTTTGATTTCGGCCGGCAACGACAACATGCGCATAAGCTGGCAGATGCGAGCTCGCGAAACACCTTCTTTAAGAGCAAGTTGCGACTGGGTGAGCGCACTGTCAGCCGCCATCATCTGCTCCCACCGCATGGCCTGTCGAATGGGATGTTCCGCTCGCTGTGTCCCGTGGTTGATGCGTACCCTTGGCGTGAGCAGGGCCTCATGATCCATGTCGGGATACCTGAAAGGAGTCGTGATGAAAGCGCCGACATCCTGACGAATGAGCGGGATGCCGACAACCAGCGGTATGTGCCAGACAGTTCGTGATTCAGCACCGCGCGGGGAGCCAATCAGGTTCAAATCCGAACTTTCCGAACCCCATTCATTCCCTCTTGCCCCGCAATGCGTTACGAAAGACGACCTGCGCCATATCGCCGCATTAGTTTGTAGCCTCAAGCGGCGGGGACAGACAGTACACGAACTACCCGTCTCGGCCTGGGGAACGGCAATCGAGGCCCCTAGCTCCCATGCTGGACGGCATTATGCGTTACACATCTGCAAGCCATTCTGTGGAATATAGCTTACTTCCACCTTTCATCTCAGGAGAGATCCGAACCCCTTTGTCCACTTCACAACGGCTTTGCCCGCCGCATTGACGCTTTCTTGGTATGCGCCTTGGTGGGTACAACTGGCTATCCGGCAATGAGTTGCGGCTCGCCCAAAACAACACAAATCACTGACAACCAGTTGACCATCCCTCATCGACCGAAGTCCGGCGCGTTCAGTTTGAGAGACTCGCAGTCTGCCGCTGCACTATTCTCGCTTCTCTACCTGACTTTTTCCGCAGGCACGGTCGGCTCAGGTCGAGCGGGGCAGGCTGCAGGCCAAGGCGTCAAGCGGGGGACTTTACCCTTCAATCGGAAGGTCCGTGGACAAACTCCTGTTTCCGCATGGAGAGTGCGATGAAGTTGCATGCCGCCGACGAAGCCGCTTCGTACGGCGATATCTTTTATCATGAGATTCGTAGTCTTGAGGAGCCGGCAGGCTTCCGCGAGGCGGAGACGCGTAATCTCTTCACGCATCGTGCGCCCGACATGTTCATGGAACAGCGTTTGTAGCCGTCGACGAGTCAAGGGGATGCCACGCGACACATCCGCCACCGTGATCCGTTCCCAGTAGTGTTCCCAGATGAAGTGCAGCGCTTCGGCGGCATGGACGTTGGCCAGCGCGCGGACATTCGACGAACTGCGAGCCACAACGCCCGAAGGTTGAATCAGTAACGTCTCCCTCGGGGCCGGTTCTCCGCTCATCAGACGGTCCAGCAGGTGTGCCACTTCGTAGCCCATTCGACGTGTTTGCGTTTCAACACTGGAGATGGGCAAGGGTCCGATCTCGCAGAGCAGTGGGTCGTTTTCGGCGCCGACAACTGCAATCTGCGCGGGAATGCGGTACCCCATGTCGAGCAGCGCTTCGGCCAGGGGCCGCGCAATCTGGTCATTGGTGGCCATAATCCCGACGGGAAATTCGAGCTTCGCAAGATCCTGGCGCAGCCAGTCCCACTCCTCGCCGGGCGGCGGGTGCCAAGTGGGCGGCATCTTCTCCGGTGCAAGTTCCGCGTACCGGAGGCCGGCCGCCTCAACGGCACGCTGGAAACCGTCCTTGCGTTGCATTTGAGACGCTGAGCAACGCAGATGCAGGAAACACAGCGTTGTGAATCCGCGCTCCATCAGATGTCGCGCCGCAGCGGCGCCGATGGCCTCCTCATCGTAATACACCCGCGGCAGCGGCAAACGGCTGTCGTTCTCGAACGTGACCGACGGCACACCGAGCGCGCGTACGGCATCGAGAATGCGCGGTTCCCCCGAGTGGCGGCATATGACCCCATCGACTTTTACCCCTGTCGGGATCTCCCCCGAGTAGCACATCGTGTTGTCGAGTATCCAGCCTGCTTCACGGGCAAAATCGGCGATGCCTTCGTGAACCGCCTGCACATTCCAGCCAGCCAGGTAAAGCACCCGACGGCTTTCTGGTCGTTGTTTCGGCAGTGATGGCACCGACTTGTTTCTCATGTTCTCTTCTCTTCTGCGAATGCGTGGCGGAGTGCCTCGGCTCACTCCCCTCCTTACGTGAATTTCCTTTATTGTTATATTTTGGTTCACATCAAGAGTCAAGCGGTGAACCATTCGGAAATTGTCGGCGAAGTGAGGGGAAGCGCCTGCGTTGTTCCACTTCGATGTTCAGTGGCCGCCGATCAGGGCGTCAGCGAAAGAATCGGCCGTAAAAAAAAGCGTCTTGCCATTTCTGATAGTGAAGGTTATTTTCATCATTGTGTTATGTATTAGGGAAATGACATGAGAGCAATCATCACATCTTTTCGCCGATCAAACGCTCGGCTTTCCTCATGACGAAATCCCTGACCGCCCTCTTCGCCGCGCTTCTCCTCTTGAGGAGTGCGGATGCTGCTGTCCGCTCGCATGGGGTGTCCATCTTCGGACCCGAAACGCTGAAATACAAGGAGGGCGAGCCGTTCGCCTACTTGGATCCCAATGCGGTCGTCGGGGGGCGTCTACGCGTGCCCGGGGGATATTTCACGAAGTTGTCGCCGTTTGGTCTCACCGGGACCCCCGCGCCTCTGACGGAGCGCGTCTTCGATACGCTCGGAATCAAGTCGTGGGACGATGACGAGCCGTTTGCCGTGTACGGACTCCTCGCCCAGTATTTCGAACTGGCTGACGACAAGTTGTCGATGACGGTCTATTTGCGACCGGAAGCGCGTTTCGCGGATGGTGTCCCGGTTACCGCCGACGACGTTGTCTTTTCATTCAACGTTCTCTTCGATCCGGATATGAATCCCGGGGGACGTCTGTCGCTGCAAAACGTGCGAACAGTGGAGCGTCTGGACGACCACACCGTGCGATTCCTATTCAAAGAATACACGCGCGATTTACCGATCGCGGTCACTTACCTGACCATTTACCCCAAACACATCTACGGGTTGCCCGGCAAAAACCTGGGTCATGATTTCGATAAGGTGCTGCCGGTAGGGAGCGGGCCCTACGCGGTCGAGTCCTACACCATTGGCGAACGGATCGTTTACGTACGCCGGGACGACTACTGGGGAAGAAACCTGCCGTACTGTAAGGGCTTCTTTAACTGGAAACGCATTGAGTACCAAGTCTACTACGACCAGTTCTCCCAGATGGAGGCTCTCAAGAGTGGGTACATCGACTACCTGGCAGCCTGGAATCCGGAAACCTTTCGCAAGATCAACGGTAATTACGTCGACAAGCGATATATCGTGAAGGAACCGTTCCCGCTGACACGCCCCTCTGCGATGAAGGGCCTCGCCTTCAACCTGCGCCTTCCCAAATTCCAAGACCTACAGGTTCGCAAGATTATCGCCTCGCTTTACGATTTCGATTTTATCAACCGCAATTACTACTTCGAGAGCCAGGACCGCCTGACCAGTTATTTCCTGCGGCAGCCCCACCTACGGGCACGGCCGGGACCCGCCGAGGGACGTGTACGCGAGATCCTGCTCGATCTCGCGAAACGGCACAATCGCCCCGCGGAGGGCGTCGTCTACGTGCCGCGCGAAGCCATCGACATCGGCCCCTATGACCCGGGCATTGCGCCGGACGGGACGCCCATCCCGATCGAGTCCCGAATCCAGGCCGCCAACCTGGAATTGGATCGACTCGGTTGGACCTGGGATGCGAACGCCGGGACCCGGCGCCGGGGCGATCAACTTCTCGATATAGAAATCCTCGACGGCATCGACAACGGGCTTTACCACTTCACCGAGATTCTTGGCATGGCGGGAATCCGGGCGCGTGCGGCGCGGCTCTCAAGTCTCGAATCGCAAAGTCGTTACAAGAACGCCCAGTTCGACATGATGCACGTCTGGTATGATGGCCGCAATGCGCCGGACCGCGAGTTGGCGCGCAACTTCCTCTCCGCCGAGGCGGACATCCGCGGCGCCTCCAATATCATGGGACTCAAAAACCCGGCAATCGATGAGGTGCTGAATGTGCTGATGGCCTCCGACAGCCACGAGACGGTGAGCGTCTATGGGCAGGTCTTCGATCGAATCATGTTTGCCAATTGGTATCTGGTGCCCAAGTTCTGGCCGCGCGGGGACTACGGCGCCTACTGGAATTTCATGAAGCGACCCAAAGTCTACGCTTCGGGATTGTGGTATTTCTACAACGTGATGTGGTTCTGGTGGGAAGACCCCCAGCGGCATGCCGCGCTTAACGCGGCCAGGGACAAAGGGGTTCCCTTCGATAATCGGCCATAACATGTGGGCATACATCCTTAAGCGGCTGCTGTTGATCGTCCCGACCGGCATCGGGATCGTCACCGTCTTCTTCGTATTCTCCGAACTGGTGCCGGGTGGTCCGCTGGACCAAGTCGAGGCGATGATTCTCGACGAGGCCCGTAAGTCGGCCGAAGGCGGGGCCGCGTTTGGCGGTGTTGGCGGCCAGGGCGCGGGCGGCCTCACGATCGACCCGGAAATCCGCATGCAGATCAAGCGCAAGCTCGGGCTGAACCATAACGCGTTCGAGCGCTACTTGCGCATGCTGGTCTGGTTCAGCCGCGATTCGTTTATCTCGTCCCGTGAAATCGGCGACGGCGAATCGCGCCGGGTCAGCTTCCGCGGCCAGCGCCTGATCGTCTACCGTGCCGGCCAGGATTTCTTTGCCTACGAGAATGTCCTGGACGCCGGCAGGCAGCATGGGGAACTGACTTTCGATAGTGGCGGGGGTGTTTTCGTCAGTACGCTCGACAGCCGCGTGCGGTTCGCCCCGCGCACCGGCCGGCAGTTGGACGGTGACCTTGCACTGCGGCGTGTTCCCGTCGAGGTGCGGAACGAGCGCTTCAACGAATTCGCTTACGACGCAGTTCAAGGGCGCACCGTGGTCAAAGAAGAACGGCAGGAGGTGTACCTGGCTGAGTCGACTTGGAAAGCCCTGGCCGACTGGGATAACTGGCATGGCTATTTCCTGCTCAAGTTCCCGGATTCGATCACCCAGAACAAGAAGTCCTACGAACTGATCGCGGAGCGGTTGCCGGTTTCGATGCGTCTGGGGATCGTGTCGTTCTTTCTGACCTACTCGCTGTGCCTGCTGCTGGGGATCGCCAAGGCGGTGAAGAACGGTACGCGCTTCGACGCCGCCACGAGCGTTCTGGTGCTGATCGGGTATGGGACGCCGGGATTCGTGCTCGCCGTTTTCCTGATCACCATGTTCGGTCCGGGCAGCGATGCGCTGGTGCATGCCTTTCCCTTGCGCGGCCTGCACTCGCCGCCGGAGATCTATGGCGCCCTGGGACTGTTCGGCAAGCTATGGGATAACATCCACCATCTGATCGCACCCATTCTCTGCCTGACCGTCGGCAGTTTCGCGGGCCTCACCATGCTTACCAAGAACAGCGTTCTGGAACAGTTCGACCAGCTCTACGCCGTGGCGGCGCGCGCCCGCGGCCTGTCGCAACGGCGCGTGCTGTTCAAGCATATCCTCCGGAATTCCCTGATCCCGTTGGTGACCGGGTTCCCCGAGCGTTTCGTGATGATGTTCTTTGCCGGCTCCGTGCTGATCGAAAAGATCTTCTCGATCGATGGCATCGGGTTGCTGGGTTACACGGCATTGGTCGAACGCGACTATCCGCTGATGATCAGCAATCTCTTCGTGTTCACCTACATCGGCCTGTTCTGCCAGTTGTTGTCCGACATCGGTTACGTGGTGGTCGACCCCCGCATCAGTTTCGAGGAGCACCGATCGTAATGCCGTTCATCGGTCCCGAGTTTAGCGCCCGCTGCCGCAAGTTCCGCAAGAACCGGCGGGCGTTCTACAGTCTGCTGATCCTGTCGGCGGTTTTCCTCGGCGTGCTGCCGGCGGAGTTGCTCTGCAACGACGAGCCATTGGTGATGCGAGTGGACGGCAAGTTCTTTTTCCCGGCCTTCAAGGCGTACACGTATCGGGATTTCGGCGGCACGCGCGACGTGCCGGTGGTGAACTACCGATCGGGTCTCTTCCAGGCCTTCCTCGCCGGCGAGGCGCCTGAGCTCGACTCGGCCGCCATCTATCGCAGGCCGGCGGGCGGCGCAGCGGAGGTGAGCGTTCCGACGCGGCCTACACCCGCCCGCGTCTGGACCCTCTGTGCGCCGATTCGGCATTCGTACAAGTCATTTGACACCCGCAAGGGCCTTGCGCGCCAGTCCCTGGTGGGACCTTTCGACCGCATTGAGGATGGCAAGCGCGTGACGGGCGCCTCTGCCGAGGGGCACTACCTGGGCACCGACACCTATGGCAAGGACGTCCTCGCCCGCCTGATCTACGGGCTGCGTCTATCGCTGTTTTTCGGCTTCGCACTGGCGATCACCTCTACGCTGATCGGCTGCGTTCTGGGCGCCCTCCAGGGGTACTTCGGAGGGATGATCGATCTGGCCGGACAACGCGCCACCGAAATCTGGGGCTCGATCCCGCAACTCATGCTGATGATGATGCTCAGCGATTTCCTGTCGCGCCGCGGGACCCTGTCCCAGAACCAGCATATCCTGATGCTGTTCCTCATCCTGAATCTCAGTTCCTGGATGGGCATGGCGGCGCAGATGCGGGGGATGTTCCTGAGGGCGCGCAATCTCGACTATGTCAAGGCCGCCAAGGCGCTGGGTTCCGGTACCGCCCGCATCATGTACCGCCACATCCTGCCGAACTCGCTGACTCCCATTGTAACCTTCCTGCCGTTCTCCGTTTCCGGCGGCATCATGGCGCTCGTCGGACTGGATTTCCTCGGTTTCGGGCTGAAATACCCAACCCCCAGTCTGGGCGAGATGCTGGCGCAGGGGCAGGAAAACATCGAAGCCTGGTGGATCATCGTGCCCACCTTCGTGGCCCTGTCCGGTCTGCTGATTCTTCTCACGTTCGTCGGAGACGGTATCCGCAACGCGTTTGATCCACGTTACAAATAGGACCGTGCATGGCACTGCTGGAAGTCAGAAACTTGAAGACCTATTTCACGGTCGCCGAGGGCGTTGTCGCGAAGGCGGTTGATGACGTGAGCCTTGACGTCCACGCGGGCCGGACTCTGGGTCTTGTCGGCGAATCGGGATGTGGCAAGTCCCAGACGGCGTTCTCGATCATGCGATTGGTCGAGCGTAATGGGTTTCATCCTGCCGGCGGCAGCGTCCGCCTGGAGGGACGCGACCTGCTCGGCGCCTCGGAAGAAGAAATGCAGCGCATTCGCGGCAACCGCATGGGGATGATTTTCCAAGAGCCGATGGCCTCGCTCAATCCGCTGTACCGCGTGCGCAGCCAGTTGTCCGAGCCATTGCGCCAGCATCAGCACATGCGGCGCGGCCCGGCCCGCGCCAGGTGTGTCGAACTGCTCCGCCATGTCGGCATTCCCGATCCCGAATCGCGCGTCGACAATTACCCCCACGAGATGTCGGGTGGCATGAAACAACGCGTCATGATCGCCATGGCCCTGGCCTGCCGGCCGCAACTTCTGATCGCCGATGAACCGACAACGGCGCTGGATGTGACGATCCAGGCGCAGATCCTCCGGCTGATCCAGGACCTGCAGCGCGAGACCGGCATGGCGATTCTGCTGATCACGCATGACCTCGGCGTGGTCCGGCACATGGCCGATGACGTCTGCGTCATGTACGCCGGGCGCATCGCCGAGGTCGGCCGCCGGGAGGATATCTTCGAACGTCCGTCGCATCCCTATACGCGCCTGTTGCTGGCCTCCATTCCCCGGCAGTCCGATCGCGGGAAGCAACTGGTTCCGATTCCAGGAGTGGTACCGTCGGCGACTGACTTTGCCGAGGAAGGCTGCCGATTCACCGCACAACGCCGACGGTGTGTCACCGCGGAAATCGATCTCCGTGCTGACCTGCAGCCAGGTCTTGCCCGAATCCTCACTTCGCCACAAGCCGCTCTGCGTCTTGCCGGCAGTCGCATGGCCGCCGCCCAAAAGCACGATATTCGGCTTGGTCGGATGCACTGCCACCGAACGCACAAACAGGGCCTCCGGTTTGTTCGCCAGCAGTCCGGTATTGAGACTGGTCCAGGTGTCTCCGTTATCCGAGGACACACGCACACCTTTTCCGATGGTGCGAAGATAGAGCCGCCGAGGAGTCCCGGTGGCAACAACCATCGATACCGCCCGGCCGATGTAGAAGTCCTCCTTGGAAACTGCATAGGCCGGCGATTCCGGAACCGCTTCGCCTGGCTGCGCGATCGCAATGTCCGATACGGTCCCGCCAAACAAGGCCTTGTTGCGCCCCGGATCGGCACGCATGCCAACGCCGACATAGGCCACCGGCGACGGTTCGTTGAAAACCCGGTCGATCCCTTTCGTCCAGTTCTTTCCGTCGGCTGACGTATACGCCCGTAAATGGCTGCCCCTCCGGACGATCTTCACCCAAGGGCGGTGTTCTTCGCGGGGAACGATGGCATAGCGACTAATGCCGGAGCACTCCAGATCCCGGTCGCAGACGGTTCCGCGCATTCCCCAACCGAATGTATCCCAGATGCCAAAATCCTGCCAAGAGGGTTGATTCGTGGAAGTCGTGCAGAGCAAGCCCATCCAGCACGCGGGATGGATACTCACGTCATTTGGACTCCAGTGCGGCATGTCCGCAATTTTGCCCGTGATTGTGAAATCGCCGGTGACTTTCCGATAGACCCGACACTGGCCCTCGCCGGCCAGACTGACCTGATTGCTGGTCACGTCGATAGCCAGCGGCAGCTTTTCGGCGGTTGTCCAGACACTCCACGATCCCTCTTTCCTGTCCATGGCGGAGTAGGCCACCGGCTGGCTATCCACCGACTTACGTCCATTGTCGTACCACAACCGCGCCCACAACTCGCCGTTGCCGGCCGGCAACAACTTCTCCAGTCGCTTGGCATCGCTTTGGTTCTCCACATAGCCAATCCGCACCCGATCCCGATAATACTCGAGGCGGGTGAAGGTCTGACCGCGCAAGTCCAGCGCGGGGACGACCGTTCCCCGATTGCCGTCCCGGAAGGTGCAGGTGACAGACAGACGCGGAACCGTCGGGAGATCGACATAGCCGAGAGACTCCGGACCGATCGCCTTCAGGGCAAACCCGGGGCCTTCCCAACCCAGCCAAATCCGATCCTTAAGCACAAAAGCATTCAGCCGGTCGTTTCCGCTTCGAAAATAATCCAACTCGAAGGTGTGTGCCCCCCTCTCCAAGGCAACGGCATACCGGCGGGTCACAACACTGTGGATTCCATCATTGTCCGCCACGACGGCGCCATCGAGGAGCAAGCGACTTCCGTCGCAGGTCCGCAGATCAAAGACATAGACACCCGTCTTGGGGACTGCCAGTCGGCCGGTATAGACCATTCCGTACAACTTGTACTTATCGAGGGGCACGATCGTTTCCGTCAGATGGTTGACATACCCTTCGCTCACCGGCGTCAGCGAGGTGAAATCCGGCAGTTTGTCCCAGTTGGTTTTGGTGGGGGCTTCGTAATACCGGTACGCTAGCCCGGGCAGTGTGGCCCGGTGCGCCTGGGGCGGCAGGGGTGTGCCCACCGTAACCAGCACGTTCGTGGTTACCTCCTGATCGAAAATATCCCTCATCGTCAGGCGGAGACTCTGCGCCGGCGCCGAAGCCTCCAGCCGGACTGCCTGTCCGGAAGGATCCGTGGCCTTGAGGGTTGCTACCGGTGCGCCAATGCAAGTTGCTTCGGCAAACGCCTGGACGCGATAGCCCACCTGCGGCGTCGAATCTGGCGGAACCTGCCAGACCACTGCAAGCTGGTTTCCGACACGCGAGGCCCGGACGCCGACGATGCGCGGCGGATCCAATTGGGGTTGCGGGGCCTGATTGGTGATTTTGAAGCTGGCGTCGCCGGTCTGGTTCGTCCCCGCCGGCTTCTGTGTGGGAATTCGACGGAACTGAATAGCGGTCCCATTTTCAATCAAATCCCAGGCGTTATCCGTGACCGGCTTCTGCTGCAGAATGGTGTCGGTGGAGTACCACTGGCCTTCGAAGCGGTGATACATCAAACGTTGGTCGAAAACATCGTATTTGTCGCCGCCCAAAGTTTCGACAAAGCTCGATTGGCCACTGAGCCCCTTCACTTTGGTGGGAATGCTGACTACGGCGACCAGATACCATTGGTTGCTCGCCACATCCTTGAACCACCATCCGTTGTAACCTTGGGTATCCGGGGCTTCGTCATCCGGCCAGGCCCGCATCACCATGCGGTACCAGTGGTTGATCTGCATCATGGGAAACCAGCCGGAGACACCCGCACAAGACCCCTCTCCCGAGCCGGGAGCACCCACAAAGGTATCGCCGATGCCAACAAATCGCGGACGCACGCCCTTGTAAGCAGGACTGTCCCAAAACGTCCAGACCTGAGCCGGTTTGTACTTGTCGTAGGCTTCCTGGGTCGCATTCGTGCCTGGCCCGTGAATCGCCACGCCGCCATACGTGTAGCCGCCTTCTGGAAAAGGATTATAGTTCCAGAGAGCAAAGTAGGTCGGCTGAGGCCAGAAAGGCCAGCGGACCTCTTCCATGATGATATCCGATCCCTGGCGTGCGTTGTTCCTGTACCATTGCGCGTGGGCAGCGGCGATGAAAACCCCATTCAGAATCAGCACCAATCCCATCAGCCATCGCATTCGGATTCGGCCCTGTCTGTTCGCAACCCATAAGGTGCGGAACACCATGTTCATAAATATCATTCCTTCCACTATCTCCAGCAACTTCAGAACGAAATCTTCTTGAACGATTTCGCACCGTCACCACTCTTGAACACGCCTTCCTGATTGCAGCAGAAGATGGCTTTCCCACCCTGATCGGAAACCGCCAGACAAGACGCACCGGCAAGATCCAGCGTGGTGGATTGGTGCTGCCATTCCACGGACCAGAACCAGCCAATTCTTCCAGCGAACAGTCCGGTACCGTCCTGCGGCAGAAGCGGCGCGGCCAGAACTTGGCTCCGCTTGGATTCCGGGTAGTAGTATGACGTCAACGCCGTGAAGGGAACATCGGGAGTGATGTTGTAGCGATACTGATAGAAGAATCCCAGATTGAAACAGTAGTAGAGTCCTCGAGTTGTGGCGAAATAGATATAGCTATTCTTCTCCCCCATACTCTCGAAGGCAATGTTGTTGACCGCCACCCCCTGCCGTTCAAACAGCACTTTCAGTTGGGTTGCCCGGTTCCAGCCCTGATAGATTCGCCCCGGACGCGGGCTCGCGTTGCTCAGGGTTCCCCATTCCCCATCGCCACAGGTGCCGATCAAGGGGGTGTTCGGACATCGCGGGCTAAAGAGCGCCACTGTGATTCGTTCGCCCTTGAGCCCGACCGATTTCCAGGTCTTGCCCGTATCATGGCTCGTAAACAAGCCCGTCGAATCGCCGCCGGCGATCACCACGTCCGGATCGTCCGGATCGAACGAAATCGTTTCGCCGCACAACACCGCCGGCGTATCGCCACGGAAGTCAATCTCCGTGCTCACCTGTATCCAGGTCTTGCCATAGTCTTCACTTCGCCACAAGCCGCTCTGCGTCTTGCCGGCCAATTCACATCCGCCTCCCAGCAACAGAATGTTTGGCTTCGTCGGATGCACCGCCACCGAACGCACAAACATGGCCTCCGGCTTGTTCACCGGTAGGCCAGTATTCAAATTGTTCCAAGTGTCGCCATTATCCGTGGACACACGTACGCCCTCGCCGATGGTACGCAGATAGAGTCGTCGCGGAGTCCCGGTCGTGTCGGCGATGATGGCCACGGCGCGCCCTTTGGACAAATCCTTGGCGGTGGGGGCTGCGGCAGGCAATTCCGACAGATCAGGCCCCGGTTGTTCAACGCTGATGTCCGAGACCGTGCCGCCAAATAGCGATTTGTTGTAATGAGGCGTGGTAAACATCGCCACCCCGACACACATGGTACGGGGAATATCCTGAAAGACATGATCACTTACCTTCTTCCACTGGGAACCGGTCGCTGAAGTGTAACCCATCCAATGCCCCCCGCGCCTGACAATCCGGACCCAGGGTTGGCTTTGATCATACACCCAGCGACTCAGACCAGAGCATTCGATATCCCGATCGCACGGCACACCTCGCATCCCCATGCCCGCTGTATCCCACACCCCGAAGTCGAATTGCGAGTAATGCTCGGGGACACTCTTAGCCATGACGCCGATCCAAGAACTCGCCTGGATTCCGTTGCCCCCTTTGGGACGAACGATGTCCGCGATGCGCGCGGTCATTACAAAGTCACCGTCCACTTTGCGATAAGCAATATGCAGTCCTTCACCCACCAAACTAACCCTGTTGCTGGTCGTGTTGCTCCCAAATGACTGATCACTCTCCCCCATTGCCGCCAAGGTCCATCCCCCTTGTTGCCATTGTTCCGGCTCGACCGGGACTTGCTTGGAATCCACGGACCGACGGCCGCCGTCGTACCACAACCGGGCCCACAACATGCCTTTGCCGACCGGCAGGATTGTCTGAGCAGCAAAGTTTTCCGTCTTTGATTCGACGATACACAGCCTCAGTGTGCCACTGAATAGTTCGAGGCGCTCGGGCTGATGTCCGTTCATCCGCAATTTCGGTGTGATGCGAGCCTCATTCCCGTTGGTGATCTCGCAAGCCAGCGCCAAAGAAGGCTCCGCAACTTCCGCCACGCAGCCATAAGCCTCGGCATCTACCGGCTGGAACGTCAAGTCCGGGCCTTCCCAACTGAGCCAAAGTTTGTGTTCCAGCCGCGACACTTGCCATGAGCTGGGACCCTTAAAGTAGTCCAGACGAAACTCGTGCAACCCGCTCGCCAGGGCGACGGCCCCTTTCTTGATGATGGCGCTGTGCAGCCCATCGCTATTCACGATGACTTTGCCATCGATCGTCAGCCGGCTCCCGTCGCACGAACGGAGATCGAAGACATACACGCCCACCTTGGGAACGCGCAAGTAACCCGAATAAGAAAGGCCATAGGATTTGTCCCGGGTCAGAATAACCGTGTCATCCAACCTGTTGACATGCCCCTGTCGCGCGGGGTCCAGCGCGTTGAAATCGGGCAGGCGGTCCCAGTGGGTGCCTTCGGGGGTTTCGTAGTAGCGGTAGAGCAATCCAGGTTCAAGCGCGACGACCGGCTGAGCCGGCATCGGTGTTTCCGGCACCACCCGGGTCTCCTGCGCGACTTCCTGATCAAAAACATCGCGGAACACCAGCCGGACGCCTTGCACGTCGCCCGTGGCATCGAATCGGACGGTTTGGACATGGGGCGCGGCATCGGCCATTTCCAGAAGCAGCGGCCCCTTGGCGTCCGGGGTGCCGAATGCCTGTATCCGATAGCCCAGTTGCGGGGACCCGGTCTCCGGCACCTGCCATGTGACCGACACCTGGGTGCCTGCGCGCCGGGCTACCAGCGAGGCGATTGCGGGCGGGTCGAGCGTGGGCTCGGGCGGCTGGTTCGTAATGGAGAAGATCCGTTTGTTATCCGCGCCCACCGGGATCGATGCTTCGTCTTCCATCGGGGTGTTGATGAATCGCAGCGTGGTGCCGTCTTCAATCAGACGCCAGCCACCGTAGCGTGCCTCCTGGAATATCTTGTCGTTCTTATGCCACTGCCCCTTGAACCGGTAGTATCCTGCTCGCCGATCCAGCATGCGCAAACCATCAGGTCCGATCTGTTCGATAAAGGACGCGTTCCCCACGAACCCATCCAGCCTCAAAGGGATGCTGACTACGGCAATCTGATACCACTTCTGATTGCCGATGTCCTTCATCCACCAGCCCATGTACCCCTTGTTTTCCGGAGTCTTGGCATCCTGCCAGGCCCGCATGACCATGCGGTACCAGGCATTGGTTTTCAGCATGTCCATGCTTCCGGTGATACCTGTGCTGGCGCCCTCGCCGGTCATGGGGCCGCCCAGCGCCATTTCCCCCAAGCTGACGATTCGCGGCCAATCGCCTTCGTAAACTTTGCCGCCCCAAAACGTCCACACCAGCTCCTTATGGACGTTGTCGTCCGCATCCCGAAGGTGTGCCGTCTCCGGATTCCCGTCATCACCGGGTTTCTGAGGCGCCACACCACCATAGATGTAAGCCCCTTTCGGCTCAGCGCTCGTGTTGTAGAGCGCATAATAAGTGCCCGGAGGCCATGCTGGCCACCGGACCTCATCGATCATGATGTCCGACCCCTTCTGGACACTTCCGTTATAGTACTGTGCATTAGCGCCCTGAATCCCAAAGGCGGCCAACGACAATGTGAGCAGTGCCGCCCGCCCCACCCGATGCGCCAAAGAACATCGTCCGCACAAGAAGGATACGACCGATATCAGCGGCGCGAGGCAGATGCACAACCGGCCCACAGACAGACTTTCTCCGTTGCCCGGTAGTGGCTCTATGCACCGGAATGAATGAACCTCTTGAAACCGTATGTAGTTCATAATTCTTCCAAAAAGCCCCTATGATGTCACCGGTTCAAGTTCTCAAATGAACTTATTTTGGTCAACGTCTTTTATCAATACCAGAAACACGCCGTTCTCCGGGAGTTTCTGTGCCCTGCCCTTAGCGATGGATCTGCAGCCGCAGGAACTTGATGGACCGCATGGTAACGGCGTCGCTATTCACGCCGAGACCGCGTGTCCAAGCACGGCGGTAGACCAGCACTCCACCCCCGACGCCAAAATCGCTTTGTTCAGATCCCTGTTCCGCGGTCGCGAGGACGTGTACCCCCGTCGGTTCGAGAGCCGCAAGACCGGCAAGTCCGGTTACAGCCCCGTCTGCGCTAACGAGTGGGTCAGGGACCTATGCGACAAGCGCGTTGTTCAGTGCGGCAAGTGCGCAAATCGCCGTTTCCTGCCCATGACGGACGAAGTCGTCCGCCTGCATCTCACTGGCCAGGACGATAGAGGTCGCGAGTTTGTCATGGGTGTTTATCCGATGCTTCTGGACGAAACCTGCCATTTCCTGGCCGCGGATATTCGATCCTGTTGCCAGCCAGCGCCGTGCCGGGGTGGCCTGCCGAAGTTCCGCTTCCGGTAGAACCGGAATGGAAGCGCGACTATGCGGCCAGTGTTCAGCGGCTGATCCGGGACGGCGTGGATGCGCACCTGGGCAACCTCTTCGTCTATGCCGCGCGGAAATTTCAAGCCGATGCGCAAGGAGCGGACCGTGCGCGCAGTGCGACGGAGGCATTTCTCTACCGTCGGCTGGAAACGCTTTCCGAGACGGCAGGGAAGTTCGTTCTCAATGCGGTGTTGCCGATTCCCTTCGACGCGGGGGGACGAATGGAGGTGGACTGGCTCTACGCTCAGGCGCGAGTGGCGGTCGAACTGGACGGCCCGCAACATCTGTCGGATCCCGATGCCTATCGCCGGGACCGTCACAAGGACGCGCTGCTACAGGAGAACGGCTATTTCGTGTTGCGGTTCCTGGCCGAGGATATCGGCAAGCATCTCGACCATGTCCTGGATACCATCCTCCGTGCGTTGGTGCGTCGCAACGAAGGATTCCATCTTACTGCGTGAGCGATGGCGGTTCGGCGTTGGCGTGATCCAAAAGCTTCTGGGTAGCCCGTTCCAGTGCGGGAAGTTTGTCGACCACAATGTCCCAGACAACAACCAAACTGACGCCAAAATATGCATGAGCAATGACGTTTCGCATGCCGATTATCTTCCGCCATTCGATCTCGGGCGCCATGGTGTGAAACGAATCAGGAAGCGCACGGGATGCCTCGCCAATGATTTCGAGGTTACGGACGACTGCGTCCGCCGTTTTGCGGTCGGCCAGGAACTGCTCGCTCGCCATGCCAACCGTGTATTCCTGGATGCGTTTTATGGACTCCAGTATCTCTTCCAGGTAGAGCCGAGGATCTCTAGGCATAGATGACTTCCCGCATGACGTAGGGGCGCAGGCGCGGCTTCAATGCCTCTGAAGGCACCAAATCCACGCTGACATGGAGGAGATCCTCCAAGAAGAACTTGAGATCCATGTAGTGATCAAAGGTGGGGGTCGCCAAGTCGACCAGAATGTCCACATCGCTGTCGGGTTTGGCCTCATCACGGGCGAAAGAACCGAACAGACCAATCTTTTGCACGCTGAATTGAGCACTCAGAGTGGCCTGCTGGGCACGTAGTACACCTATGATTTCCTGTGCTTTGATCATATCACTGTATTCCCGTGTCCGACGGCACGGAAGACGATCGCTCTGCTTCGGTGCCACGTCATGCCGATACTACCACATCCCTGTTCCATTCCAACTTGATTTGGCGCGGCGAGCGCGGCGAGGGCCATACCGCCAGTCAGTTCTGGGTGAAGCAAACCGCGCAAATCGTGCAGGTCTTTTCTTGTCCCCACAGGGGCCGCGCAAACCCCATTCGGGTCGCGAACTGACACAAACCACCTCGCCAACCGCCTCGCTACACGGTGACACAAGCCCGATTTCGGCGCAGTCGATTGAAAGCCATCAACTGGCTTTGTTCGTCCGGAAGGCCGGCAATCACGCGCATTCTTCGTTCGTTCAGGAAGCACAGTACGGACGGATCGCGGATGCCAACCAAGACAGTCTTGATTTCAGCAGGCAACGACAACATGCGCATAAACTGGCAGATCCGCGCTCGCGAAACCCCTTCTTTTTGAGCAAGTTGCGACTGAGTGAGCGCACTGTCGGCCGCCATCATCTGCTCCCATCGCATGGCCTGACGAATGGGATGTTCCGCACACTGTGTCCCGTGACTGAGCCGTACTCTTGGCCTGAGCAGGGACTCATGGTCTACATCGGGATACCTGAAGGGGGTCGTGATGAAAGCGCCGACATCCTGGCGAATGAGCGGGATGCCGACAACCAGCGGTATGTGCCAGACAGTTCGTGATTCGGCGTCGCGCGGGGAGCCAATCAGTACTCGGGGCAGAACAGGGTAC
>Ga0118677_10004525_pt1 | contig 25239 bp, 23 predicted proteins | sample AliMusrvi5mmetaG_FD_86154 | JGI IMG/M metagenome (GOLD analysis project Ga0118677, IMG submission 86154)
AAAATATATTTAATCAATCAAATGGAAGTGTAATACCAAAGCATTTTTGGAACAATTTCAGTGATTTCATGAAGAATGGAATTGGGTTTACTTTGTTGCTGGAGGGAAATATTCCGGTATCGACTGCCTTTTCATCATTTACTATAGGAAATAAACTTGAAATTGGTATTGAGACTAACCCAGAATATCAAGGCTTTGGGTTTGGTGCGGTGACTTGCGCTGAATTGATTGATTATTGTATTGCTAATGATTTAGAACCGGTTTGGTCATGCAATTCCGGAAATAGTGGTTCAAAAAAACTTGCAAATAAGTTAGGATTTGAGGAATGCAAAAGAGTACCATATTATTGCCTGCCGGTTTAGGTTACAAGACGTGTCAAGGTACCGGGTGATTTACACATAAAATTTATACGGTTCTTTTATGTTTAAAACCAGAGCTGTTGTTATAGAATCGGCTGCCTCAATTTTTGAGACAGCCGAATTCATTTTATACTGTTCTGCTTTTCATTCTGCAAAAACTGCTTACCTCCACCGACACCCCGCCGTTATACCGTGACTGTTCCGCCGCCATAATGATTTTGTGGCTCGGGATAGTGGCGTCGATGTTGTCAAGGGGTTAGGGGTTTGACACAAAATTATCGTTTTTGACCAATTAACGGAAAACAGATTTTAAATCAATGCTATAGATATATCTATGACATTCATGCGTTGAGTCAAACGTAATCATGTTACCAAGCCGATTCCATCTTGGGTGCAGGTCACATCTGATATCTCCGTTGGCGATTGGATCAGAATATAGGGCAGCAAGTTTTATACCTTTTGAATTTTCAATATCGTATAGGAACAAGATTCTATATCCTGATTTGTCCGGATAGGAATCATACAGTATCCATTTTTTATCGGGTGAGTAACTGCAATGGCCATCCTCTGCGAAAAAATTTCTGTCGATGGAGGTATAGTCCTGCGTTTTATCCTTCAGCAGGTATAAACCATCAACGCCGTCTTTTACAGTATATATGAGCAGGTTCTCATTATCCCGCCAATTGTAATGAGAGGCATAGGAATAATCGGTTAGGCAATACATATCCGTTCCGTCCGTATTGGCAGTGAGCGTTATGGTTTTCCATGTTTCTGTTTGCGTGGGAAACGTTCTGCATAAAAAAACGAACCTGGTGCCATCCTGATTAAAATTGATGTGGTTGATTAAAATTTTCCGATCGCTCAACGGCGTATCCTTGCTGAACTTTTGCCATAACTCTTCATAACTGATAATGAGTTTGCTGATATTGTCCCTCAGATTGACCAGGAAAATTCCATCATCAGCGGGATGCTGAATTTCAACATTTTTGTCTTTAATTTCAGCATATCCATACCCGGGCCTAAAATCAAAAATTCTGCTGAAATCGATGCTGAGTCCGTAATTTCCTTTTGAATCAATGCTGGCAAGCGGCCTGTCAATGATTCGTTCTTCGCCGGTAATGATGTTTTTTATTTTTGATGCATAATTTTGACCATTTCGAATGTTATAAATTATTTCCCGATCAGGCTTTTGGGGATTCCACCTCAGCATAGTGCTTTGCTGAAAATTCCAAGCCGAGGTGCTGTCGATTGAAATGAACGTTCCCTTCTCCGCATCGATATATCCCACTTGCACACGGTCGCCGTTTTCCGGTAATCGATCCATAAAGTTCGCGGCGCATGCCAAATGATAACGATTGTTGATATCCCAAGGCTGGATATCATAATAACCGAAGAAGAATTGCTGCTCCCCTTCGCACATTTTTTTTATTGGAACCCGCTGGTCCTTAATTTGCTCCAAAACGTAAGGCTCCTTCCTGCCGTCACCTTGACACTCTATTCCTGCACAAAACTGCCAACCTTCACCGGCACACCCCAGCTATGCCTTGACTGCTCCGCCGCCATAATAATCTTATGGCTCGGGATGGTGGCATCGATAAAGGTGACATCCTCTTTGTTTTCCAGCGTGCCGTTCATTAGTCTAATAAAACTTGTAATCAGCCGGAAATCACCTTCCACATGGCCGGAAAAATTGATAACTTTGGTGCGGACCTTTTTGCCGCCCTTGCCGAAAATATTGACGGTTATTTTGGATTCATTATCCTGCCCGATGATTTCGCCCTTGGTGCAGGTGATGTGCGTTTTCCGGAACATTTTATTGGTAAAAGCGCTCATGGTGTGCACGGCGGTTTTGCCGCTGCCGAAGTCCATGGTGACCTCCTGGTGGTCAACCACATCGTTGTCGCAGAAATAAACGCACTTGCCGTAATCCCCTGTTTTAAGCGCCTCGTATTTTTCAGCCTTTGAGCTTTTGACTTTGTCCGTCAGTTCCCTGCCCATATATTTAATGAAGGTGGCTTTGTAAAACGGGTCGGTGATATACAGCCTTTCGGCATCAAATGGGCAGGTTGCTTTTACCTTGCAGCCGTCCAGGCAGCGGAGAGCCGCGCCTGCGGGGGCGTTTTCTTTTTTGAAATAGGTTAATGAGCCGACAGACGAGACGCTTTTGCACTCGCAGCCCACGAACCATTGCAGCAGGTCGATGTCATGGCAGCACTTCGCCAGCAGCGAAGGGTTGGACGCCGCTTCGTTGTGCCAGTTGCCCCGCACAAAGCTGTGGGCAAAGTGGAAATAGGCCACGCTCTCGCTGTGGTTGATGGCGACGATGTCGCCGAGTTCGCCGCTTCTCAAAATTTCTTTGATTTTTTTATAGTAGTTGGAATAACGCAGCACATGGCAGACCACCAGGTTGACGCCATTGGCCTTCGCTTTTTCCGCAAGGTCCTCGCATTCGGCAATACGGTTGGATACGGGCTTTTCGAGCATAATGTTTTTATAACCCGCGTCAATGGCTTTCAGCGCGTGGCCGACATGCGATTTATCCTGCGTGCAGATAAATATGGCATCCGCCAGCTTGCCCGCGCCGAAGAAATCATCCTCGTTTGCAAAGCATTTATCCGCCGGCAGTTTGAACCGTTTCGCCGCCTCCGCAAGCCGAACGGGATTGCGTTCGCATATGGCGGCGATTTTAGCTTCCTTGCTGTGAAAGTATTTGACAAAGGACATGTATTCGATTCCGCGCGCGCCCACACCGATAACAGCTATCTTAACCATAAGCAACCTCCGAAAATCAATAATAAGGTATCTTAAATTTTCCTATATGTCCGGATTTTCAACGTCGTTTTCATGCCGGCGCTTGTTCAGTTCGCCTAAAATCCTTGTGTGCTCGTCATCTTCCAGGCTGTAATGCCATGTCGGGATAACCGACAGTAGGCAGCCGACCGCGGGCGGGATGGATACCAGGAAGAACAGCAGCATGATATAGGGTTCGTATTTCGGATTGTCCCGCGGAATGCCGCCGGCCGCGATAAAATCATTCAGCTGCTTGACCTTGTCTCCGGAAAAACCGACAGCCGCGTAAGCAATCGCGCTTAAAATGGTCGCGATGCCGGTTGTCAGTTTCGCGATAAAAGTCTGCCCGGCAAAAAACACGCCGTCGGGGCGGATGCCGTTGTGATATTCCTCATAATCAACCGCGTCGGCAATCAGGAGCGACTGCAAAACCGTCGTAATACCGCCGGCGGCCCCGCCGAAAGCAAACATTAATATGCTGAGAATAAGGTAAACAGGGTGGGTTAAATTGGTCCGGCCTATCAGATAAAGCACAAACACACCCACAAACGGAATGGTTGAAAGCAGGTTGGAATAATTGTACGCATTCTTTTTTGAAACCCTTTTCAAAAGCCTCGGAACAAAACCCATGGCGACAAATTGGCCCAGGAAAATGCCGCCGCCCATCAGCGCCATGTAGGCAAGTGCCAGCGTAGGGTCTTTGCTCGCGTAGTAGTATGTAATCAGCGGCATAGCGGCCAGGGTCAGCAGCTGCTTCGGGCTGCCAAGGATACCTGAAAGCAAAATCTGACGGAAGGGCTTATTTGTCCACATTAATTTAAAGTTTTCTTTCAGGGAATGCGTCTCTTTTGAGGCGGGGATTCTTTCCCTTGCGAACACACCGGCCATTTGAAAGGCTATGGTGCCCAACACACCGAAAATAGCAACGGCGGCGATAAAGCCCATTCTTTCCCCTGCGGCAGCGCTGCTGACTTTAGCCGTTGCTTTAAAGAAATGCGTAAAGTTCTTCCCGAGCTGAAGCGCTATCGGCTGAATGGCGATAACGGTTATGCCCGCGCCGATTCCGCCGGCGATACGGGCAAGAGATAAAAGCTTGGCTCTGTCTTTCTGATCCTCTGTCATCAGGGCGGTAATGCCCCAGAGCGGAACATCCCCCGCTGAATAGATGGTTCCCCAAATAATATAGGAAGCGGCTGCCCAGATGATAATCAAGGCGTTTTTGCCGTGGAACATGCCCAGTGAGTTGTCAAAAAAACCGAAATTGGTATAGCACAGCACGGTAAGAATCAGAATGGGAACAGGAACAAACAGGAGAAATGGCCGGCACTTGCCCCATTTTGTCCTTGTCTTGTCAACTATGGTGCCCATCATCGGGTCAAGAAACGCGTCCCAGACTCTGGCGATCGTCATGATGACGCCGACCGCGATAGCCGGCACCAAAATCGTGAACTGCAGGTAATAGGCGAGCGTTGCGCCGATGATGCTGTAAATAACATTTTGCCCCGCCATGCCGACAAGGTACATACCCCGCTCCGCGCCGGTATAGGTTTTGAGGTTATTGGTTGTATTCATTTCTTCCCCCGATACTAAATAATAACTGCGAACTTAACACGAAGAATTATAACATACACAGCAATAAAAACAAATAAATATTTGAAATCAGGAGAAATTTAAATTGCATTAACTTTATAATATATAGTATAATAACCATTAGGAACGGCTGCGCGCCGGTATTAAAATAACTTTGAACGGAGACCTCTTATGGCCGGAACAAAAAGTTTGACCACAAAAAGCAAAATCGGGTATTGCAGCGGGATTATTGCCGAGTCCTTAATGTATAACTTATTCTTCACCTATTATTTGTTTTTTCTGACCGATGTCGTAAAGCTGCCCAGCATCCTTGCGGGAACAATCGCGTTTGTTTCTGTTGTATGGGATGCCGTGGCGGACCCGATTATCGGCGCGCTGTCGGATAAAGACGGCGCCGACAAACGCAAGTTCATGTTCAGGGCGGCTTTTCCGATGGCGATTCTTATCGTTGCCTGCTTCACCGATATCGGGTTGTTCGGCAATGTCGGCAAGTTCATCTATTACCTTGCCTTCACGATGCTGTTTTGGCTTGCCTATACGGTCTATACGATACCTTATTATGCTGTTGTAGCAGAAATCACACCGGACTACGACGAAAGAACTAATATCCGGGGCTTAAGCGCCCTTATTAACGCCGCGGGAATTTTTACCGGCAATGCTTTGCCGGCACTTTTGCCGACAGCAATCGTCGGCCTCGGATTATCGGTCAGAATGGGTTGGTTGGGGACCGCGCTTGTTTTAAGTCTGCTTTCTATAACTTTCGCGATGATTGCCGTGAGATCCTTAAGAAATGTCGTCTTAAAAAAGGCCGACGCGGTTTCGACCGGGGAAAAAAGGACTGCAAAGGATATCTTCCGCTCGTTTATTGAGGTTTTGAAAATTAAACCGTTCAAATGGTTTGTTCTGTTTGTGTTTACCTTCCTGATAACCTCCTCCATGATACAGTCGAATTTTATGTATCTCATCGAGAAATGTCTGGGGATGTATTCGAAGACGCAAAAAGACAACATGATGGTTATTGTCATCGTCGTGTTGGTGGCCACCATCGCGCTGCTGACGCCGATTATCACGAAGGTTGCCGAAATAAAAGACAGGCGCTTTGCCACCATATTGTTTTTCAGCCTATCTTTCGCCGGTCTTGTTATCGGAAAAATAATTCATATAAATTCTTTGACAATGCTTATTTATGATGCTTTCTTTTTGGCGGTCGGAGCCGCCTGCTTCTGGACGGTGTTCTACTCCATGGCATATGACTTAGTGGAGGTGGACGAATTTGTCAGCGGGCAAAGACGTGAAGGGATTATAACCGCGCTGCCCCAGTTTTTCCAAAAATTCGGTTCGGCTGTGGGTGTGTGGATTGTAAGCCTTGTGCTTAAACTTTCGGGCTATGACGCCGGACATGCTTCAGCAGGAATAATCGAGAACTCGTCTACAATTATTCCTGCCGCTTTTCTTGCGATATCAATTTTCGGCGTCATTATGTTCCCGGTTACCAAAAAGCGTTTTCACAAACTTCAGGAGGTCCTGGCCAAGAAAAATCTCGGCGAGGAATATGACACTGTTGGCCTTGAGAAAATGATTTAATAGGAGACAGAAACAATTATCTGCCTCGGCAACAGGATACATTCAGGGGGAACGTGCGTTCTCCCTTTTTTTATTCGGGCTGCTTGATTGCGTTGAGCAAATCCTTAAGCGCCTGAATTTCTTCGTTGGTGAAGGTTATTCCCTTGCTCATTTGGTTGTGTTCCGGCGACCACTCGCGGACATCATACTTCGGTTCTCTGCCGTTCCGGCTGATAAGGTTAAGTTCCTTTGTCCATCCCTTCGGATTTTCGGACAGCACGCCAAGCTTTTCAACAACATCATAGGTAAAGTCAGCCATGGTAAATCCTCCTTATATATTAATTGTTAATCCCAGTTTTCCGCCGCGAGCTTTTTTTGAAGCTCCTTTAACTTTTTGTCCTGCGTCTTATAGTCCGGCATGTTCTTTTCAACAATTGCCCAAAACTTTTTGCTGTGGTTATGCTCCGCAGTATGGGCCAGCTCATGAATGACAACATAGTCAACGCAGGGTTCGTCCGCCAGGACAAGCCGCCAGGAATAATTGATGCTGTTTTTCCCGCTGCAGGAACCCCACCGGGTTTTTGCGGAATTGACCTTGACATTGACAGGGGCGAGTTTCATTATTTTGGAATACTTTTCTGTTTTGCTTTTCAGCAGCTTTTCCGCGAGGCTTTTGTATATTTGGACGACACCCGGTTTGATTTTATCCGCCGGCATATCCGCGGGCACATAAAAGCATTTTTCATCAAAACCCATTTTTGAAAAATTTACCTGCAAAAGCGGATAGTCTTTGCCCAAAAACCGGAGCGTATCGCCAGGGACGACGGAAAAAGATTCCTTCTGTTTGGCTCGCTCTTTCATTTGAGCGGTTTTTACCTCCAGCATTTGCCGGTTTGCCAAAACAAATTTTTCAATATCGCGCGCAGCAATATGCTTTGGGCACCGCACTTCGACGCTGCCGTCCTCATGGATATATATTGCAGTTGTTTTTCGGTTTGCTCTTGTAATTTTATACGCTATCATAAATTTTTCCTGTTCGGCAGCGGCGGGGTTCGAATTACAGGCGATAAATTGCGCCGGTACCGCCAATTGTTTTACTGCCTTTAATTTTAAAATTAATTGTATTTATAACTATATAGTAATATATTACATCCATTATTGCTTTTAGTCAATAAGTATTGCAAAAAAATATTTTAGCGGCAAAAACCCGGGGAAACATACACTTAGTGCATATCTAACATAATAAAACTTGCTTTTTTGTTTGACATCCTGATACTTCTTTGGTAAAATATAATGACAGCAGGGTATGCTTTCAATATGCTGTAACCTTTTTTAAATCTGTAATATATATTAAGGAGGAATGTGTTTTGGTTGATCAGAAAACCTTGGCGTATATTAATTTATATGCCGTGCTGGGCACGCTGGAAAATCTCTGCGAGCTGGACCCCGCAGCGAGTGCTCTGCTAACAAACAAAAAGCCAATTTCCATCGGTTTTGAGGTGAAAGGCGGTCCCAGCGCCACCTTAACATTCAAAAACGGAAAATGCAGGATGGAGCAGGGCGTAAGCAACTGCACCATTAAACTGCCCTTCGGCTCCTGCGAAAAATTCAACGGACTTCTTGACGGCACGGTTACCCCGATCCCCTCAAAGGGCTTCACGCATATCAATTTCCTTCTGAAGGATTTCACGGCATTAACCGATTTGCTGACCAAGTATATGCGCCCCGACCCGGCTGACTTGGAGGATGAGGACTTTTATGTCATCAGCACATCGCTTATGTTCTACACTATTTCTGTCGCTATTTCGCAGATAGCAAACAATGACAAAATAGGCAAATTCTCGGCAAGCCATATTGTTGACGGGGATATAGCGTTTATCATTAAAGGCGGCCCCGCGGCGACACTCCGCGCCAAAGGCGGCAGGTTGCTGACCATCAAGTGCGCGCCCGAAAATCCGCGCGCTTCAATGGAATTCAATTCAATCAAGCTTGCCCGCGATTTATTTGACGGCAAAGTCAATGCCGTTGCCAGTATCGGTGCTGGAACAATTTCCATGAAGGGTATGGTTTCCATGCTCGATAATTTGAACAGGCTGCTCGACAGAGTTGCCCTGTATCTGGCTTAGGAGGTGCGCTGCTATGAGTTTTAAAATTAATGACTACACAAAAAGCCGCGAGCTTTTTGACAGAGCGACAAAAGTAATCCCGTCCGGTGTTTACGGCCATCAAGGTCCTGCGGAAGGCTGTTATATTCCGGTTACATCTTTCCCGCTTTTCAGCGAAAAAGCCAAAGGCTCCTATTTTTGGGATGTGGACGGCAACAAGTTTATTGACTATATGTGCGCGTACGGCCCCAATGTTTTAGGCTATGCCGACGAGGATGTCAACGCCGCGGCATTGAAACAGTCTCAAATCGAAGACTGTGTCACCGCGCCGCCGAAAATAATGGTTGAGCTGGCGGAACTGCTGGTTGACCAGGTTGCCTCTGCCGACTGGGCGTTTTTCGCAAAGAACGGCGGCGATACCACAACCCTCGCGATTATGACCGCGAGAGCGGCGACACACCGCAAAAAGATTATTTTCATCAACGGTTTTTATCACGGCGTGGCGCCTTGGACGCAAAAGGTGGACTATCCCGGCGTGCTTGAAGAAGATGTCGCCAACAACCTTTATATTGACTGGAACGATATTAACGCGCTTGAAAAAGTTATTGCCGAAAACGAAGGCGAAATTGCCGCCTATATCGCGACCCCTTACCTTCACGGCAATTTCTTTGACAACCAGCTTCCCGCCGAAGGCTATTGGCAGAAGGTCCGCAAGCTCTGCACCGAAAAAGGCATCGTTCTTATTATTGACGATGTCCGCACCGGTTGGCGCCTTGACCTGAAAGGTTCTGACCACTTCTACGGCTTTGAGGCAGATCTGATCTGTTTCTGCAAAGCATTGGCAAACGGCTGGAATGTATCCGCTCTTTGCGGCAAAGAGTCGCTGAAGAGTGTTGTAAGCGGCCTTACCTACACGGGCAGCTATTGGATGAGCGCGGTGCCTTTCGCGGCCGCGATTGCCTGCATCAACAAAATGAAAGCGCTTGATACACCAACACTGTTCCGCAAAAACGCTCTTCAGTTAACCGACGGCCTTCGCGCGGCCGGTGCCAACAACGGCTTTAACTTAGTCGTTTCCGGCGAGCCAGCGCTGTTCTATTTACGTGTGGCGGATAAAGACGAGAACCTGATGCTCCACCAGGAATGGGTATCGGAGTGCGTCAAGCGCGGAATTTTCATCACCAGCCATCATAACCACTTCATGAACGCGTCCCTCACAGAGGCGGACATTAAGCAAACCATTGATGTTGCCGAGGAAGCGTTTAGCGTGCTGCGCAAAAACCACCCCGAACTGTAACTTTAATTAATTGCGTTTATATTTATAAAGGAGGAATAACCAACATGCCATTATCAAAAAAGGAATGGTTAGCCCTTGAAAAAAAGGCCAATGAGCTTAGGCACCTGTGCCTGGACACCACCTTTTGGGCGGGCAGCGGCCATATCGGGGGCGGAATGAGCATAATGGATATGCTTACCATCCTATACCACAAGTATCTCAACATTAAGGTTGAGGAGCCTCTTTGGGAAGACAGAGACCGTTTTATTATGAGCAAGGGCCATGCGGGCATCGCGCTTGCGCCTGTGCTTGTGGATAAAGGCTTTAACGACCCTGAACAGCTCAAAACCTTTAATCACACAAATTCCAAAATGGGTATGCACCTTGATTCAAATAAGGTTATCGGCGTTGACGCCTCGACAGGCTCTCTCGGCCACGGGCTTTCCATCGCGCTCGGCATGGCGCTCGCCGCAAGAGTTGAGGGCAAGAGCTACATGACCTACTGCATTTTAGGCGACGGCGAATGCGACGAAGGCTCCAACTGGGAAGCCGCGATGGCAGCCTCGCATTATAAAGCGACGAACCTCATTTCTTTTGTCGACCGCAACAAGTGCATGATTGACGGGTGCACCGAGGATGTTATGGGTCTGGAACCTTTCGCGGATAAGTGGACTGCGTTCGGCTTTATTGTGAAGGAAATTGACGGACATAATTTTAACGAACTTGCGGATGCGATTGACTTTGCTTTGGCGAACAAGGAAGCGCCGGTGATGATTATAGCAAATACCATTAAGGGTGCCGGAATTGACTACATGGAGAATGACTATAAGTGGCACTATGGGGCAATTGATGAGGATAAGTACCACAAGGCGCAGGAAAGCCTTGATAAATACTATGAAACCCGCAAGGCAAGGGCGGAAAAAGAGGGCGCATAAAAATTTTGGCAGTAAACAGCATATCAACCCGGTTTTCTCCGCGCGGAAAACGGGCAGTTCATAAAAATAATTAATATTTGCGCGGAGAAAAGGTGGCTAAAAATGGCAGGAGGATTAACCTTTACGGCTGTTGAAACAACAGCGCTGTCAACGGCGGAATATTACGGCAAAGCGCTTTGCGAACTCGGCAGAGCGCATCCCGAGATAGTCGCTTTGACGGCTGACCTTGGCAAATCCACAAAAATCGGTATGTTCGGCGATGAATTCCCGGACAGATTCTTTAATGTCGGCATAGCCGAGCAAAATATGTTCGGCGTTGCGGCCGGTATGGCAAAGTCAGGGCTTGTCCCGTTCCTTTCAACCTTCTCAACCTTTGCTTCCCTTCGCAGCGCGGACCAGCTTCACACCGACATCTGCTATCAGAATGTCAGCGCGAAAGTTATCGCGACGCATTCGGGTACTTCCTTCGGGCAGGCGGGTTCAACCCATCACGCGATTTGCGACATGGCGGTTACCCGCTCCATTCCGAACCTAACCGTTATTTGCCCGGCGGACGGTATGGAAACCGTAAACGCCGTGCGCGCGGCTTACGAAACACCCGGCCCCTTCTATATCAGAATTAACAGAGGGTTTGACCGCGTGGTATATCCCGATACCGAATACGGATTTGAAGTGGGCAAAGCAGTTACGCTTCATGAAGGCACCGACCTTACAATCATCGCCTGCGGGTCCTGCGTATTTCAGGCGATACAGGCCGCGAATTTCCTTGATAACGCCGACGGGCTCAAAATCCGTGTGCTGAATATGCATACCATTAAGCCCATTGACCGCGAAGCAATCGAAAAGGCAGTCGCCGATACCCGCCGCATCATCACCGTTGAAGACCATACGGTCATCGGCGGCCTCGGAAGCGCGGTTGCCGAAGTGGTTGTTGAATCCGGCAAGGGCTGCGCGTTTAAGAAGCTCGGTATCCAGGATAAGTTTGCCCCGATAGGCCTCCATGAGGATATTATGTCCATTCTGGGCATTGATTCCAACGGAATTATTGAGGCTGTCCGCGAAGTGATGAAAAAAGACTTTGAGCTCGATGATAACTGGGATGACGAGGTATAAGCCTGTCTTGTGACATGCTGTGCCGGGGCACCCGGAAAGGAATGATATTTTTGGCTTCAAAAGAAGATATTCTGACTAATAAAATCTTTCTCTGCGCGGCATTGCCTCTTGTAAAGGTAATTGCTATGGATATTCCGAAACTGGCGAAAAAGTTTGAACATACGCATTCCGTTATTCAGGTAAGCGCTTTGGATCCCGATAGCCCCGACGGAAAAGTCGCGACACATTTTGTGGTGAATTCCGGCGAATGGCTTGTTCATGCCGATAAGGTAACAAAAAATCCGCATATCGAACTTGAGTTTAAGAGCATTGAAGCGATGAACGGTTTTTTTAAGGGCAAAATCGGCCCCGCGACATTGCCTAAAATGCGCGGGCTGAAAAACACAGGCACATTTGTTGCGTTTATGATGGTGCTGCTTAAAATGTCCGCGCTGCTCGGCGCGAAAGCGCCTCCCGAGGATGAAGACACCAAAAAGCTGCTTGTAAAATGCTTTTTCTATCTGCTTTCAAGCGGAATAAGCCAGCTCAACAAGCAGGGCCATGAAGGTGTGCACGGTTGGGCGTTAAAGAGCCCCGACAGGGTGTATGCGTGGGCGGTAAACGGTTATCCCGAGCTTTCGGCTTATATCCGTGTCAAGGCAGGCAAGACCAGAGCGGGCAGAGGCGAGTACAAACGGGCTTTGCCGTTTTTCACCCTGCGGTTTAACAACCTCGACAGCGCTCTTGGTATTCTGATGTCCATCGACGACATGCTTGAGGCAACAAAAGCAGGGCGGCTGATTATGGACGGCGCTCCTGAATTCGGCGCGCAAATCGGCGAATATATGCTGATTGTCGGCGATTACGCAAAATAAACAATTATCAGTTCACGGGGCAGGCCGGTACCGGTCTGCCCCGAAAAATCTCTTTTGGAGGTATTTATATGAGTTTCAAAGAAGTCAACATCAGGCAGATTGACCAAAGTGCCGTCAAAATGATTAATGACGAATGGGCGCTTGTAACCGCGGGCAGTGAGGAAAAGTGGAACACCATGACCGTCAGCTGGGGCGGCTTGGGCGAGCTTTGGGGAAGAGATGCTGCGTTTATTTTTATTCGGCCGCAGCGGTACACCCGCGAGTTCGTTGAAAAAAGCGAAGTTTTCACCCTCAGTTTTTTCGGGGGCAAATATAAAAAAGAGATGTCCCTTTGCGGCTCGAAAAGCGGCAGGGATATCGACAAAGCCGCCGCAACCGGTCTGACACCCGTTTTCAAGGAAGGCGCCGTTTATTTTGAGCAGCCCGAGCTGGTTCTCGTCTGCAGAAAAATCGCTTTTCAGGACCTTGATCCGGCGGGCTTTTTGGATGAAAGCATTGAAGAAAACTACCCAACAAAGGATTATCACCGCATGTATGTGGGCCAAATACTGAAAACATATAGAAAAATGTGATTTTTTTAAAAAAACACTTGCATTTATAAAACTTCAATGATATAATCATCAAGCGTTTGAGAACGGCGTTCCGTTTTCAGCCGGTGTTTATTACGATGAGGGTCCACCCGTTCCCATCCCGAACACGGAAGTTAAGCTCATCGGTGCTGAAAATACTCGGAGGGCAGCCTCCCGGGAAGATAGGTCGGTGCCGGCACAAAAAAATTCAGTCGTCCAATAGGACGGCTGTTTTTTTATTCAAATGCAAGATTACATATTTATTAATTTTGAAAATGATGTTATAATGTATAACAAATTACAGTAGGGAACGTTCCCCCGCGGCGGGGATTAACCCCATGGGGCGTTCCGGTAAAAAAGCAGGGTAGAAATGAAAAAACTCTATGACGTAATAATAGCGGGCTGCGGTATCGCGGGGCTTTACGCCGCGATACAGTTTGACGAGAGCACCAGCGTGCTCGTTCTCTCCAAGCAGGCCCGCACCGTTTCCTCCAGCTCCCTTGCGCAGGGGGGCGTTGCTGCCGTGCTGGAGCATGAGAACGACAGCTTTGATTTGCACATTCAGGATACCTTGATTGCCGGCAGTTATAAGAACGATGTCCCGGCTGTTGAGGCGCTGATCCATGAAGGGCCTGAAGACGTTTGCAAAATTATGGAAATGGGCGTTGAATTTGACCGGAACACAAACAACGAACTGGAAAAAACGCTTGAGGGCGGCCATTGCCGCCGGCGCATTGTCCACCACAAAGACCAGACGGGCAAGGAAATGGTTGACAAGCTTTTAATTGAATTGAAAAAGCACCCGAATGTGGAACTTGCCGAAAACACCCTGATTTGCTCGATGTCAAGAATAAAGACCGGGTTCCGCGCGGAAATAATAGCCGACGGCGAGCATAAAAGCGTGTGCGCAGGGTTTTGCCTGCTAGCGACTGGGGGCATCGGCAGGGTCTATAAATATACGACCAATCCGCCGACCGCAACCGGTGACGGTATCCGCTTTGCCTGGGAGATGGGTGCGAAAATAAAAAATATCAGTTTCATCCAGTTTCACCCGACGGCGTTTAACTCCCCGACCAGCCGCGAGCAGTTTTTAATCAGCGAAGCCGTGCGCGGCGAGGGCGCGTACCTGCTGAACAACAGCAAGCAGCGGTTTATGGATAAATATGACAGCAGGCTGGAGCTTGCGCCCCGCGACGTGGTTTCCCGCGCCATCATTCTGGAATCCCGCAGAACGGGTAGCAACAACTTTTATCTGGATATCACCTATAAAGACAGGGATTTTTTATATAACCGTTTCCCGGCAATCAGCGCAGCCTGCCTGGAAAGAGGCGTTGACATCGCAAAAGATTTAATTCCGGTTTTTCCCTGCCAGCATTACCTGATGGGCGGAATTGACGTTGATTTGGACGGCCGGACTACCGTGCCGCGCCTTTACGCGGCGGGCGAATGCGCGCATACCGGCGTGCACGGCGGCAACCGGCTTGCCAGCAATTCCCTGCTTGAAGCGCTCGTTTTCGGCAGAAGAGCCGCGCAGGACATCAAAAAGTGCATTGAGGCAGGCTTTGCCAGCGCCGAGTTTGAAGAATACAAGGGCGGTTTCTCGGGCGCGCCTTTACCCGGCGGCTTGCGCACAGCCATCAGGGAAATTATGCAGAGGGCGTATTTTGTTATACCCAACCCGGCGGCAATTATCGAAGGCCGCAAGAGGGTTGAAGAAATATTAAAGCGGCTTCAAAACGAACACTTTGCCGTTACCCCGGATTTTTGCGAGGCAAAAAGCCTTGCGACCGTGGCGGCGCTGATATTAAGAGAGGCGGAGGAATTATGACGCAGTTTTATGTTGATGAAATTATCAAGCGGGCAATTTTGGAGGACATTAACTACATGGACGTTTCCGCCGATTATCTGTTAGACCCGGAGCAAAAGGGTAAGGCGCGGCTGCTTGCCAAGGATGACGGGGTTCTCTGCGGGCTGAATGTTTTTCTGCGCGTTTTTGAACTGCTTGACAGCTCCTTTAAAGCCATTACCTTTAACAAAGACGGCGACACACTGAAAAAAGGCGATATCATCGCCGAGCTTTCTGGCAAAACCGTTATGCTTTTAAAAGGCGAGCGCACGGCGCTGAACCTGATTCAGCACATGTCCGGCATCGCTACGCAGACAGCCCGGGCGGTCAAGCTTGTTGAGGGGACCAAGGCGCAGATTACCGACACGCGTAAAACACTGCCGGGTCTTCGCGCGCTGCAAAAATACGCGGTTACCTGCGGAGGCGGAAAAAATCACCGCTTCAACCTTTCGGACGGAGCGATGTTAAAGGATAACCATATTGACGCCGCGGGCGGAATTACAAAAGCGGCTGATATTTTAAGAAAAAAACTCGGGCATATGGTTAAAATCGAAGCGGAAACCCGGAATCTGCAGGAAGTTAAAGAAGCGCTCGACGCGGGCGTCGAAATTATTATGCTCGACAATATGACAAACGAAATGATGGCCGAAGCGGTAAAGCTGGCAGACGGCAAAGCGCTCATGGAAGCGTCGGGCGGCATAACCCTTGAATCGCTGCGCTCTGTTGCCGAAACGGGCGTGGATATCATTTCGCTGGGCGCGCTGACCCATTCGGTGAAGGCTTTTGATATCTCGATGAAACTGATTAAAGAATAGTGTCTTTTTTGTTCCTTAAGGCTGCGAAGAAAGCCGTTAACACTTCGGCGCACTCCTCCCGCATAAAACCGCCGGTTACCTCGGGGCGGTGGTTATAGGGCAGATCGAAAAGATTTATTACCGATGAGCAGGAACCCGCTTTTTCGTCATAGGCGCCGAACACAAGCCGTTTTATGCGCGCATTGATAACAGCCCCGGCGCACATGGGGCAGGGTTCCAGCGTGACAAACAGCTCACATTCCCAAAGCCGCCAGCCGTTTAATGTCCGGCAGGCGGCTTCAATTGCCTCTATTTCGGCATGAGCGGTGGCCTTTTTATTGAATTCGCGGCGGTTTCTCCCCCGCCCCACAATTTCTCCTTCGCGGACAACGACGGCGCCGACCGGCACTTCCCCTTCGTCACCGGCTTCGCGGGCAAGCGCCAAGGCTTCAAGCATAAAATCCCTGTCTGTCATCTCAGCCTCCGAATTTTACATAAGACGAAGTTAGGTAAAGAATCGCGATTAACGCGAGAACCATCGGTACAGTAAATATGTATGTGGAAAACCGCGTCCCCGCACGCATCGGAAACTCCGGTTTAAGCAGCTTATACCGGTTGGGGTTGAACGCGAAGATAACACAGCAGGCCAATCCGGCGACTAACGTGACGGTCATGATAACGGCATAAACCGTTTGAACGGCTTTTGAGTCTCCGCTTGACGCCAGGGTAAACAAGGAGGAAAATAAATTGTTGGCGAAATGAATCAAAACACCGGTCCAAAGGCTGCCGGTTGCGATGACCAAATATCCGATTGCAATACCCGCGATAAACGCAAAGGGCGCCTGCACCATGTTACCGTGCATCAGCGCGAAAATGAGGGAGGACATGACAATAGCAAATCTGTCCCCGTATTTGCGCAGCGGCTGCATAACGACCCCGCGCAGAGCGAACTCCTCAACAAGCGGGGGGAAAAAGGCGATTTGCACAACATACATCACCATGCCCAAGGCGGTTGCAGGCACGGCCATTTCCGGCGCTGTGAGGGTTACACCCGCCGAACCCATCAGAGAAATAAACGCGCTTGTGGCATAATTGCCCACCATGCAAAACAGAAAGCCTATGGGCACTGCAAGCAGCATTAATCCGGTTGAATGAGGCTTGCCGAAAAGCAAAACCTCGCTGCGCTTCTTGGTATCCATAAACAGCGTGACGATAAAAAACGGTAAAAACACGCAGATAACCGAAATAACAGCGCCGAACGAGTTTTGAAAGAGCGTATTGTTCTGATAAGCATCGGTCAGCCCGACAAAGGAAAGCCCAAACATCACAACAAACTGAAGGACGATAAACCCCAAAACACAAAGCCCTGCGGTTATGCTTAATTTGCGCAGTCCCCGCTTCTGGTTTTCCATTTCAAGGTAATACATGCTGTTTTGCGGCGGAGGCGGATACACCGGAGCGTTTACAGGCGGATATCCGTTAGGCGGGGGGTAATAGTTAAAGTTCATGGAGGTCACCATTCCTAAAAAGTATGCTGTCATTATACTCCCCGCGCATATTTTTGGCAAGCAAATATGCCGGCGCGGTTGTAAATTTTGCCGTTTTGCGTTATATTATATATTATCAACTCGGCACGGAGGGGAAAATGGACTATAAATTATCAAAGAAACAAGTAAAAGAGCTGCTCAAAAGCAAGCTTTCGCATAACTTCGGCGTAACGCCGGAGGAGGCAACCTACGAGCATTATTATAAAGCGATCGCAATCATTCTGCGCGAAATGCTGAGGCCCGGCAACAACCAATTCGTTGCCGAGGCAACCGAGGCCGGCACAAAAAAGATTTATTACCTGTGCATGGAATTCCTCATGGGGCGTTCCCTGAAAAATAACCTTTATAACCTCAACCTGACTTCTGTTGTTACCGAGGCGCTGGAGGATTTCGGCATCAAGCTCGACTGGCTATTTGACTGCGAGCCGGATGCCGGTTTGGGCAACGGCGGGCTTGGCAGGCTTGCGGCTTGTTATCTGGACGCTTTGGCGACCGGCGGCTATCAGGCGATGGGCTATTGCATTCTTTTTGAATACGGAATTTTCAAGCAAAAGCTTGTTGACGGCTGGCAGACCGAACTGCCCGATTTTTGGCTGCCCGGCGGCGATGTTTGGCTGGTGCCGCGCGAGGAGCGGTCGGTTGAAGTCCGTTTTGAAGGTACGGTAACCGATACCTGGGATGAAAATTATCATAATGTTGATTTAACCGGCTATAAAACAGTGAAAGCTGTACCGTATGACATGTATGTTTCCGGCAAGGACGGCAACGGCGCGAGTGTTTTGCGGCTGTGGTCGGCAAAAGCGCCGGGGCTTGATATGGATATGTTTAACCAGGGGGATTATATGCGTGCGATGGAGCAAAACGCCATGGCGGAGGTCATCAGCAAGGTATTGTACCCGTCCGACAGCCACCCGGAGGGCAAAAGCCTGCGCCTGCGGCAGCAGTACTTTTTGGTTTCCGCCTCCATTCAGGATATTGTTCACCGCCACCTGAAAACCTGCAGCTTGATGACGGACCTGCCCGAAAAAATCGCGATACATATCAACGATACCCACCCGACCATGGCCATTCCGGAGTTTATGCGCATTTTGCTGGACGACTGCGGCTACGGCTGGGATGATGCCTGGAAAATGTGCACGGAGATTTTCGCCTACACCAACCACACCGTTATGAGCGAAGCGCTCGAATGCTGGCCGGAGGATTTGGTGAAAAGGCTCCTGCCGCGGATTTACCAGATTATTAAGGAAATGGATAACCGCTACCGTGCGTTTGTCTGGCAAAGCACGAATGATGCCGCCAGGGTGGAGCGCATGTCAATTATCTCTAACGGCGTTGTCCGCATGGCGAATCTTTGCGTTTCCTCCTGCCACAGCGTTAACGGCGTTTCCGGGCTGCACAGTGAAATACTGAAGAAATCGGTTTTTAACGATTATTACAACCTAACCCCCGAAAAATTCACGAATGTAACGAACGGCATCGCTTACCGCCGCTGGCTCTGCCAGTCCAACCCCGAACTTTCGTCCCTTATTACCGGGCTTATCGGCGACGGCTTTGTGCGCGAAGGAGGCGAACTGCTGAAGCTGCGCAATTTTGCGGATGACAAAACGGTGCTCGGCGAGCTTGAAAAAATAAAAACCGCGAACAAGGAGCGTTTTGCAGCCCTTGTTAAAAAGACAAACGCAATCGAGCTTGACCCTTCTTCAATTTTTGATGTTCAGGTCAAAAGGCTGCACGAATACAAGCGCCAGCACCTGAATGCCATCAATATTTTGGCAAGGTACCTTGCAATCAAAGAAAATCCGACATGCAGCTTTGTGCCTCATACCTATATTTTCGGCGCGAAAGCCGCCTCCGGCTATTTTATGGCAAAAAAAATTATCAGCTTTATCTGCGCGTTGGGCGACCTCATCAACAGCGACCCCGATGTTGCCGGCAGGCTGAAGGTTGTTTTTATGGAGGATTATAATGTCACCATGGCCGAAAGCCTTATGCCCGCAGCCGATTTCAGCGAGCAAATCTCCTTAGCCGGCACGGAAGCGAGCGGAACAGGCAACATGAAGCTGATGCTGAGCGGCGCTGTTACGATAGGGACGCTTGACGGCGCGAATGTCGAAATTCACGAAGCCGTCGGGGACGATAATATTATTATTTTCGGCATGACCGCGGACGAGGTCAGTAACCTGAAGAAAACAGGCTATGTGCCGATGAATTATTACAAAAACAACGCGGAGCTTCGCCGCACCATCGACTATATCAATAAAGGCATAAACTGCAAACCGTTTACCGAAATCAGCGGAACCATTGTCAACTACGACCCCTACATGGTTTTGGCGGACTTTGCCGATTATCACCTTGCGCAAGCAAAGGCGGAGGAAATCTGGCTGGACAGAGACCGCTTCAACAGGATGTCCCTGATGAATATTTCCGGCGCGGGGCGATTCTCCGCGGATAGGGCCATTGCGGAATATGCGGCGAACATCTGGCACACGAAACCGTACATTCGGTAGGGGACATCGCGTGCGCGAGAAAGGCTCCTTTTTCAAAGGAGGATTTATAATCACCCGACGGGCTTTGCCCGCCACCCTCTTTGAAAAAGATGGCATATAAAGAATCTTAAAAAAATACAATTGATTTTGGAGGTAAAATATGAAACTCTACATCAAACAAAAGGTATTTGCGCTCAAAGCAAGGTTCAATGTCAAGGATGAATCCGGCGCCGACAGATTCAGTGTGGAAGGCGACTTTTTTTCTTTAAAAAGCAAGCTTCATATCTATGACATGGCGGGCAGTGAGGTTGCGGTTGTTTACCGCCGCCTGATGACCTTCCTCCCCCGCTTTGTGGTCGAAATCGGCGGGATGCAGGTCGCGGAAATTGTCAAAGAATTCTCGTTTTTCATCCCCAAGTATCATCTGGAAGGCACAGCTTTGCGCCTGGAAGGCGATTTGATGGCCCACCAGTATATGCTCGGCGACGGAACACGCACCGTTATGAGCTTAAGCAAAGAATGGTTTACCTGGGGCGACAGCTATTTATTGGATATAGAGAACCCCGCGGACGAAATTTTAGCGTTGAGCATCGCCTTGGCGGTTGACTGCGTGTTAGCGGCGCAGAAAAGCAGATATTAACGGAATTATCTGTTTTGAGAGCGCAAAAACCTTGCATGATGGAGAAGTTAAAAAAGCAGGCCGGAAATTCATCCGACCTGTTTTTCAATTTGTGAACGTTGTGATTACTCCGCCGTGAAAGTTACCGTAATCGGTTTTGAAAGTTTGTAATACGCGTTTGAGGCGACCACTCTTGCGACATAGGTTTTGCCGCTCGTCAGCTGGCCGACATTAACGTTGTATTCTGTCGGCATCGGCGTGTAATAATAATCGGAAAAGTGGGTTGCTTTGAAAGCGACAGCGCCTAACTTCTGATTCACTTCAATTTCATACTGGCGGACAATTAATTTATCCGTCGCGGCCGGGAAATTGATGGAATAGCTGCCGTCGGTATTTTTTGTCACCGTAAGTTTCGTGTCCGCCGCGAACACCGGGTTATCATCCTTCGCGCGCCTGTTTGCGGTGTTGTAAGCAAATGTGGTTTTATCGGACGGGGTAGCGATGAAATAAGTTTCGCCGACGAATTGGTTTGCGAGCAAGTCAAAGCATCTGATTCTTGTCGCGCCGTGCGCGTCAACTTCAACAACATACATCTGCGCGGCGTTATGGTTGCCTGCGGGGAACTGGCCCGGGCCAAACATAAAGGCTTCCATCTCAAAATAACTTAATGTTGAGGTGCCGAGGGCAGTGAAGGCGCCCTGCCAAATAGAGCGGGGGTCATTCATCGGGTAATGCGAATGGCCGCTGAAATCAATGACCTGCGGGTATTGTGACAACACGGCCGTTAAATCTATTGTGCCCCAGCTTTCGCTGCCGTATACGGTGCCCCAGATATGATGATGCTGGAAAACGAAGATTGGGTTGGTCGGATTTTCCGCAACGGCTTTTTTAAGCTGTTCGTTCAGCCAAATCTGCGTTTCCACCGTGTAACCGCTTCCGCCGTTGTCCGGTGAAACGCCGATGAAATGAATGCCGTTAATCTCTGTATTGAACCGGTAAGGCAGCCCGACGATGCTCTCGAAATTCGAGATGGTATTCGCGCTGTCATAACCGTATTCATGGTTGCCCAAAATAGTCAGATTTTTTGTTGCGCCCTGTAAGTTTGCGTCGCAGATGCCCTTGAATTGCTGCAACTCTGTAGGCGTGCCGCTGTCTGTGATATCGCCCGCGAAAGCGACCGCGTCAAGCTTTGTGTAGGAGCTGCTGCTTGCGGCAATTGCGTAACTGCTTCGCATCATCAGCCCGAGCCTGTACGCCTCCGCTTCCCCGCCGGAATCCTTCAGATGGACATCGCTCGCGACCGTGAAGCGGACGATCGGTGTGAAGTTTTCGGGCACAGCCGGCATAGCCATAATGCCGGGCTTGTAAAAGATGTTTGAGGTAAATGTCATAATCAGCGCCATCAAAGCGGAAAGCGGTCCCATGATAATTTTCAGAAGTTTCGCGTTGCCAAATAAATTCATAAAAACATCCCCTTTTGATAATTTTATATGTTGTGATTTGATATGGATATATTACTACTATATTGAAAAGGTGTCAAGGAATACAAATGGGCTGATGTCATTGGCCAGTGATCAGAAGAATGAAAAAAAATTTACCGCTCGCCGTTCCTCATTTATTCCTTTAACTCGCCAGCAAATCGTCTCTTATCTTTCTGATAACTGCATTTGCCAACTGTTTTATGATATTCTGATTGTTGCTGAGTTCGGCATAGAATGCCGATTTTTCTTCATTGTCGGATAGAATGCCGTTAACAAAAAGCTGCGATATTCTATCCATCGTTTCGGATTCGTATGCGCTTTGGCTGCTGTCCCTGACATTGCCGATAAGTTCGTTGTTAACGCTCAAAGTTTCAACAATTTCTTTAAGTTCCTTATCTGCGCCGGCATACCTGAGATTAAACTTTTCAACAATATCATCAATCAGCGAATAGCTTTTTTCTTTGACTGCTGCCTCTGTTGAAATTGGATACAATGCGACATCCTCGGAGGCAAGCAGGATTTTCTGCTCATCCGATGCCATTTTTGTTGAATAATCGACCAGTTCAATCAGCTCTGCCGCGTTAATGTTTGTTCCTGCTGATTTTTCATGCAAAACGGCATATAGAACATCCAGGTATACCGCAAGTATTTTCATGTTTTCATCCCAGGAGTTATAGACAGTTGAAATATAATAGAATAGTTTAACGAATTTCGAGCATTCCGCAAGGAAGGCGGCCTTCTTTTCGTCGCTCAGCTTTCTGAATTCGCGCATTACGCCGCCGATTGCCGCTGTCAGTTCGGCGGATTTTCTTTCACCGCTCTTTATAAGCTCATATGCCTTTTCGGCATCGGCAACGGTGAACACAAAATAGTCAAGCAGTTTGTCTCGCTTGGCAAACAGGATGTTCGGGTCCGTTTCATTTTCTGTCGGCAAATACAATTCACCGCCATAGTATTGCGTAAAGTATTCTTTAATTTCGTCGGCATTGTTGACAAAGTCAAGAACAAATGTGAGTTTGTTCTTATCCGGGCGGTTTATGCGGGAAAGGGTCTGAACCGCCTTCACCGCACTGCCAAGCTTTTTATCCACATACATAATGCAAAGCTTGCTTTCGTCAAAACCGGTTTGCAGTTTGTCGGCAACAATGATAATACGGACATCGTCTCTGGTTTTTATGAGTGCTTTGATGTCGGTTTGATTGAACTCCCTGTTCATAGATTCCTCCGTGAACTTCACACCGTCAAGTTCGATAGTCCCCGTAAAGGCCACGCAAGCTTTGAAATTGCAGCCTTTTTTCGCAAGATATTTGTCAACCGCAAGTTTATAGCAAACGGCGTGTTTGCGTGAAGGGGTGATAATCATCGCCTTGGCTTTGCCGCCCAGCCAGTTGATGCGACGTTCGATAAAATCGTCCAATATAATTTGTGTTTTTGTATCGATTACGATTTCCGAGGTTGTTACAAAATTGAGTACCGCCGCCTGCGCAGCAGAACTTTCATATTCTGTTCCGTCGTCTTTTTTCTTGCGGATTTCGTACTTGTCGTTATAGTTGGTGTAGCAAAGCAGAGGATTCAGAATAAACTGCTCCTCAATTGCCTGCTTCATGGAATATTTATGAAAGTAGGTTTTGCCGATGCTTGTCCGGGTTCCGAACAACTCCATCGTTTCTTTTTTCGGCGTTGCGGTAAAAGCAAAGTAGCTGACATTTTTTGTTGTTTCGATTAATGCTTTGCTTTTAAGTATTTGGTTCTGACCGTCCTCAATTTCATCATAAGCGTCGTCAATCTCGGCGGAGTCCTTGAGCGATTTTCCCGTTAAGGTTTCCGACGCCTTGGACATCGACTTGCCCGCGGCGGAGGAATGCGCCTCGTCAATAATAATGGCGTAATTCCTGTTTTTATATTGTTTTATCTCGTTTAAAATCGGACGGAACTTTTGCAGGGTGGTTATTATGATATATCCGCCTTCGTCAAGCATTTTCAGCAGGTCTTTTGAGGTGGTGTCTATCCACTGGGCAACGCCCTTTTTGCCGTCAAGCGTTTTCACTTCATTTCCAAGCTGGCTGTCTATCACCGTGCGGTCGCTGATGATAATCACGGAATTAATAGCCTGATTATTTATCAGCCGCTTGGCAAGCCACGCGATTGTTTTTGTTTTGCCGCTGCCGGCGCTGTGCCAAATAAGATATCTGCCGCCGATGCCCTTTTCTTTCATGTCTTTTTCAACGCGGAGAACGGCATCAAGCTGATGGTACCGGGGGAAAATCATAACCCCTTCATCATCAATAAACATGAATTCGCGAAGGATTCTTAAAAGCATGTCCTTTTGCAGTATTTCTTCCCAGATGAAATAGGTTGAGTGTTTTCCATATTCAACAGGGTTGCCTGCGCCTTCATCTTCACTGCCTTTGTTAAAAGGCAAAAACTTTGTTTCCTTGCTGTCGAGCTTGGTCGCAACAAAGGCAACAAACTCATCAAGCGTGAAATAGACGAGCGTGCGCTTGTTAAACCCAAAAATCAACTCAGCCGGGTTGCGGCGTTCTCTGAACTGCTTGGTGCCCTCAAAGCCTGCCTTTTGCCCGGCGGTTTGCTTTTTTAATTCAATCATAACAATCGGAATACCGTTGAGAAAAATCGCCAAATCAACGCGGCAGCTGTCCGCTTTGTCTTCATAGGCAAACTCTTTTCTGACAGAAAGGATATTTTTTTCGTAAAGAGCCGCATTTTCCGCCATACTTTGCAGCCCAGTCTTAAAATAAGCAAGGCTGATTTTTGTGCCGCTCGCGTAATCCTCCACCCACTCGTTCAAAGCGGTCAGCAACCCGCGGTCGTTTATTTTTTTGCACAGCAGTTCAATATAACGGTCTTTATATTCCTCGCCGTAATGTTCTTTCAGTTTCTTCAGCTCATCGGCCTGTGTTGCCTCCAAAAAAGCAAACAGTTTTCCGGTGTCAAGCGCGTTTTTGTAATTATAGTCCGCCTTGACACTTTCCTTATAACCGTGAGTCCGCAGATAATTAAATATCTCATCACGGAACGGGTTTTCTCTCAGGGCATCTTCCGACATGTTCTTCACTCCTTCAAAAAAGCACACAATAGATAACCATTCCAACCTTGTTTGTTAACATAGCAAGTTCCAATCATCATCTATTTTGAAGCTGCAAATATTCCAACAATCTTTTACAAATTTTAAATGAAATATTTTTTCATTATCACACTCATCAAAATACCGCAGTTTTATCTCATCAAAATCAGAGTCACCTTCAAAGCTCTCCTTTTTAATTGAGAATTGGCATTCATACCTTTTTATAC
>Ga0118677_10004526_pt1 | contig 25238 bp, 25 predicted proteins | sample AliMusrvi5mmetaG_FD_86154 | JGI IMG/M metagenome (GOLD analysis project Ga0118677, IMG submission 86154)
CCGCAAAACCGCGCCGCGCCAACTCTGTGGCGATGGCCGCTGCGAGGGTCGTTTTGCCCACCCCGCCTTTGCCCATGGTCATGATGACGCCGCGCCCGGCTTGCGATAGATCCTCCACTAACGTGTTCAGCGACTCCATGGGCGGTAGGTTGGGAATCGGTAGGGTGTCCGCCAGCGGCTCCTGTTCATCGCTGCTTGTCAGTTTCTGCAAAGCTTCGAGACCCAGGATGTTGTGCGGGTGGAGCGGTACTTCGACACGCGGCAAGCGCCCCAAGAACTCTGCCTTCGCTTGCAGCGCCAGGGTTCCCCGGCGTTCCAAAGCCAGGGCGAGGGGATCGGTGCTGGTTGCCTTGAACAGCCCGTTCAGGATCAGTCGTTGGTTGCGCACCCCGACCGCGGCCAACTCGCAACTCGTGCGCTCCGCTTCGTCCAAAGCGGCTTTTTGGGGTCGGCTGACCAATACCAAGGTCGTGCGCGTTCCGTCGGACAGGGCGGTGACGGACTGTTCGTAAATGGCCCGCTGCTTTTCAAGCCCGGCTAGCGGCCCGAGGCAGGAGGTGCCGCTGGTGTTGGTGTCGAGAAATCCCGTCCACGCTTGCGGCAGCGTGAGCAACCGCAGGGTGTGCCCGGTGGGGGCGGTGTCGAAGAGGACGTGGTCGTAGCCCGCCGTGGCTTCGGGTTGGCCCAGCAAACGAGAGAATTCGTCGAAGGCGGCGATTTCCGTCGTGCATGCCCCCGACAATTGTTCCTCCATGCTCTGGAGCACCGCTGCGGGCAGTTTGCCTCGATATGGCTCAATCAGTTTCTCGCGGTAGGCTCGGGCAGCGGCCTCCGGGTCAATGTTCAAGGCAAAGAGATTCGGCACACCGGGAATTGCCGTGTGTGTGGCATCTAGTCGCTGGCCCAGAACCTCGTCGAGATTGGACGCGGGATCGGTGCTTACGAGCAAAACACGGCAGCCTCGCCCGGCCAGGGCAACAGCCGCAGCGCAGGCCAGGGAGGTTTTGCCAACGCCCCCCTTACCCGTGAAAAACAGGAAGCGCGAAGGTTTTTCCAAGAAGGCGCTGAATGAATCCGCAGGTTTCAATGGGGATTTGGCGGTTGTGGATATGGAAGTCATAACCAGAGGTTAACAACATCCCGAGGAGTCCGAAGATTGCCGACCACCACAGCAAGAACGGCGTGGCTTTTCCTCTTCAGCTTTGCCGCCGCAACAAGGTGAACTTGACTGCACCGCAATTCCCAGCCATGCAGCCAGTTCGCCGTGTCCCGCATAACGGCCCGACGAGACGATGCGTCCGTCCACCAGCAGCAAGGGCAGTGCCGCTTCATTCTTCTCGGCAAGTGCCGCGTTGACCAATTCATTTTCGACAAAAGCAGTGGGGTTCTGGGCCAGATTGAAGCGGCGAACCTCGACTCCTTGGTCTTGCAACCACTTCAAATCGGCGGCGAACTGGATCAGTTTCGGGTCAACGCTAGGGCCACAGACGCCCGTTGAGCAGCACATGGCGGGGTCAAACACGTCGAGTTTTCGATTATTCATAATGTAAGTTAGTTTGGTTAATTTTCAGAATTTTAGGCTGGTTTGCACGCAGTCATTTCCAGGCTGGCGATGTGATCCGCAGATTACATGATGAAGTTAAAGAGATAACCGACGAGCATGATGCCCACGGCAACCACGCCAAAGAACGTGAAGATAAGCGGCCATTTGAGCACTTTGCGGAGGATGACCGCTTCGGGCAGGGAGAGGCCGATGACCGACATCATGAAGGCGAGCACGGTCCCGAGCGCCGCCCCTTTGCCAAGCAACGCCTGCACCACGGGGATGATCCCTGCGGCGTTGGAATACATGGGAACGCCGATCAGCACCGCCGCTGGCACCGACCACCACGCGCCCTTGCCCATCACCGAAGCCATCAATCCCTCCGGTACGTAGCCGTGAATCCCGGCTCCGACAGCGATGCCGAGCATCACATAGAGCCAGACGCGGCCCACGATGTCGCGCACGGCATCCCATCCATACTGGATACGGTCGGGCCAAGTCAGCGGGGCGTCCTCTGCTGCGGGGCCGGTCTGCGTTGCATAGACCCATTCCTCCACATGGCGTTCCATGCCCAGCCGCCCGATCACCCAGCCCGCGATGAGGGCGATGCACAGGCCCGTCCCCATATAAATCGCCGCCACCTTCCAGCCGAAGAGTCCGAAGAGAAGCACCAGCGCAATCTCGTTGACCATCGGCGCGGAAATCAGAAACGAGAATGTCACCCCCAGCGGGACGCCGGTGGTCACAAACCCGATGAACAGCGGCACCGCCGAGCACGAACAAAACGGCGTCACCACACCCAGCAATGCGGCCAGGGTGTTGCCAACGAACTCCCGCTTGCCTGATAAGATCCGGCGTGTCCGCTGCGGCGTAAAAAAGGAACGGATGATGCCCACGCCAAACACCACGAGCACCAGCAGCATGAGCACCTTGGGCAACTCGAAGACGAAGAACTCCACGGCGGCGCTGAGATGTCGCCCCTGTTCCAAGCCCAGCAGACCATAGGTGAACCAGCGGCTTGCGGGCGCGAGATTCTGGTAGAGCAAAAACCAGCCCGACAGAAGGAAAACGCCCCACACCCTGCAACTCGCCAAACACGGGCGGGAAGAGTTCGTGCAAGCGCAAGGCGTGCCTCCACCATTTGAACAGCACGCCTGCTCGGATGGTGTTGGGCTGTTGCTCTCTTCTGGCAGGCTCATGGAATGGGTATCTGGTAGTTTTGAGTGTTTAACGGGCGGCGTAGATGAGGTAAATGCCACCCAATATCACCAGCACGCCGCAAATGGATTTCAGGATGGCGATGCCCTTGGATTTCTCGTTCCAATCGAGGTAACGCTGCACGAGTTCCGTCGAAGTGCCCGCCAGCACGATCACCGAGCAATGGCCGACGCCGTAGGCCAGCAGCATCGCCGCGGCCTGAATCCCGTTCGTTTTTGCCAGTTTGAAAGTCACGCCAAGAATCGGGGCCATGTAAGCAAACGTGCATGGCCCAAGGGCGATCCCAAACACCAACCCCAGAACCAGCGCCGCCAATAACCCTTTGCTCCGTATCCCCACTTGGCCGGGACCGGACCACGGCATGGGGAGCAAGCCAAAGAGAAACAGCCCCACTGCAAAAAAGACGCACGCCACGAGATAGTTCGCCCACGCACCGACATCGCCCATCATGCGGCCCGCCGCCGAAGTCACCACGCCGATCACCGCAATGGTCACGAGGATGCCGGTTGAAAAGAGCGTCGCCGTCCAGAAAGCACGTGCTGTGGAGATTTTGCCCTGGCCGCCGATGAACCCCACAATGAGCGGGATGCTGGAAAGGTGGCATGGGCTCAGGAGGATGCTCAGGATGCCCCACACGAACGCCGCTCCAAGGGCGATGGCCGTAGAGCCTTCCACCGCATGGGTCAGAGTTGTGAAGAGCGTCTCCATCGGTTACTTCGCCCCCTTGCTCTCACCGAGATCGACCCCGAGTTCCTTCCACTTCGCCAGGATGTCCTTTTTGGCAAAGAATCCCTCGTGCCGGAAAAGTTCCTTCCCAGCGGCATCGAAGAAGATTTGTGTCGGGATCAGGTTGATCTTGAATTTCTTTCCGGCATCGGGGGTTTGCCAAACGTCAATGAACTCAACCAGCAAGCGTCCGGCATATTCCTTTTTTAGTTCTTCCAAGATGGGAGCCATGAGTTTGCAGGGAATGCACTTTGTCGCACCGAGGTCCACCAGACGCGGGACGGGGGCGGTTGTGGTTGGCGAAGGAACGGCAGAAGGAGCGTCCGCTGCCAGCGCCGTTGCGCAAAATAATGATGCGTTGCATCCACAGCCCGCCTGTGGGGAATGTTGGGCGCTCATGGCCACCCAAACAACGGAAGACAGAGCGAGCGCAGCTACAATAAGCGCATTTTTGGATGGTGTTTTCATCGGGGTTGAAACTTACGCCAGCATCTTCTGGATTTCCTCAGCCGAGGGCACCCTGCCGCTCGCCTTCACCACGCCGTCCACGACCAGCGCCGGGGTCATCATGACGCCAAACGCCATGATGCGTTGAATCTCGGTCACCTTCTCGATTTCATAGGGCAGCCCGAGCGATTGGGCTGCGTGTTCCGTGGCTTCGGCGAGTCTGGTGCATTTGGCACACCCGGTGCCGAGGATTTGCAGTTTTTTCATAAGGCGGTTTCTTTTTTGGAAAGGATTTTGCGGCGGGATTTCCCTGCGGCGGAGGCGGCGATCCGGGCGCAGCAGCCTTCGTCGAGCAGGGCCCGCACGGTCTTGGCACCCATGAGTTTTTCCAACCGTTCGCGGTCCTTCCGGAAAACCGGCTCCGTCTGGACGGCATCCTGCAGACACTGCAAGTTTGCATCCAGAGCCGCCGGTCTCCTCTCTGGCAAGGAGTAGAGCATCCAGTTTTGGTAGCGCTTGCCCGTCACGAGTTCCCGCTCCCGCAGATAGGCCAGATGCTGGGAAATGACGACCTGCGATTTACGCAGAACCGATTGAATGTGGCAGACGCACAGGGGCGAAACGGCCAGCAGATTGAGAATCCGCAGGCGGGTCTCGTCGCAGAGGCACTTGTAGATGGAGATCAATTTCACAGCATCAAAATAAGCGGGGAAGAATATAAGTAAAGCATTATATTCATGAGGCTGCCTGTGCATCCGGGCAGGAAGCTCTTTTCCAACTGCAAACGGCCTGAAACCATTTACCAAGTAATATCGGTAAAAAAAGATTCATTTCTTCTGGTATTTTTAATGGGGGTTCAGGTCGTGCATTCCACCGATTTATTCTCGCGAACGGCCTAAAATCTGCCAGAACCAGTGGGCAACTCTCTTCCCGTGAATACTTCTTCCATCACCCGGCTGGCCGACGATCTTTCCTGCGCGAAGTCTGCGGAGGATTTTCATGCGGCGTTGCGGCGCGCGCTCGGAGCGTATGACCAGCTCAACGCCCAGCGGACGGAGCAGACGGGCGCGGCGCTGGTGTGCCGGGCCGGGTGCTCGCTGTGTTGCTGGCTGCGGGTGGATGTGTATGCGCCGGAGGTTTTTCTGATCGCCGATGCCTTGCGCACGGAGTTGACGCCGCCGGAGCTTGAGGCATTGCGGGGGCGGCTGGCTGCGCACGCGGAGTTGGTGACCCGGTTGACGGTGCTGGAACACGCCACGCGGAATGTGGCGTGCCCGCTTTCCCGGAACGGTTGGTGCAGCGTTTACGCCGTGCGCCCCCATACCTGTCGGCGGCACCATTCGCAGGACCTCGCCGCCTGCCAGTTCACGTATGAGCACCCGGACGATACGGAGTTTCCCGGCGCGCACCACCGGGAGCTGTTCCAGGATTTGACGGAGGCGATGGGCTTGCACGCCGCGGTGTACGAATACCTCGGGTTTGATGCCACGGTTTATGAACTCGGGTCGGCGCTGGAAGAGGCATTGACGGACGCGGCCTGCTGGCGGCGGTGGCGCCGGAAGAAAAGGGCGTTCCGGCGGGCGTCGGTCACCCCCTCGGCGTAAGCGGGAGGGGGATAATGCGAGGGGAGGGGGCGTTGCAGCCCCATTGATCTCCCTCAGGCCCCCCTTATCCGTCCACTCGCAGCTAGAAAACGAAATAATTTATAGGGAGGCAGTGAAAGAATATGAACAAGGCGCACCGTTGTCTCTTGCATCTCGCCTGCATTGCCATGAAGTTGCCGCGTGGAACGCCGGTCCGCTGGCATTGGGACCATCTCATGCGGGAGTTTGGAAGGGGCTCCTACCGGAATGGATCGGGTGGCCGGAGCGCCAACCAAGTATCTCATCGCTAAATTCCTGAGTTCAGATCGTCCTAAGGAACCACTGATTTAATCGCCAAGGGCTGTCTGCGGGCGATTTTCACCGTCTGCCATCGCCGTTCGCAGAGTCAATATCTTCTGATATTGCCACTGCTCCCCGCTTCGGCATCCAGCAAAACTTGACCACATCCAGCCGCATGTCGCTTTAATCAGTGATTTCCTAAAGTAGTTTTACGAAGTGCTGACCGGGGAGCTGTTTGACCAGCCGCTTCATTTCAAGGGCGAGCAACGTAGAGGAGACTGCCCCCGCTGGCAAACCGGATTTTGCGATGATGGTGTCGATGGCGGTTTCCCCTTCCGCAATGGCATCGTAAACCGCCCGCTCGTTATCGGTGAAGACGACGGCGCGCGCGGGGGTTTGCTGCAAGGGGAGCTTTTCAGGGAGGAGAATTTGCAGGTCGTCGAGGATGTCCCCCGCGTCCATGACGAGCTTGGCCCCTTGTTGGATGAGCCGGTTGGAACCTGCCGAGGTCGATTTATCGATCTGCCCCGGAATGGCATAGACCGAGCGCCCCTGTTCCGCCGCCTGTCCCGCCGTGATGAGCGCGCCGCTCTTGAGCCCGGCCTCCACCACCAGCAAGCCGTCGCTCCAGCCGCTCACGATGCGGTTGCGCTGCGGGAAGGTCTGCACGTCAGGCGAGACCGTCATGGGGAACTCCGTCACCACCGCCCCCGAGGCGGCGATTTTCTCCGCCAGCTCCCGGTTCTCCGGCGGGTAAAGGTTCATCAACCCGGAACCAAGAACCGCCACCGTGCGCCCCTTGGCGGCCAGCGCGCCCTGATGGGCGGCGGTGTCGATGCCCCGCGCCAGCCCGCTTACGATGGTCAGCCCGGCGTAGGCGAGTTGATACGAGAGCTTCTTTGCGCTCTCCAGCCCGTAGTGGCTGGTGCGGCGGGAACCGACAATGCTGACGGCGTGCCGGTCTTTCTCCAGAAGTTCGCCCCACACGTAGAGCACGATGGGAGGATTATGAATCTCCCTCAACAGCGGCGGGTAAACAGCAGATTCCTGGGTGATGACCTGTGCGCCAAACTCCGCGATGCGGGCCAGTTCAGCCCCGAGGTCCACGTGTTGTTCCCAGTGCGCAATGGCATCGGCGATCTCCGGCCCGATTCCCTCGACCCCGCGCAATTCCTGGGACTTCGCCGAGAGAATCCGCTGGGGACTTCCAAAAACCTCCAGAAGACGGCGCAAGCGCACCGGCCCCAGTTTTGGGACCATGTTGAGCGCGATGCAGGCCTCGGTATCAGTCACGGCGGGAACGCTATCACAAGCGTCAAGCAGAAGAACCGCAAAAGGATGCAACGGCTCGTTTCAAACGGAAAATGGCGGCGGTGGCAACGGCCTTGAGAGGGACCCCTCAAGGCCGGTGTTAATTAGGCTGCCTCCAGTTTGTATCGGGCGGGGCCGACCTTCTTGATTCCGGCGATCTTCTTGCCGGTGGTCACAAACCAGATGTAAACATTCTTGTAGTTGGCCTTCAGTTTGGCTGCGAGGTCTTTGATGGTGATGCCTTCGGCGCCCGCGCTTTTCAACGCATCAAGAATCTGCTCTTTCAATACGCCGCGTCCCGCCTTGGCTTTGGGTGCTTTCGCTTTCTTTGCAACGACTTTGGGTGTTTTTGAGGTCTTGGAAACTTTGCCTTTTTTGGCCTTGGCTTTCTTTGCCGGTTTGGAGGGGATGGCGGGTGCCCCGTTTAACGCATAACGTGCTTCACCGACTTTCTTAAGCCCTGCCATCTTCTTGATGTTGGCGCTAAACCACGAATGGATATTGACGGTTTTTACGCCAATTCTGCCTGCCAGTTCTTTTACAGTGACGCCAGATTTGCCAGCGGCTTGCAGCATTTCAAGGATCTGCCCCTTGAGCTCCCCGCGACCTTTGCGCCCCCCTTTTGCTTGTGCTTTTACGGCTGATATACGGATGGAGCCAGCGCCGTAAAGTTCGCCTTGAATAATGGAAATCCGTTCATCCACGGTGGCGATCTGGGTTTGCAGCGAGGCGCGTTTTTCCTCAAGAGCAATCATTTCCTTGAGGCGTGCGATGCGTATATTTGTATGCTTCATGTAAGTGTTTTACGTAAACTTATAGATAACTAGCAAGCTATTTTTATAGTGCGTTATTTGCTGTCCATTAGGGAGCCGTTGATTTAATCGCCGAGGGCTGTCTGCGGGCGGTTTTTGCCTTCTATCACCGTTTGCGTTGATGATTTTGCGGGTGGATGCAGCTTCCTCAACGAACTCCCCCCCATTTTTGTGCGGTTCGTCTGGCAGAGCGGGCTTGCATGCGGCTCGCTTTCGGCGCAATAGTAAAGAATGCCGATTTACGTTTACGAAACATTGGAGACGCCTTCTGTTCGGTTCGAGCAAAGGCAGAGCATGAACGACGCCCCGCTGGAGCGGCATCCCCAAACGGGTGTCCCTGTGCGACGGGTGATCTCCGGCGGCTACGGGATCCTGCAAAAAGGCGGGCGCGCTCCGGTTCCGGCAAAGCCTCGCGGCCACGGTTGCTGTGGCGGAGGGTGCGGTTGCGGACACTAGCCAGGGTGAGATATGTCTAAAGACCGCTCCCCCATCTACCTGATTCTGCTGACGGTCGTCATCGACCTCATCGGGTTTGGCATCGTCATTCCCATCCTGCCGCTCTATGCCAAGCATTTTGGGGCGACGGAGATGGTAAACGGGTGGTTGGTGGGTATCTATTCCGCGATGCAGTTTATGGCGACCCCCCTTCTGGGCAAGCTTTCCGATCGGGTCGGCCGTCGGCCTGTTCTCATCCTGAGCCTGCTGGGGACGGCCATCGGTTTTTTCATCATGGGCGCCGCCCAGACTCTGACCTGGTTGTTTGTGGCGCGGATTGTCGATGGCATCAGCGGCGGAAACATCTCCACCGCGCAAGCCTATCTCGCCGATATCACCAAACCCGAGGATCGTTCCAAGGCGATGGGGTGGATCGGGGCGGCCTTCGGGCTCGGATTTGTGCTGGGGCCGGCCATTGGCGGAGTCATGGCGCACATTTCCATGGGGGCGCCGTTCTACTTGGCGGGCGCGTTGGCGGCGGTCAACATGTTGCTGGTCTATTGGCGGCTGCCGGAAAGTCTCTCCAGCGAACACCGGGTCGAGAAGGAGTCATCCGCCCCGTTGCGCGAGGTTTTCCAGCACGGCTGGCATCTGCCGGTGCTGATGGGGAGTTATTTTTTTGCGATCACCGGCTTCTCCATCATGACGACGGATTTTGCGCTCTTTACCTCGCAGCGCTTCGGATACGACGCCCGGCATAACGGCTATCTCTTTGCCTTTATAGGCATGGTGGGGGTGCTGATGCAGGGAGGGGTGTTGCGCCGCGTCTTGAAGGTTTATAGCGAGAAGAAGATCGCGGCGGCAGGGTGCGTTTTGCTGGTGCTCGGGCTGTGCCTGTTGCCCCTGAGCGAGGGGTTGTCTTCGTTGCTGATTTTCACTGCCGTGGTGGCGTGCGGCAATAGCCTCCTCACCCCGACCCTCAACGGACTGGCCTCCCAAAGCGCGGACAAAAAATGGCAGGGGCGGGTGATCGGGCTCATGCAGTCCGCAGGAAGCCTGGGCCGATGGGTGGGGCCCATCCTCGCCGGATGGCTGCTCTCGCGGGATGCCGGGGGCGCAAACACTCTCTATGGGCGGACGCCATTTTGGGCGGCTGCGGCGGTGATGATCGTGGCGCTGCTGTGCACGCTGCGGCTCCCCGCAAAACCTCTCCAAACAACCGGGTAAGGAATATGGCTATTTCCATGGAAGACAACTTTGCGGACGTGGTGGGAAAGGCGCAGCGCGGAGGTCGGCTGACGGACCACGACTTGGCGGAACGCGCCGGGATTTCCCTCGCGGTCTTGCACCGGGTGCAGGCGGGGGAGTTTGACGCGGCGGTGTTGAGGAAACTCGCTCCGCTGCTGGGCTTGAACTCGCAGGCGCTTGTGGCGCTCCCTCATTACCGCCCGGTGGTGGCAGATGTGCCCGGGCTTGCCTCGTTCAATTCGGCCTATGGCCAGATGCGGGTGAACTCTTATCTTGTTTGGGCGGAAGGCGCCGGGGATGCGGCGGCGTTTGACACGGGAACGGATTGCTCGGCGATGCTGGAGGCATTGCGCGCCCACGGGCTGACGCTGCGCGCGATTTTTCTCACCCACACGCACGGCGATCACCTGGCCGATCTGGATCGGCTGCGCGGGGAGACAGGCGCGCCGGTTTATGTGTCACACCGGGAGCCATTGAGCGAGGCGGAGAGGTTCGAGGAGGGCAGGGAGTTCGCGTATGGTGCTCTGCGGATCGAAACGCGCTTGACCTGCGGCCACAGCCGGGGCGGCACGACCTACGTCATTCACGGTTTGGAACGCCCCGTGGCGATGGTGGGGGATGCGATGTATGCGGGCTCAATGGGCGGCGGTATGGTTTCCTACGCGGATGCATTGCGGACGAACCGGGAGGAAATCCTCACGCTCCCGCCGCAGACCGTGCTTTGCCCCGGCCACGGCCCGTTGACGACGGTGGGGTTGGAGCAGGTGCACAACCCGTTTTTCGCGTGAAAAAGTCCGTAAGCGGGGTTTCAGCCGCCGGCAAAGCGGGAGTGCCAGTCTGCACATAATATTTGCATCCTTGCGGGCTTGCAGCCAATAGTTAAGGGCTTATGCACACCATTCTGGCCAAAAACCAACTCAGTCCCAACGTCACGCGCCTGGACGTGCTTGCTCCGCGCATTGCGGAAATCAAGCAGCCGGGGCAATTCGTGATCGTGCGGCGCGGGGAAGGCGACGAGCGCATTCCGTTGACCATCGCCGACGCCGATCCCGCGCAGGGAACCATCGCGCTGGTCATTCAGGCCGTGGGCAAAGGGACGCGCGAACTCGTGGCGCTCAATGTCGGCGACGCCATCCGTGACGTCGCAGGACCGCTGGGGCACCCCACCGAGCTCATCTCCGCAGGCCGCGCCCTGTGCGTGGGCGGCGGCGTCGGGACCGCGGTGGTGCATCCCATCGCCAAGGCCCTTCATGCGCGCGGCGTGCAGGTCACAAGCGTGATCGGCGGGCGCTCCAAGGAATGGGTGATTTTTGAGGAAGAGCTTGCGATCTGCGGCGAGGTGATCGTCTGCACGGATGACGGCAGCTACGGGCGCAAGGGATTCGTCACCGACGCCACCCGGGAATTGCTGGAAGCGGGAGGCATCGACATCGCCTACGCGGTCGGTCCCGTGCCAATGATGCGGGCGGTGGCCAACTTGACGCGCCCCTTCAACGTCCATACCGTCGTCTCGCTTAATCCCGTCATGGTTGATGGCACGGGGATGTGCGGCGGCTGCCGTGTCGATGTGGGCGGGGAGACGAAATTTGCCTGCGTGGACGGCCCGGAGTTTGACGGCCATCTTGTTGATTTCGATCTTCTGGCCGACCGCTTGCAAACCTACCGCGAGTTTGAGCAGCGCGTGAATGCCTGTGCAGACGGGCAATGCAACATCCGCAAATAGTGCTTCCCTTTTAACCCCCTTTCTTTTTTCTCATGCAGCCCAAAATTACAGCCAAAGAGCGGATGCAAATCACCCGCCAGATCATGCCCGAGCAGGACGCCGCACAGCGCAGCGGCAACTTCAAGGAGGTTAACCTCGGCTTTAACGAGCAGCTTGCCATTCTCGAAGCCCAGCGCTGCATCCAGTGCCGGGAAGCCAAATGCATCGCCGGGTGCCCGGTGCATGTCAACATCCCGCGCTTTATCCAGTGCATCGTGAACGAAGATCTGAGCGGGGCCGCCGAGAGCCTTTTCAGCGACAACGCGCTGCCTGCCATCTCCGGGCGCGTCTGCCCCCAGGAGGAACAATGCGAGGCGTCGTGCATCCGCGGATTAAAGGGGATGCCAGTTGCAATCGGTTACCTGGAGCGTTTCATCGCCGACTGGGCGCGCAGCCAGGTCATCCAGGGAGAGAAACCCAACCCTGCCCCCCTCAGCGGCAGGAAAGTGGCCGTGGTGGGTGCCGGTCCCGCCGGTCTCACGGCGGCTGGCGAGCTGGTCAAGCAGGGGCATGATGTCACTGTCTATGAAGCGCTCCACAAACCGGGCGGGGTGCTGGTTTATGGAATCCCGGAATTTCGCCTGCCGAAAAAGATTGTGGCGGCTGAGGTTGAGCGTCTGACAAAGGCGGGCGTGAAAATCGAATGCAACGTCGTCATCGGGCGCACCTACACGATCCCGGAACTGCGCGAGCGTTTTGACGCCGTCTTTATCGCCAACGGCGCGGGGTTGCCCGTCTTCATGAACGTGCCCGGGGAAAACTTCAAGGGCGTGTATGCCGCCAACGAATACCTCACGCGTGTGAATCTGATGGAAGCGTATGACAAGGAAAACGCGAACACCCCCGTGCTGGTTGGCAAGCGCGTCGCCGTCGTCGGGGGCGGCAACGTCGCCATGGACGCCGTGCGCACGGCCAAACGCTTGGGCGCGGAGAGGGCGATGATCGTTTACCGCCGCACGAAGGATGAAATGCCCGCCCGCGTGGAGGAAATTCACCACGCGGAACACGAGGGGATCGACTTTGAACTGCTCGTCGCCCCGCTCGAAGTCATCGGCGACGAAAAACGCTGGGTGACCGGCCTCAAATGCAACCGCATGGAACTCGGCGAACCCGATGCCTCGGGACGTCGCAAACCGCAGGTGATCCCCGGCTCGGAGTTCGTCATCGACTGCGACGTGGTGGTGGTGGCCATCGGCACCAAGGCCAACCCGCTTCTCACCGCGACGTGCCCCGATCTGAAGCTCAACAAATGGGGGAACATCGAGACGGACGCCAACGGAATGACAAGCGTTGCGGGCGTCTTTGCCGGCGGGGACATCGTGCGCGGCGCGGCCACGGTCATCCTCGCCATGGGCGATGGCAAGCGCGCTGCCAAGGCGATCGACCGCTACCTTCAGCACGTGTAAAAACGGTTATTACTGCGCGCTGGCCTCGGCTTTGCCACCTTCCAGCAGCGCGAGCGTTTGGCCGATGAGGAAAAGCGAGCCGGTGACGAGTACGCGTCGGTTTGATTTCCTGGCGTTGTCTTGAGCGCGGGCGAGCCCTTCTCCCGCGGAACCGGCGAGGTGACAGGGCGTGCCGGGGGCAGCTTCCGCGACGGCTTGGGCGAGGTCCATGACCGCGCAGGAGCGGATGCTGTGGACGGGGGTGACAACAAACGCGGCGGCGAGGGGCGCGAGCGCACGGCAGATGGCGGCAACGTCTTTGTCCCGCAACACCCCCAGCAACACCACGGGGCGTTCGTCCCCGTAAAGTTCGCACCACGTCGCGACGAGCCGCGCGGCGGCGGCTTCGTTGTGTGCTCCATCGAGAACGAGCGAGACACCGCCGGGCGCGTCGATCCGTTGGAAGCGCCCCGGCCAGACGACCTCCCGCAAGCCACGTTCGACGGCTGCCTCGCTGACGGAAAGCTGCGCGACGTTCAGGGCGGCGAGGGCAAGCGCGGCGTTGAGTTTTTGGTGGCTGCCCGGTAGGGCCACCTCGAACGGCGCGGGCTCGGTGACCCACGCGAGGGGAGCGCCGATGCGCGCGGCCGTTGTCGTGAGGACACAGGCGGCTTCAGGCGGTTGCTGCGCGCTGACGGCGGGTATGCCGGGCTTGAGGATGCCTGCTTTCTCGGCGGCGATTGAGGCGAGCGTGTCGCCGAGGTATTGCCCGTGATCAAGGCTTAGCGAGGTGAGGACGGCGGTGGTCGGGGTGACGGCGTTGGTGGCGTCGAGGCGTCCGCCCAGCCCGGTTTCCAGCACGATGACTGCTGCACGCCGCTCCTGGAACCAGGCCAGCGCCAGGGCGGTGGTGATTTCAAAGAACGTCGGGTGCGTCTCCCAGCTTTCGACGATTTCGCGGATGCGCGTGAGCCCGGCGGCGGTCTCTGCTTCGGAAATCATCGCGCCATCGAGCCGGATGCGTTCCCGGAAGGTGACGAGGTGAGGGGAGGTAAAGAGCGCGGTGCGGAACCCGGCGGCGCGGCACACGGCGTCAAGCATGGCGCAGACGGACCCCTTGCCATTGGTGCCAGCGACATGGAATATAACCGGTCCGGATCCGGACTGCGGCGCGGTTTCCACGCCGAGCTGGTGGAGCAGGCGGGTGATGTTTTCGAGCCCCAGCTTAATCCCGACGGTTTGAGTCGAGTAAAGCCACGCAATGGATTCGTCGTAGGTCATTGCTAAGCCCGTGCGACGGTGGCGACGCGCACGGAGGCGGCGCCGGCTTGTTGCAGCACGCGGGCACATTCGTCCACGGTGGAGCCGGTGGTCAGAACGTCATCAATCAGCAGGAGGTGGAGGTTTCGCACATCGTGATGTTGCCGCATTTGGAAGGCTCCGCGCAAGTTTTCGATGCGTTCCTCCCGGTCGTGCACCGTCTGCGTCGTCGTGTAGCGGATGCGTTTCATGCAGTCGCACAGGGGGATGCCGCTGCGCCGGGCCAGCAATTCCGCCAGCACGCGGGCCTGGTTGAAACCGCGCTCCCGCTCGCGTGTGGAATGGAGCGGCACGGGCACGATGCGCTCGCACGGGAGGGACTGGAGACGTGGATCGTCGAGCGTTTCGGCGAGCCAATCGGCCAACACGCCGCGCAAATAAAATTTACCGTTGTATTTGAAGCGGTGGATGAGCTCGCGCACCACGCCCTTGCTCTGGCGGCACGCCACGGCGTTGGTGAAATGAAAACGCCGTTCGTGGCAGTTCGGGCAGGTGAACGGGCCGTCGATCTGGCCAAAAAACGGTTCAGAGCAGATCGCGCAAAATGGCGCGGCGATGACGGGCGCCTGCTTGCGGCAATCCGCGCAAAGATGCTCGCCTGTGGAGGTTTCGCTCAGGCAGATGGCGCAATGCGGCGGGTAGAGGAGATTCAGGAATGTCATGCCCGCGTGGCGAAGAAATGGGAAGATTCGAAGGGGCATTTTGGGGAGGCTAAATCTTTCGCGCCCGGCTCCGCAGGATCACTGCGACAAGGACACCGGTGAGGAGCACCGCCACGACGGAACCCAGGCCCACGTAAAGTGTTTCGCCGAACCACGGCAGGGTGGCTTTCGCTTTAAGGAGGCGTTCGGTGACTTTGGCAAAGGTCTTGAGCCCGAAGACCCACCCGGCGTGGAGGCCGATGGGCATCCAGAGCGACTGGGTCTTGAGACGGCTCCACCCGAGAATCCAGCCGACGCAAAAGAGCGTGGTGAAGCCGCCCAGCACCAGCCACGGCTCACGGAAATCCGCAAAGGCGGCGGGGATCAGGGCGAAACCCGAAAGCCAGCCCACGGCCTGCGAAGTCGCCTGGTGGTCCGGCTTGAGGAAGTGGAGGATGGAAAAAAGGGCGGAGGTGGCGAAGAGGGCAGGGAAGGGGGGCATTGCGCGGGCCAGCAGACCGAGGATCGCCCCGCGAAAGAGCCATTCTTCCAGGAAGGCGACCACCACGGCGGAGAGGGCGATGCTTGTAAAGTCGCCCAGATGCACGTGATGGCGCAGTTTGACGACATGGAGCGCCAGCATGACGGAGGCGAGCGCGGACATCATGCAAAACGAGGCGGCAAATCCCGCCCCGGCGTCCCGCAGGCGGTGGGGATTGGGCTTGAGGCCGAGGGCGCGGGCATCCGGGACGCGCAGCCAGCGGGCGGTGGGCCAGAGTAGCGCGATGGCCGTGATCAAAAGGCTGCGGTGGAAGAATCTGCGGAAGGGCACCTCCGCCAGCGAGGTCAAAACCCCGTGGTGCGCCAGCCATTGCGCGCCCCAGTAGAGGGGGGGGGCCAGCAGCGCGCCGAGCACGAGCGTTGCCACCAAATACAAAATGATTTTTCCAAGAGCTTTCAAATTGGGCGAAGTTTTGGCTTTAATTGCCGCGACCGCAATTTTTTTCATGCACAACAAACACGTTTGGACCGAGAAAACCGAGGACGGCGAGAAGCGCGAAGTGCGCGCCATCAAGTTTGGAGGCGCCTGGCGCATCCAGAGCAAGCTGGCCAGCGCGGAGGAATGGACCTACCACGAACCGGCATTGATGGAGGACTTGATCGAGCTGCGCGACGTGCTCTTTCGCAAATACCAGCGCCGCCGGGCCGCCTACGAGGACGTGGTGCTCATCGAGAAGATGATCGAATCCCGCGGCGGGAACTGGCGCAGGGACGCAGAGGAGCCCGTGGATGCCGAAGATTCCGGGGATTGACGCGGATAGGGAGGGGGATTCCCTCATGGCGAGGGGGCTGCATGTCTTTTTTTCAACGCACGCTTGTTTTGGCGGGTTTTCCTGAGCATACTCCTAGGCTCTTATGAGCAACAAAAGGTCTGGTTGTCTGTGGGTGGCCCTGGTGATCGTGCTGTGCCTGAGCCTGCTGGTGAACGTGGGGCTGGTGGCCAAAAAGGGCAAAATGGAGGTGGGGAATCTGCAACCGAAGTTGCACAAGACCGACCGTCTGGATGAACGCCTCGTGCGCGGCGGCTCCAGCTCGGATCGCATCGTGGTGATCCCGGTACGCGGGTTGATCAGTTCAAGCGTCTCGGGGCACATCGGCTCCACGATGGTCGAGGACATCAAAATCCAGCTTCGGCAGGCGGAAAACGATAAGCGGGTGGTGGGGGTGATTCTTGCCATTGATTCGCCGGGGGGAGAGGTGACCGCTTCGGACATTCTTTACAACGCGGTGCGCCGGGCGCGCGTCCGCAAGCCGGTGGTGGTGTCGATGGGTTCCATGGCGACCTCGGGCGGCTACTACACGGCGTGCGGCGGCTCCTACCTCATGGCCAATCCCACGACGTTCACCGGGTCCATCGGCGTGATCATCCAGTCCTTCCGTTACAATGAATTGCTCAGCAAGATCGGGGTTGCGCCGCTCACCTTCAAGAGCGGGGCGTTCAAGGACATGCTGAGCGGCACCCGCGAGATGACGCCCGAGGAGCAGGCCTACATCCAGAAGCTCGTGATGGAGACGTATGGGATTTTTGTGGGCGTGGTGGCGCGGGAACGCAAACTCGATGAGGCGCAACTCCGCTCGGGGATCGCCGACGGGCGCGTGGTCTCCGGCAAGGACGCGCTGGAAGCGGGGTTGATCGATGAACTGGGCGAGATCGAGGACGCCTACCGAAAGGCCAAAGAACTGGCAAAATCCCCCAACGCGATGATCGTCTCCTACGAAGCGCCGTTCCGGCTGGGCCGCTTTTTCCAACTCCTCGGCAGCGAGGAGAGCAGCCAGGGGAAGGTGGAAATCAACGTGACCCAAAAGATCGTCCCCACGCTGGAACCGGGCCATGCCTACTGGCTGCCGGGCTTCTACGCGCCGTAGCCATGATCGGCATGCCTGGGGTATTGGCGGGCGAGACGCTCTCTTTGTCGGCAGATTGGCCGGCGCTGGCGATCGCGGTTTTGGCGTTGGCGGTAATCTGGCTTTGCGCCGCAGGTTATGGACGGCTGCTGGCGCGCCTTCTGGCCGGGCAGGGCAAGGTTTGGGTGGAACCGTATGAACTGCCGGACATCCTGGTGGCGCTGGTGCTTATTTCCTGGCTCGGAAGCGGCGCGGTGCACGGTTTTTTAAGGCAGGGGAAACTGCCCTCGATCACGGACCCCGTCATCCTCCAGAGCGCCGCGTTGTATGGGATCATCGTGGGAGGGATCGTCCTCTTTTTGAAGACGCGCAAAATTCCCGTGCTGCGCCTTTTCGGGTTTGAGGCGAAGGGCGCGACAGCGGCTTTGAAAAAGGGGGCGGGGCTGATCGTGGCGGCGCTTCCCCTCGTGGTGCTCGCCACCTTGATCGTGTTTCTCTTTGCAGGCAGGGAGACCGAGCCGCAGGAGATCGTGGAGTATTTTGTGGACGCGGCCCGGCGTGCGGACTGGAGGCGCGTGGCGTTCGCGGCGGGGTTCGCAGTTTTGGTTGCGCCGGTGACAGAGGAGTTCATCTTTCGCGGCTATTTCTACGGGGTGCTGAAACGGTATTTCGGGAGCCTTCCGGCGCTGCTGCTCACCTCGGCGCTCTTCGCTGGAATCCATCTCAACGGGCCGGCGTTCCTCCCGCTTTTCACCCTCGCAGTTTGCCTGACGCTGGCGTATGAGGAAACCGGCTCGTTGCTCACCCCGATGCTCATGCACGCGATTTTCAACGCCCTCAATCTGGGGCTGATGTTCCTGCAAAACCACCGATGAAGCTTTCCGATCTAGGCGAAGACGCTTTGGTGGCGCGGTTGACGCGCGGGCTGCCCCGCAACGCCGCGTTGCTCGCCGGCCCGGGGGATGACTGCGCGGTGGTGGGACGCCGCTCCGACGCGTTCTGGACGCTGCTCAAGACGGATTGCGTGATCGAGGGGGTGCATTTCACCGCCGGGACGGATTTCGCGCGCGTGGGCTGGAAGGCGCTCGCGCGCGCCGTGAGCGACATCGCGGCGATGGGCGGCGAGCCCGGGCACGCGCTCGTCACCGTGGCGTTTCCTCCCGCGCTGGAGGTGGCGAAAGCGGACGCGCTGTACGCGGGGCTGCGGCGCTGCGCGCGGAAGTTCGGCGTCTCGATTGCGGGCGGGGAGACGGCGCGGAGTCCGGGGCCGGTGTTCGTCTCCGTGGCGCTTACGGGAAAGGTGGAACGGGCGCGGTGCGTGCTGCGTTCGGGTGGCAAACCCGGCGACGTTCTCTTTGTGACGGGCCGCCTGGGAGGCTCGCTCGCGGGCAAGCATCTCGACTTCCTGCCCCGCCTGCGCGAGGCGCGCTGGCTCACGGAACATTTCCGCATCCACGCCATGATGGACCTGAGCGACGGCCTGGGGGCCGATCTGCCACGTCTCGCCCGGGCGAGCGGCTGCGGGTTCGAGCTGGGGGAAATCCCTTGCGCGCCGGGGTGTTCGCGGGAGTCGGCTCTGGGAGACGGGGAGGATTTCGAGTTGCTCTTTGCCGTCAGTTCCCGGCAGGCAGCGCGGCTGGAGCGCACCTGGCCTTTCCGCAGATTGCCATTGACGCGGGTGGGGGGTTTGACGGCGAATACAAGCTTTACACCCACGCATGGCTTCGATCATTTCGCATAGTCCCCAGGAAACTTTTGAACTCGGCAGGCAACTCGCCGCCACGTTGCGTCGTGGCGACGTGCTGGCGCTCGCCGGGGACTTGGGGGCTGGCAAGACGCAATTCACCAAGGGGCTTGCTGCCGGGCTCGGCGTGGAGGCGGATGTCACCAGCCCCACCTTCACGCTCATCCACGAGTATCCCGGCGGACGCCTGCCCCTGTTCCACATCGATCTCTATCGGCTGGAGGACGAGGACGAGGTGCTCGGCATCGGCATCGACGAATACCTCGACGGCGACGGCGTGACGGTGATCGAATGGGCCGACAAATTCGCCACGCTCCTGCCTTCCGGGGTGCGCTGGGTGCGCTTCCGCGTGCTCGAAGGCGATGAGCGGGAGATCAGCGAGTGAACTCCCGGTGGGCGATTTAGCGGGGCTCGCGCACGCTCCGAGTTTTTAGCAGCTTCTCAAGGTTGATCTAACTCCGTCGTCCGCACACCCTCCCGGCGTCTGCACGCCCGGTATTGCTTGCGGAGCAACTCCTTCACCTCTAGGGGATGGATGATCCCCTCCATGAGCAGCACCGGTACGGCATCGTCATTGGAGATAATCCGGATGCCGCCCACACTCATCAGGCGCTGTAAAAATGTCTGGTGCACCGTCACATCCTTTACGCGGTAAAGCTCCACCTCATTGACGATTCTCCCGATCAACCCATGGCGCACGATGAACCTCTGCGTGGTGAGGCGGTAGGAAACCGACTTGGTCTTGATCCACACCCGCGCCAAAATATAAACGCCCGCGAGCAGCACGAGGAGGGGGACGCCGGTGAGAATCCAGGGGAGCGCTGTGACCATGCCCACCAACAGGTAAACGGGCGCGGTCAGGACAAGGAAAAGGACGCCCAGCGCGATCTGGGGCAGAAAAGCTTTGGCCGCCGGAAAAATCTCAAAAACATCCACCTCTTCCAAATCCGCCTCGGAGGTTCGCGGCGCCGGCGTGAGAGGCTGGGCTTGCAATGGCGCCACCGCGGGCCGCTCGGGGGCCAGGAACGCCTGCTTGCAGTTCGGGCACTCGATCTCCGTGCCGAACAAGGTATCATCGCCATCCATAAACTGGCTGCAATGCGGACACTGGAACATGACTTCTGCCATGCCTCCTCATTAACAAAAGCCGGGAGGCTTGGAAAGCAGCAAGCGCGAAAATCTTCCCGGCGGGGTGGGGGATGCATGCGGCGCTCCCAAATCACTGGCCACAGTTTTTGTTGAAACGCTCTAAGTCGAAGTCCGGATTCCCGAGATGTCTTCCAGAATTTGGCTGATTTCTGCCTGGATTCTTGCAAAAATGCCAAGGGTGCGCGGATAGTCGAGGGAACGCAAGTTTGCTTCCAGGACTGTCACCTTTTCGGAGGTTTCCCGGGCCCCCACCGAGTCGAGCGAAGACTTCAGATTGCGAGCCAAACGCTCCGCATCCTGGGCGCGCTTTTCCTGGATCGCAACGCCCAATTCCTCCATGAGTTTTGGCATCAGTTCCGCGAAAAGATCGCAGGCGCTCAGGAAGAGCGCTTTGTCGCCTCCCAGGGTCTTCAAAAACCGCTCCCTCACCGAGGTCTTTTCGACCGCAGCGACCTGGCGGAGCACGGAGTCCCCCTTCCGCACGCGGGAGACGATGGATTTGACCAGCAAGAGCAACTCGTCTTTGTGGAAGGGTTTGGAGATGTAGTGGTCCAATCCCGCTGCCAAAAAGCGTTCGCGGTCGCCTTTCATCGCGTGGGCTGTCATGGCGACGATCGGCAGATTTGCGCGTTCATCGGGAAGGGAGCGGATCATGCGCGTGGCCTCCATCCCGTCCATTTCCGGCATTTGAATATCCATGAGGATCAGGTCGAAGGGTTCCCGCTCCACGGCTTCCAACGCCACCCGGCCGTTGGGGGCCTTGACCACCACGCAGCCGAAGCTCATCAGCATGCGTTCCGCCACGGCTTGGTTGACCGGATTATCCTCCGCCACCAGCACCCGCAAGGGCGGTTTGCCGTCCTGATTTCTGGCCGGGGGCTCGTTTTTGGCAGGGTCAATGCGGACGGGTTCCAGCATTTGAAGGCATCGCACGATGGAGTCGGCCAAATCCGGCTGCACAATGGGTTTGAACAAGATGCGATCCGGGCCGACGTTATTGGCTTGCTTGATCTCATCGGGCGAGGCGGCGCCGGAAAGCAAGAGGATGACGGGCACCTTGCGCTTGTTCTGGTCGCCTAGCGTTTGAATAAACTCCGCGCCGCTCATGTCCCCCAGGGAGGCATCGACCAGGATGAGACGGTAAGGCTGCCCTTGGGATTGTGCGTTCTCGACTTCGTAGAGCGCCTCCTCTCCGAACCGGACTAACGACGGTTCCATTCGCAGGGATTTGAGCATTTCGCAAAGGGCAAAGCCCGTCGCCAGGCGCCCCTCCGCGACGACCATGACGCGCATCCCCCGGTAGCGCTCGAAGACGTGCTCCACGCCCTGTTCCTCGATTTCGATCTTATGCGAAGACTCCACCTTCGTCGGCAGGTTGAAGGAAAACGTGCTGCCTTCCCCCAGCTTGCTGCGGACCCGGATGTCGCCGCCCATTTGTTTGACCAGGTTGGAAACAATCGCCAGACCCAGGCCGGTCCCCCCGAAGCGGCGCGTCATCGACCCGTCCACTTGGGCGAACGCCTCAAAAATCAACTGCTGCTTGTCTTCGGGGATGCCTATCCCCGTGTCTGCGACCTCGAAGAGCAGGTTCACATAGTCTCCGTGGCTGGAGACAGCGCTGACCCGCGCCACGATCTTACCCTGCTCGGTGAACTTGATCGCGTTGCTGATCAGGTTGATCATGACCTGGCGCAGACGGAGCGGGTCGCCGATGACCGTGCGCGGAACCCCCGGGCGGATGTCAAGGAAGACGGAGAGCCCCTTCTGTGAGGCGCGCACCGTGAGCACTTTGATGGCGTCCTCAACCACTTCCCGCAGCACAAAGAGATCGCTGTCCAATTCAATCTTGCCGGCTTCGATCTTCGCGAAGTCGAGCATATCGTTGATCAAAGTCAGCAATGACTCCGCTGACTGGGAAACGAGTTGCAAATTCTCGCGTTGCTGAGCGTCCAGCTCGGTTTCGAGCGTCAGTTCCGTCATGCCGATGATGCCGTTCATCGGTGTGCGAATCTCATGGCTGATGTTGGCGAGGAATTCCGTCTTGGAACGGTTTGCAGCTTCTGCGACTTCCCGTGCCTTTTTCGCTTCGATTTCCGCGCGCCGCCGTTCCGCCACCTCGGCCTGAAGGGATTCATTGGCGTGGGCCAGCTCGGAGGTGCGCTCCAGAATGCGGATGCCCAGCTCATCGTGTGCCTCCTTGAGGCGCTCCTCCACCCGTTTCTGGTCGTCAATGTATGCCTCCGTGCCGATCCATTCGAGGATTTGCCCGGCGGGATTGCGGCGAGGAACGGCGCGCGACTGGTGCCAGCGGAAGGAACCGTCCGCCGCACGCATCCGGCGTTCAAGTTCGAAAGGCTCCCCGGTTTTAAGGGAATGCAGCCAGCGTTCTTTGCTCGGCGGATAATCTTCGGGGTGGATCGACTCGCGCCACCCGGCTTTTAGCGTCGCATCGATGCTCCTGCCGGAATACTGGACCCAGTAATCGTTCAGAAAGGCCAGCGACCCATTGGGATCGGTTGTCCAGACGATCTGCGGCAGGCTGTCCAACATGAAACGGTAATGCGCCACGGTCTCCACCAGCGCCTTTTCCGCCCGGATGCGCTCGGACGCCTCTTCCTTCATGCGTGCGGAGAGATGGTTTGCCTCCAGAACGGATTCCATAAGCTTGTCTGCAAGCTCGTTGTCCCCGACATGCATTTTCCGCCAGAGCGTATGGCGTTCCCACGCGTGGACCATTGCATGGGAGAGAACCTTCGGGGAAAGCCCCTCCAGAGAAAGATAATCCTGCGCCCCGCAACGCAGGCAGGCGGAAGCCGCGTTTGCGTCGTAAGCGTCTGCCAGCGCGATCACCGCCGCCTTTTTCGATGCCTGGAGAATGCCCGACAGCAGATCGAGGCTGCCGTGATGGGCCAAACCGAAGAGGACAATGTCGGCCTCGCCCTTTTGCAGCCATTCCAGAGCCTTGGGATAATCCAGCGCTCCCAACACTTCGAATGCACATGCTCCGAAGCCCGGAAAACTCTTTCGGAAAAAATCACCACATTCAATGGGTATTCCCACTGGAAGTACACGGAGGGAGGACATTTAATTAACCTGTTCCGGGTGCCGTTTTTGCGCAACTATTTTTTGCAGAATTTGCGCGCCGACTTTAGCAATCGACCTTCAGAATCCTTTCATTGACCGCAATCTTCGTGAGCTTCGTGCATTCGAGTGAATTTGCGAGACAACCTCTTGGAGAGGAGATGCGTGCGTCAGGGCCGGGGCAAGATATATCATTTCCCTGCTTGAGGTTTTCCCAGGATTTCCTATGAAATGTATTTCAAATATGTCCAATTCCACAAGGTTGATGAGCCAGTGGCTCAAAGGAATTCTGTTGCTGCTTCTTGCGGCGGGCGCAATGACGACGCTTCAAGCCCAGGAAGAAGAGAGTCCGGCACCCGCTGCTCCCGCGGAGGTCGCGACTGACGCCTCCCCCGCAACTCTTCCGGCGACGCCCATTCCGGAGACTCCTGTGCCGCCGGTTTCCGCTCCTGCGTCCGCACCGGCAGAAGCCGTTCCCACTGCGTCCACCCCTGCTGCTGCGGAGTCCGCGCAGCCCCCGACTCCCAAAGCGCCCAAGCTGTCCGAAGCAAAAGAAGCGACCGCAGCGGTAAAATCGCTCCTCGACACCCACGTCGCGGAAATCCAGTGGGCATTTGACCATCGCTGGATCCTTCTGAACGCCTTCGCGCTGTTGGTGGCCATCCTCTTGCGGCTTCAATGCGACAAACCGGCCCCGGTCCGGTTCTCAGCGCCCGCCCTCCGCCCGGGAGTCACCCCGCCTTTGCAACCCGTGAGATCGGCTCCGCCACTCCCCGTCCCCACGGGGGGCGCCCAGTCCATTCCAAAAGCCCCGGAACCAGAGGAAAGCGCTCCCGAGCCCGAAAACAGCGAAGCTTTTGCCCGGATCATGACCGACACGCTTGCAACGCCCGCCGCCGAGAACCGCCCGAACCTCATCACCAACACGCTGCTTCGCTGGGCCTTGGTCGATGCAAAAGGCGCCCTCGATTGCGCCGCCAAACTCGCCGACGCCGAACTGCGCGAAGATTTATTAAAAGGCATCATCGTGGGAGAGGCGGAAAAAGACCCCGCCGTCGCGCTCGAACTTGCGCTCTCCCTCACCGGCGGCGCATTTCAGGAATACCTGGTGACCCGCGTTGTGAGCCACTGGACCCAGCAACAACCCGAGGCGGCCGCCGTCAAAACCATCGGCCTGCCTGAAACGCCTGTTCGCCGACTGGCCGTCGAAACGGCGGTGGTGACTTGGGCGGATAGCGACCTCCCGGCGCTCAGCCACTGGATCAATGCCCTGCCCGTCAATTTCACGCGCGATATCGTCCTGTCCATCTTCATTCAAAAACTGATGGTCGTTTCGCCCGAGGCCGCAGCTCCCTGGGTGGAGTCCATTGAAGATGCCGACGCGCGCCAGCAGGTCGTAAAAATCGTCGCCAACGCATGGTGGACCACCGATCCCGAAGCAGCAAACGCTTGGGCCGAAACCGTGCCGGTGTAAGAGCTTGTGCAAAAAGTGGTTCATCCGGGAAGTTCCTGCTGAGGGAGGGAAAAGAGGAAAGAGTGAGCAGGCGTGTGGGAATCTGGCTGTAGTGCATCCTCAGGAACCGAGAAGGGAGGGGAATGAGAGGCATGTACAGGAAAGGGGGAATGGCTTCAATGCTTCCTTTTCCAGAGAAACAAGGAGACTTCGCCCCGCAAATTGAAAGCCTCGCTCCCTTCGCCTCTGATGGCTGTAATTGAGTTCATTCCTTCTTCAATTTCTCCATTTTACGCGCCGTCTTTCCACCTCTTGGGGAGGCAGAGCGCAGGTGCTTCCCGGATGAACCCAAAATTCCTGCTTCTCCGGTTCGTCGCTGTCTTCGTTGACCGCATACATATCCGATTTGATGACGCGGACGATTTCAGGTTCGCCGTCCATCCATCCACTGCCGCTATGCGTTGGATCCCTGTCGCTTTTGGTTTTCCCGCGTTCAGACAAAGGCACTCGCGCGTTCTTTTATTCCAAATCGCGGTTAAGGTGAGCCGGATCCGCTTGTCTGCCGTGCGCCTGGCTTTGTTGCTCGTCGGTCACAGAGCTTCAGCTCTGCTCCCGCCTCGCGCCGCGCCCGCCACCCGGCATCCAGCGCCGCTTCAGGGCTCACGCATCTAAAA
>Ga0118677_10004529_pt1 | contig 25236 bp, 29 predicted proteins | sample AliMusrvi5mmetaG_FD_86154 | JGI IMG/M metagenome (GOLD analysis project Ga0118677, IMG submission 86154)
TTCACTTGGATGCTTATCTGTAATACAATAAGATATTGGTTTACCGAATTCATCGGATTGAATACCCATGAAATACTCTTTATGTTGAGTTAAAATCAACTGTTCAGAGTGTAAAAGTTCGATTTGGAAGTTATATTTACCCATTCTAGGGTATTTTCTAACAATAATTTCACCATCAATTGCTAAGGAAATAATTGCTAAATCAAGTAAATTATTGATTCCATACTTGCCAGATGCCTCTAAATTGCCTTTTTTGCAGTAATTATTCCATTCATCCTGGATTTTAGTAGCAATTTCCTTATCTTTCACCAGACTTCTGAACTGAAAACCTTTATCTCCAACAACGTTATTCTGAAGTAGAGTAACGAAATTATTGATAACTGGAGAATTACTAAACAAATCTCTTGATCTAATCTTAAGTATTGCCAAATCATTGTATAATTCCTGATTTGGACTATAACTAATAGCCGTCCAACTAGAAGTTAATCTGTTGAATTGAGCAGCTTCAAATAAACGCTTGTATGCCTTCCCAGTTTTTGAATCACCATTTTCATTTCTAACTTCTTCCCTAATCTTGTCTATCATTTGTGAATATGCCTTAGCTTCATTCTTCATTTTTCTATCACTAATCCAACCAAACATGTTTCACCTATTATAAACTAAAATATATGGATTGAATACCGCCAATACCTTCTTCTTTTTTGACAAGTTTTAATAAGTAGGAACGCATTTCAAGTAAATCTTGTCTATTCTTCTTAACAGTTCTACCACCAATTGTATATTCAACAATATCACTTCCTGCACCTGCCCTAATAGCTTCTTCACATTCATCTAAAGCCTTACGGTTAGGGGTTCTAGGATCAGAAACATTAGCAAGATTGGCTTTTATTAAGGCTTCTTTCTGTCCAATTGTCTTTCTTGCATTGGTATCTAACGCAATTACAACCGCACTAACGTAATACTTCCCTGGTTTGTATGAGTTTGTAGTTACGGCTGGAATATTAAAATGATGAAAGTCTGCGCTAGGTGTTGCCGTAATTGAAAATGGCGAACAGTCTTTTTTGGCAAATTCAAAAACCAAAGAGTATTTAGTTGCTGGATAATCTGAAAGAATACAATCAAATATCCAATCATCACCTTGATATTGACTCAATACGTTATTCCAAAGCATTGAAGGAATTTCATTGTTAAACGATTGATAGTCATACGGAAGCATAGAAAATCCTTTCTTATAGGTAATTCGGTTTTACCGCGAATTTCCTGCTTGGAAATTCCGCATAGCCTCTAAATACAATTCCCTCTTAGTTTTTGGTATTTCTAGCGGCTTTTCCTGTTCAGGAACAATAATTTCTCTATTTATGGATTGATTTACAGGCGGTATGGCGGCTTCCAGGGTAGCAAGATCAGCATCAACCTTAGTTGGATGGAACTTCAATACATAGTTGTAGAGATACCAATTGTAAACATAAAGGTCCAAAATCTCATTTCTGGACCTTGATTGCATGTATTTCTTTATCTTTATACCACCAATGATCCTTTCAACCTTCTTTTCTGCCATTAACTGTAAGAAGAATTCTTCATCTAATGTATCATTGAAGTGGCAGCAATTCGGTCCTGGTTCTTTATTGGAAAGAATGGCATAGATTGTATCTTTAGCTGTATCCGTTCCAACCTCATGATTATTTATCTTCTTATTCTTACGTTTTGTAATTAATGGTGCATTAGGCTTATTCTTTTTGCCTTCCAAACCAATTATCTTAGGTGATCTTCCTTTAAGAAATGCTGTTACCTCTTTTGAGTATCCACCTTGCGTATCAATGCCAACTCGAAACACTTTCATATCTGTTTCGGCCCAAGTTTTATAAGTTCTATCAACTCGTTTTAGCAGTTCTTCCCAAACTTCTATTTCAGCAGGTGAACCATAAATCAAATCATGGTCAATTACCCAATTCTCATTGCCTCTGCCCCAACCCATCACCAGATACTCAAGCCATGATTTGTCGGCTTCCGGGTTTCCCTGAACGTCAACAGCCATTGTGAGGAACGCTACCCCCTGCGGAACCTCGCTTGTGTAGTGTTCCCTACGTTGCGCTAACTCATTCGTTGTTGCCTTGCTTTCTTTGTTCGTATCCCATGCTTCACCAAGACAGTCATTGATAAACTGTTTCAACATTAACCAGTTGTCTTTCTTGTTAAGAAAATCTTTCACAATGCTTTCCATTGTTGCAAGTGGTGAATAGAGTCTATTTATTTTAAAACCAGCAAACCCTTTTATTTCTGGCCTAGTGATGATCCATTTTCCTTTTCTCATCATTGTTAAACGTTGGGAATCGTTGATATGTCCCTTACAGGATTCACATTCATAATATATAGAATCTAAATTCTTTCTACAATGTTCGAACTTGACGTTATTAAAACTTAACTCTTGCTCATGGTTGCAATGAACGCATGGAACTACGTAAATACGTTTGTCTGATTTGGTTTGATACAGCCAATCAATCTTATTTTCTGCATCTTTATCGGTTGGAGTACTGATAAAAACCAATTTTCGACCATATAGCGCAAATTCCGCTGTACGTTCTTCGGCTAAATCTAATGGATTACCAAACCCTGGGATACTTTGATACTTGTCAATTTCGTCAAGTAAGGCGATTTTGCAACCATATCCGGCTAATCCACTAGCTGAATTGGAGCCACAAAGACGTAAGGAACCCCCTGGAAACTGTTTAAAATTGTATGTTTCTGTCTTTGCATTGATCGCTTTTCGTAATCCAGGGGTATTGTCGATAAGACTTTGTAGTTCTTCCTTTGAGTATTTCTGAATATCTTGGTCTGTCGGCCTCATGTAAAGTATAGATTCTGGATTATGCGCAATGAAATGTGCTAGAATTGTAGAAACGATGAACGTTTTCCCAATTCTAGCACTAGCCTCTATACAAACCTTTTCAATTGAAGGGTCATTGACACATTCTAATATTCCGTTTTGATAAGACATGAAATCTTTGTTAAATTTCATTCCCTTATTGTTACCTGATGAAATTGTAATATTTTCTTCGGCCCATTCACTGATACTAAGCTTTACAGGTGGAAGAAATCCTTTTCTTACTTCATCTAAAATTAAAGATGCTGAATACATTTACCGTTCCGATATATCATGTAAATTAGTAGTTGTCGCAAGATTTCTAAGAAGTTCATCAACCATATTTTGAACTTTCTGTTTCTTTTCCTGATATGATAAACCATCTTCAATACTAATAGCTATCTGATGGGGAAAATTTAAGATGGTATTCCTTACCACTAACACATGTTTAAGCCATATCTCTGCAACTTCATCAACCGGTACAAGCTCGCCTTTCTCTTTCGCCAGTTCAATTTCTCTTAATTCGGCTTTCGCAAAGGCTTCTCTAGTCTCAGCGGCTTTCTTGTCTGAGCCGACATTGGCTTTAGCATATTGAGATAACTTGAAATCAACATACCATTTAACGATCATTGGAGCATCATATTCAACTCTAGTATCTGTAATCTGATTTACGGGAATTGGAGGAACTTCCTTTTCCCAATTCCTTAAAGTTCTTTCAGTTACACCTAAAAGCTTTGCCGCTTCTATTTGATTCATTTCCGCCTCTTATCCTAAAAAATGGCTAGATTGCCTTATTTTTCAATACTTTCACACTACAGGAAGGGAAAATAACGTTTTTGGCTTTGTACACATACAAAGCAAACCCCTCTGCGGGACCCATTTAACGTTTTCGGCTGGAAGAGAACCTAAGCCTTTTGGTTAACCTCTTGCCTATGTAACCTTCTTCATTGACCATAATTCATTCCTAATGCTTGGGATTTGCTAACGCTTGACGTATTACATCTATCCAGATACCTTCAGCTTCGTATTGAACAGTTGCGTTGCTTGTATCGTACCAGTGTATCTTCATTGGTCTATGAGATTGCTTAACGAGTGTGTAGAGCAATCGAACCCCTGTAGCCTTGTTCGTCCCTCGCTGGCGTCTGCCGTTGACTGGTGAGGTTCTTTGAAGGATTAGGGGGGTTTGCTTTCCATGAACTAGGAAGGTTCGTTCATTGCCGATTGTGTTGCCTTTGTAATCGTGCAGGTTCAAGTTCCCTGCTCTAAGTGGATCATCGGCACGAAGAATCCGATTACCAAAAACCTTTGGATTTGGCTTAGTCAACCATGTATGACCGTTGATCGGAACGTGTTCACCACCTTCTTCAAAGTCTCCAATGAATGCGCCAAGATCAGTTAGGTGTATCGTAACCTTTAGTCTTGTCTTTAATGCCCAAGTTCCATTATCAATCTTCACCTGATTGTTGATGAACTGTTTACGTCTAATCTTAAGGGATGAATTGATATCAGTCTTTAAGTTTGTTTGAACCTTTTTAGCTAACTGATTTAAGGTACGGCTAAGAATGAATGGTCCCTGCCGTTCCTGCCCCAAGTCTTTTAGTGTTTCTAAGATTGCCTTACTGTCTATTGCTATTTTGATTTGCATAGCTAATTCTTGTTAAAATGTTTAATAATCTTATATCGTAATATCGTCATAATCGACATATTGCAATAACCAATATTAAACAGAAAGTTAGCAAACTCCCAAAGCTTTTGAATGATGAAAAACAATGCACAGACACAAAACAAAATTTCCATAGTTAAGCCTTTCCAAGTGGTGAAGTTGCAAAGCGAGCAACATTCAAACATTGCGGTTGACTATAAAACATATCCAAATACTTCTGTTCATTCTTCAGTAAATCTTTACGTTTGCATTCCATTTCGATACGAAAGATGAAGCCATGGTCCTTGTATTTGTTGTAAGCCTTCTGAATTGTTTTATTATAATGCCGTTTATGACGAAGTAAACACATATGAAGTTCAAGCCGTTCTTTGAAGTTTATCGCAGAACCATAATAAACTTTGCCTTGGATAGTTGTGATTGAGTAAATACCGCTTGTTTGAGGTAACATTATTTGCTCACTTTCTTTAAGTTAATGAGTTCAAGTTTGTTGTCCATCATGGTTTTATACAAAAAGTTCTTATCTTTTTCTGCATTATTCTTTGTGACTTGATTTCTAAAATATAAGTCAACGTTTAAAAATAAACTAGCAATAAGAAGAACTAAAAGAATGAATACCATGATTTACTCCAAAACAGAATGTTTGTAACGTTCAATAACCTTCATATAATAAACTTTGACCAAGAAATTAGGCAACTTGGTTTTCTGCGCTAACAATGAAATTATGTCATTTTGTCTTACAGGATTATTTATTTCGCAAGCTATCACTTCCTCCAATGCTGTAAGGATTCTTGCGTCTGTCTTACCACTTATCAGTTTCAATTTTCCAATGAATGTAACAAAATCTTCTAACTCATGAACTGCTTTTGTATCATATGGAAAATCATATTCTTCGATTGGTAAATCAGGATTCTTTTCAAGCTTGTAATAATCTAATATTCTGTAATTCGTATTCATGGTCAAAAAAGTAAACAGCCTACCTCTTTCCGGCGAATATTTCTTGAGTGATTCCAGGGTTGAAAGGCAAAGAGTTTGGAATAAATCTGCCCTATCCATTCGAAAAATTAGATTATGTTTTGTCGCAATTACGTTTTTAATTAATGGTAAACAATAAAATACTATTCTTGTATCAGCCTTGTTATTTAACCAACAATTATAAAGAACTTGAGCAACCTTTTCTTTGAAATAGCAGTTGCCAACATCACGAAGATCGTATTTTAATATGATCTTGTTCTCTAAAATTGTTATGTCGTCAAGATCAAACATGATTAAAATTTGCCTTATCTAACAATAATCAGTTTATAAATCTTATCACCTTCAAAACCATCTTTGATCGACACTTCCTTACCTGATTTAAGCGCAACGATCCAGCTTCTAAACTCATTCATGTTTGAAGTCTGATAAGAAATACCCTTTAAAATCTTTTCGCCTTTCAGCTTCATATCTGAATCAATTTCAACAACACCTTTAACAATAGCTTCAAACAATTCCTTATTACTTGCACGAATTACGCCAGAATGCGTATTAATGCGTGAAGCAAGGTTATTGATCTTAGCAGCAACCTGTAACACGTCAGGTTGTCCAATTAAAACGCTTACCTTATTAACAAGCTTAGTTCGATTTACGTTTCTAATGAAGCCATAAAACGATTGCCCAAACTCTGTTTTCTCTTTCTTGTCCATTGTGTCTCCCTCTGACACTATTAATTATAGCAGTTATAGTGTGATACATCAAGAATTTTTTTATGAAATGATAGAGACTATTATCATACCCCTTCAAACCTTCACGCAACCCCCACAATGCCAATTCCTGCCGTAATTTTAATTCCTAAATAGACATAGACACTTTGCCATAAAACTACCTTGTCTGACATATCTAAGCCTATTAAATTTAATACCAGGAACCGGCACAATGAAAAGACAACTACAAAAAAGACAAAGCCTTATTCCAGGGGTTAGTTTTCTGTTCGTTTTGATAGTCATTTCTTTTTTGATTCGTCATATCTCATTTTTTGTTAAGCTATATCCAACCAACTTTTTATCAGTTCTGCTTTATCTGACTCTTTCGAATGATCGTTGATTTTCGCTTTTACTAAAACGTTAAAAACTGTCTTATTCTAAAAAAAAAAAATAAAACTAAAACTAAATATATATATATATAATATAATATATATAATAATAGTAGTCTTATCTTTGTTTCCCCTGGAACTGTACCCCCTTTACCGAAGGGTAAGTGTGTCTATACCGGTAAGTACCCTGAATCCTGAATATGTGAAAAATGGCGTATCCCCTTCTCGTGATTAGCCGGAATGAACCCTCTCGCGGGAGGGTTGCCTTCCTGAACATCCCTGAGAGGCAGGGGTCGCGCCTGAGAGGCTTCATCCCGTGAAAACGGAGAAGGGGATACGCCATTTTTCGTATATGTTCCGTTCAGGGAACTTGCCATACCAAACGCACTACCCTTGCCGTAAAGGGGGTACAGTAAAATCAAAGAAGCCTCCAAATTGGAGGCTTCTGATTGAGGTTCACTCATTTTTGTTCGTATTCGCATTAGCTTTTCTCTATTCAAACCATTTAAAACACTCTACTTACCTGCACTCCTAAGCTTAACCGATCCATACCACTTTGCAAAGGTTTTTCTTCCAAAGGTTTTTAGCTTTACTTGTATCATTTTATCTTTATGCCATGCATCTTAAATAAAAATATTTCAATATGGTTATATGCTTGGTATAACAAAATTTGTATTATTCCTTTGTGAATTCATCAATGTATGGCATTTCGTCAGGAAAAGCCATTAGGAACGCATTAGCATTTAAGAACCAATTTCTATTCTTTTCATCCATCTTTCCAGCTAACACATTTAACATTTGCTTTGCGTCATTCATTGGAATCATAATTTTTTCAATTTCACAATCCCCAACTTCGCCTAATTCTTCTCTATAGTCATTAGAAATTCTGTAAATGTTGAATTTGAATTTGAAAAATTCATAGACTCTACTTCTTATCCCATCATTCAATACTCTTGATAATGTTTCGTTATGCATACCAAATATTTTAATGAACGATTGAAGGTTAACATAATCTCCAGTTCCAAATATGCTTTCATTTTCATAGATTGGTATTTGATATATAATTAGTCCTGTTTCGTTTTTAATCATCGGCAAATTCAAAACTTTAGGCATGAAATCAATAGACGGATTTAAAAACTGTCCAATCAGCTTACATAAGTTAATCGATTTGCTCTTAGACAATCTTTGCTCAATACAGCTAAGAAGGTCTTTCTTGCTTTCAAAATTTTCATAAACTACCATTTTGTCGTTGAAATCATATCTCCCTGAAATTGCGAATTCCGAATTTCCAGGGGTTGAGTCTATAAGACTTCCTGTTCTTTCGCTTACGAATACATTTGTATAGTAAACGATTTTAAAACTAGAACTATCATATTTGTCAAAATGAATAACAAATTCGCTTTCTTTGCTGTCTTTAACACTATTTCCAAAGAATTTTAGATTAGTTTTCTTCCTGCGTTCACTTGTAATCTTGTTTACACACTGGAAATACTCGTAAAGAAAACGTAAGGCTTGCTTTCTGTTTGATTTTTTTCTGTCAATCTTTGATACTATGTATGAATTTCCACAATCATTCATTAGTGACTCAATGTGTTTAGGCTTAAAAAATTCCATTACTCTGAATACCGTTACTGGAACAATTCCACAAATAATTGATGTTGGTTTACCTTCAGGATGCCCAATATCTCTATTGAGTAAATAGTTAATACTTTCCATATCAAAGAATTCATCACCTGTATTAGAAACACCATGGATGATTTTAACTTTACCATACATTTCATTAGAATCACAACATACTAATTTAGGTTCCCTATCCTTTTTCTTTGATCTATTATCAACGCAATATTCAGAATCATTTTGATAACGATATAAATCAAAATCTGGCTTTACAAACTCTTTTGTTTCAAAAACAGTATCAACCCGATATTCGCCAATATCCGCAACGTCAACATATCTTCCTGAAAATTCACTAGGTCCAATATCAGAATATGATATATCTTTTTGTCTAATAGTATCGCTTTCTCTTTCTATTGGATCTTCTCTATCACTCATATATGGATTTATTACACCTTTTTTGAAATCAAACTTGCTTCCATCAGGATGTTTCATTAAAAGCTTTTCAAAACCATGAGTTGAAATGAATTGCTTTTCCGAATAAGAACCGTCAAGCGCTTCGCCAATACAAAAGAAGCGTTTGTTAAAATACTGGATACTAGAAAGCCTTATGCTGTAGATTCTACCAAAGGCATTAATTTCTATTTCGGTTTGTAACATACTGGCAGTTTTCATATCATACCCCCTCTGAACAAATTAATTGTATCATACTGTAGCAAAAAAGGCAAGTAACGTAAAAATTTTCCCCTACCACCTATAACCTTTTTCATGGTATAATGGTTGTAACGCTTAGGGCAAACCAGACCTAACTCTAACCAAAAGAAAGGAACCAGTATGATAGACCAAACAGCATTAAAAGGCTTCCCCCATACGGTTGACGAAGCGCAAGACTTCCATTTTGAAAATGGAGTCTCAACCTTTATGAACGCAACCCAAGACGGAATTCCGGTTATGAGTTTCGTTAAAACGTTGGTTTCGGGTTTGTCTGATCGTCAAATCTCCAGACGCAGAAGCGAAGTTGATAATTACAACTCTGCCTTCTTCGGAACCTGTGTTTACTTCGATAACGGCTCAATCAAGGCCAGGATCAACGTTTTTAACCCGACAACCGGCAGCTTAAAGAAGATCATTAACGCTATTATGGATGAATTCGACCAAGCACAAGATATGTTTAATTCTTAGTTTAGAACAAACTTTTTCAGATATCTATTCAGGAAACCACTATGAAAAACCTATTTGCAAAGCGTCAATTCGGTAAATTCACTATCCTGGCGCAATTAATACGCTTGGATAGTGATTCTGTTATGGAGATAATGGGAAAGTGTATTATTCTTAAAGCAACATATATACAGTCTACAGATTGTATTGAATACCTAGCTCTTTCAGAAATGTTTGAACCCCTGGAAAATGATCAGCCAATTCCTGAATATCACATTCAACTATCAACCAGAGTTCCTAGCTTCGGCTGTAGGCCATGCTCTGATCTCTTACCTTCTGCCAAGCGAGACTAGAACGATTTGGCAAGCCTGCACCTTCTCAATTGAATTTTGCTTTGTAGCTCACAATCAAACCATTTGTTCTGTCGGTATCAAATTCTAAAAGGATTTCAAAATGGATTTCTGTCTAAATCCCAAATGTTTACATAAGAACAAAAACAATTACAAGCTGTTCCTTTTAGCCTCTGATGAATTTCCTGATGGTGATCCATTCGGACCTAGCTTTTGGTTGTGCGGAGATTGTCAGAAAATCTATTACCGGATTTTGGAGAACAGCATAAAAATTGGGCCGGAAGGAATCCGGCCCAAGTCTGAGGATTTGTTTTAGCTAGGGAACGAGTATTGTTGAAAGCTTCTTATGCATCCATGCGTTCCTAACCCTTAAATACTTTCCGTCACTAATGCTACGGAATTTTTCTTCAAGTTCCTCTGTCGTTTTCAGGTTATTTCTAACCAAAACTGAAACCAACTTTTCTAATGTTTGCACTCTATATTTCAAATGGCTATTGTCATCTTCAAGTTTAGTCATCTTGGCTTCAAGCCGCTTTTCGTCCATGTCATGCTCCTATTTGGAATTTCTGATACGCAACCGGATATATCCCTTTTCATCCCGTTCGTTTTCCTGTTCTTTTTCCTCTAAGAATTTAATGGCTTGACTAACCAAAGCTTCATCAGCAACCATTTCTTTAAGCTTTTCGGCCAATTCGGAAGGTGGAACGGTTGGAGCTAAACCGGCCAAGATTGAAACCAATGGGTTAGATTTCGTTCCCTTGCCTTCACCAGCTTTCCGGCCCCTGGTTTTTACTTCCCAACCATCAACCTGTTCTTTAACCAATTTGCACAAATCCAAGATCGGAATTTTGTTGTCTATGCAAACCTGAACCAGTTCCTTATAGCCTTTTTCTTTCATGACGATTGAAGTTACCTTTTCGTCATAGCCGGATTCGGCCAATTCTGCGATTTCCTTTAAGCCAAGTTCTTTAATATACTTCTCTTTCATGTTCTTGATAGTAGCAAGCGGCTTATACTCAACAACGAAAGGATCATCTTGAAAGTATAACGTTCTTTCTGTAACCGTTTTATCGGCATTACCTTTTCTGCCTTTGATCGTGAATGTGTATTCCTCGATCTTGAAACATGAGGTTGGTTTGGACATAGGCAATTCTCCCATGGTTGGCTTGCGGTTCGATTCAGCCTGAACAACTGGCGTTCCAGCGTCAAGCGTTTTCTTCGGTTTGGTTAGGAATCCCATGTTACCCCTTTCTGTTGAGTTAATGAAACAACTTAGATTAACATAATAGCTTAAAAGAAAACAAGAATTATTTTCACCAATGATATACTACTATCCAGGGGCAGGAATGGAACCAACTCTACTAAACCAATCTCAGTTCATTATAGAAATGACTAAGTTAAGAGGAATGGCAATATGTAGCCGAACCGTTAATAAGATGATTACTCAAGGATTACCGTTTAAGAAAATGGGTAACAGAAAATATTTCTACTGGCCTTCTATCTTGGCTTGGCTTGCGGAATCTGATAAGATAGGGAAGCGGAGGTAAGACTATGGCAAAGGATGGGAAGCTGAAAGATGGACTCATCTTCAGAGGCAAGTATTATCATTACCATTTCGTTATTGAAAAGGTTCCGTATCGCGGTTCATGTCATACGGATAACTTGACGGTTGCAAAAGAGGTTCTGAGAACCAAACGTAACGAAGTAGCTTTAGGTTTGGTAACTCCTAGCGAAAACTATACCGTTGCCAAGCTTTCAGAGGTTTGGCTTAAGCATATCAAGAGCATCCGAACCCCTGGATACCATAGCCGTTGTTCCTGGTTCATGGAAAACGTTGTATTGCCTGAAATTGGAACGCTTAAACTGAAAGACGTTAAAACTTTAGTTGTGTCAGATATTGTTAGCAAATATCTTGAAACCCATAAGATTAGCACAACAAATACCATGATGGTTAGCTTTAAAGCAATGTTTCATTTCGCTATGAAGCTTGATTTGATTCAAAAGATGCCATTCTTTCATGAACATATAAAGGATCAAAATCCACCAAGAGATATTATTGTTAAAGAGAAAAAGGCAGAGTTTTTGAAACTTCTTAGTGAAAGAGGAAAGAATGGAAATCAACTTAGACTAATGGCAATGGTTGGTCTATACCTTGGAATGAGAGAATCAGAAATCTTTTCAATGACTTGGGAAGCCTTCAATAAACATAACCAAACGTATACAGTTAGCATTTCCAAAAGTAAGAAAAGTAGAATCCTTCCAATCCCCCAGAAACTTTTTGATGAACTAGTAAACATTCAAACCGAATCAGGTTTGATTTTTCCAAATGAATTTGGTAATCCTCATATCAAACTTTATCTATCGGATGCTATCAAGAGAATTGGTCTAAGAATGAATCTTCGTATTGGTTCACATTCTCTCAGACGTTCTTTTGCAACCTATCAGATTGAGGTTGGAACATCCCTGGTTGATCTCCAGTTGCTCTTAGGCCATTCGTCTATTGCCGTAACGGCTAAGTATGTCCAAGAACTATCCACGAAGGACCGGAAGCAGACGGCTCAAGAAAGACTTAGCGCATACCTTGACGATTGATCTAAAATCTGATTCGGCCAAAACGAAAAACAGCCTAGAAGTTCTAGGCTGTTTTCATGTCTGAGTCTGTGAATTTATTGTGAACTGGAACCGGCAAAGACGGTCAAAAACAGGCAAAACCCATCAAAAAAGATTCACAATTCATAATCAAAGCGTTACGTTGGTTTGTAAAGTCAATGGAATCAACTCATACCTCGCTTGTATTTATGTCCAGTAGTTGTCCATGTACTATTAGGTTGAAGAAACACCTTTGTTTTCAACATTTGCGAGTCAATTTTGAGACTGAGAAGAATATGTGAATTCCTTGCCGATATCCTATGATCCAAAATAGTCCGAATCACAAATTCGTTTTCCAGTCAACCGATTTCAGAAAATTTATTTTTGTCAATCACAAAACGACCCAAATAAATTTTAGGAAAATGAACCCGGCTTGAACAATGGCAGCATCCCGCCAAAATTTCTTTCTGGTGGTTTCTGTCTTGACTTCTTCCTTAACTTCTGCTAGTTCGCCAGTCTGGATAGACTTGGATTCTTCAAGGTTTTGAATTTCGGAATCCCCTGCCGCTTTGGCTTCCTGAAGATCCTTGACGGCATCACCACAAGCCGAATTCTCAGCTTGAAGTTGCTGATTTTCGACAAGGCAGTTATCCAAATCGCTTCCGTCTGGGACCGTAGGAACCGGAGGTAATGCCGGAAGCGTATGAATCACTTCCTGAGTCTTGGCCTTTTCCTTGACATAGACGATTACGGAATTTGCGGCTTTTGCATCTGAAATAGCTTTTTGTGCTTTCAACTGATTGAACGAAGTTTCCAGGGTAGCAATCTGAGAATCTTTCATTGCTATTCGTCTTGTATGTAGCCTATCAACGAAATAGAAACCAATGAAAATTAATACGGCAGTTAACAGAACATAAATCAAATCCTTCTTATAGGCAACTAACATTAGGAATCCTTTCCGAAGATCGATTTAACTATTTCTTTAACAGACGAAACCGAATACCCACCTATCGTAAGACAGAAAAGGTATTGGTTTATTTCTTTGGTGAATTCAAACTTTTTAAATACGTCATAAGGATTTATCATTATCAAAATGTTGATGCATACTAAACAAATAAAAGCAAGCGTTGAAATAGCCTTGCCAAAACTTGCTGAATCATCAATTCCATAAACAGACTTCAACCAATTTATCATTTGACTTTGTATATCCCTTCTGCATATAAGGTTCTACCACCTGAAGTTGTTATGACAACGGAAAGTTTATACTTGTTTCCAGCTATGCCATTCTGAAGCATATGCATAACAATTCCTAAATTAATATTTTCAACCCCAAGCAGCATAGCCGAATCATTGGAATCTGTCTTATCAATCGAAACGTTAGAGAAAACAGCCGTAGTTATAGTTTCACCATTACCAAGTTTTTTACTGAAGTCAAACCCTAATGGCTTCTTATCAGCTACGAATTTAATTGTATCAAATTCCATTATCTCATAGTCCATCATACCTCCAAAATGTTATCTTCGGCTTGCAAGGTGATTATATTTGTTTCAGAAGGAACTTGAATTATATTATTCTCAGCTTTCAACACTATAATGCATGTATCGGCTTCAAGTGTGATGATGTTATTTTCTGGTTTAAGTTTTAATGATTCACCATTACCAAATGAACCAACCTGAAAGCCGGAACCCGTTGAAGTAATCTGAATTACTTCCGAACCGTTTCCTCTGATTGTTTCAAAACCAGAACCAACTGACGAAACAATTATCAGAGAAGCCGCTAAACCTAAAATTGTCTGATAAGCAGAACTGTTACTTACAAGTGGTGTTATGTTTGAAGAACCAGAGCCAAGAATGATTTCTTTGCCACTTGCACTAGTTCCAGGGGTTGGGATTGTTGAAGCACCGGAACCGCTAATTACCTCATTTCCTGAACCGACAGAAGTAATAGAAATGCTTTGGCTTGACGTTCCTTTGATTACTTCATAGCCGGAACCATTTGTACCGATTGCAATATTTCCTGTTCCGCTTCCTTTGATAACGGTTGCACCGTTACCAAAAGAAGCAAAACCCTGGATTAAATCGGCTCCACTACCTGTAATAATTTCTTTACCGGAACCTGTTGAAGTAATCAAGATTGAACTTGAACCAGTTCCGATAACAACTTCGTAACCATTTCCGCTTGACACTAAACCAGAAATGGTATCTGACCCACTTCCAATAATCGTCTGGTATCCGTTTCCGCTTGACACTGGGGCAGGAATGGTATCTGCACCTGAACCAGTAATTGCCCCTGCTTGTGATCCATTTCCGGTTGAAGTTGGGGAAGGTATTACGTCTGATCCATTACCTAAAATGGTTTCGTAACCTGTTGCATTAGACGTAACCAAAATTACGTCTGCACCATTACCAGTAATTGTCTGAACAGCATTTCCGCTTGACACTGGCAGAGGAATAGTATCTGCACCTGAACCAAGAATCTTTTCAAATCCAGAACCAGACGAAACCGGCGAAGCTATGGAACCTGCCCCATTGCCGGTGATTACTGGCCATCCAGAACCGCTAGTAACCGGATAGGGTATAACCCCTGCACCATTTCCTAAGATCGTCTGATAGCCGTTTCCAAGCGATATAGGGGCAGGAATGGTATCTTCACCTGAACCTGTAACGGCTCCAACCTGCGAACCTGAACCCGTTGAAGTAGCGGCAGGAATAGAATCGGAACCTGAACCCTTTACGATTTCATAGCCAGCACCGGCTGTATTTAAACCAGGAATAGAACCTGAACCGGAGCCGGTCAAGACTTCGTAACCAGAGGCAGACGTAACCGGCGATTGAATTACGTCTGCACCTGAACCCAAAATCTTTTCAAATCCTGAACCAGCGGATACCGGCGAACTAATCGTATCGGTTCCACTAGCTAAAATCGTTTCATATCCACTTCCGGTTGAGGTTGGTGCAGTAATTGTATCTGCACCTGAACCGGTAACTACAACTGCTTCGGCAGCTTTAAATGAGACTATATAGCCAGAATATGGAACAGCATTATTTGTAGTGACTGAATCAGTATAATTTCCAGTGCTGTTAACAATCTTATATCCAGTAAATACTAGACCACTACTATTTGTAGCGATTGTAAAGCCTGAATTGTCAGTAGGAGTAATACCACTCTCTACACTCTGACCAAACCATGAATAGATATAATCATTAGCATTTGTTGTAGTAAGAGAAGAGGTAGTATGAGCAGTAGAAGAGGCTAAATCAAATGTGGTAAATGAATCAACAACAGTACCACTAGCCAGACCTTGAACCACCTGGACATGAATCTGTGGAGTAGAATCATTTAGAGTGGTAAAGGTAATGGTTACATTACTATTTGTTGATGTTGCTCTAGCCCAAAATAGAGTCTTATAATCTGAACAGGTAGAGCTATATAAACCTGTTCCAATTGCTGTATATGTATTACCAGCATTGTCTGCACAAGTAGTAGGATCTGCACTATTATCAACTTGTAAAGCGGCAATGATAATATCTCCGGCGACAACTGAAACGCCAGAGATATTAAAATAATCATTTCGAATATAGCTATTTCGTAAAGAACCACCAACTGGAATTGGAGGAATAGGATTATCTGTAGCCGGTAATCCGATTCCCGGCCAAAATTCGGATAACTCTACAGCCTCAACCGTAGGGTTTGTAAATCCGTTTTGTTGCCTATAAATACTTAGGCGTTTATTCCATAGACCATCAGACATAACTTAAACACTTCCAACAACCAATTGACCCGTTATAATTCCTAAACTAGTTGCGGTTGTCCAGAAATACATACAAAGGCAAGCATCTGTTCCAACAACAGGGGCACCTAAGTAAGCAAAGTCATTTTTATCTGAATAGTTAGCAACAATAACGCATGTAGAAGCTAATCTTTTTAATGCGGTTACACCAAATGAACCGGCTGTTAAAGTTGATGCTGATAACGTTACTGTGTTTACACCTTTGATACTTAAATTGCTACTAGTTGAAATGATTTGTAGCATTCTATATGCAGGGGTTGAAGCAGCAACGGCAACGGAAACATTACCTGTTGAGTTATCCGAATAGGTTACGTTTACACTAGCAGTAACGGCAGTTGAACCAGTTGCGGTATACCATTCCAGAAACCATAAAACATCCGAACCGTTTGCATTGCATCTTCCGGTTCCTGATGGAGTTGTTAGGGTTCCTGAAACCGTTTGTGCAGATGTAGAAGTTCCAGACAAACCTCCCATATGGCCTAATCGGTCACAGATGATATTCTGTTGTCCAGCATTACCAATGATTAAATCTGTTAATAGTAATCGATTAGTATTTGCGCTATCGATTAATTGAGGAACCCAACAACCAATTGTTGCTTGCGTTGGAGTAATCCAAGTGCTAGGAGTAGAACCGGCTATTGGTTGTCCAGCCATAACCCAACCGGAATAGAAGAAACCAGCAACGGCAGTTAGACTAGTTTTATAAAAATCCTGCCTACAGCCTACGGTAACACCAGCTTTAGCTAGTGCGTTTACAACATCGGATGTAGAAGCAAAATCAGTCATTTTAAACTACTTTCTGAAGGTATAGAAAATCAAATGCATTTTCTACCTGATTATCGGATGAATCAGTTAGCCAAGCCGTTGTTTCATCAATGGTATTGATTGTAAATATTCCTGGAAAGAATTGGCCGAATGGTTCTAGAACAGTTACTTTATCGTCAATGGCAAACATAAACCACCTTTACAGAGTAACGGTTAAACTAGTGATATTGACGGGACCTCCAGCAGTAATTGTAGTTGTAATTAAATTCAATTCACTTGCGCTTACACCGACACTTCCTTGCCAAAGAACGGTTGTTCCATTCGAAGCAAGCAGACGATAGAAGGTTGCGGTTCCGGTAAGAACGGCATTGACACCTGTTAAGGTATTAAGCGTCAACACATTAGTAGAAACGACTCCCATGGTTGCGGCACAAGTACAGGTAGCAAGGACAGAGTTACCACTTAATGCGGTATCTGGAGTTGCTGGAGCGGTTCCATTATAGATAACTAAAGATGAGGTTGAACCAGCAGACGTAACTAAGGTATTTAACATTGCTGTTTTGCTTGCAACTGCTATCTGAAAGGCCATTTAGATATCTCCTATCTAGTGAATTTGCGGTTTCTAAGATCGTTTAACTGTTCACAGTGACGAACCATACTTCGTAATTCTTCTAATTCTCTTTCTCTTTGTTTTACTTCTTTCTTCAATCGTTCGATTTCTTTAGTTTCATTTAGACCCATGAAATTTACCTTCTATAATACGATCAAGTTTATCTTCAATCCTTACAAGTCTTTCATTCGTTTCGTTTTTATAGGATTTAGTTGAATCCTGTAAGGCTTCAATTTGAACAGAATGAGTAGCTAAAACATTACTAATATCATTCCTCCATTGTGAATACCAGCTAACGAAACCTCCGATTGCAACAACAAATATAACTAGATAACTTATATTAATTGTTTTGTCAAATCGCCATGTTTCTTGTTTTGTTTCTGTCATGATTATAGATACTCCTAATAAATATGTTTCATGGCAAATTTAACCGTCTTATAGTAATTCGGAATTTCATAATTTTTTTCCATTAGATTTTTGGCTGTTCAGATTCATTTCTTATAACTGTATCTGATGGTGAAATTAAAGCCATTTGTGCTGTTTCCAGTTGTGCTTTAGCTTGTGCTAATGCTTTACTTAAACTCTGATGAGATTGCATTACAGAATCCAAAGCTGAATTAATAGCGGTTACGTTAGCTGCCGCATCTTGAAGATTCTTAATTTGTTCTGTGTAGTCCATATTATATCCTTTAGATGATTTGAATTTTGACTAAACCGTGAGCACCATTACCGCCAATGTAAGAACCTGTTCCAGCCGCTCCACCTCCAGCACCAAAAGCACCGGTAAAATTAGTAGTATTATAAACAGGACTTAAACCATAATTTGCTCCACCAGGATTATTACCACCATTACCCATAATAGAAGCGGCTCCACCACCAGAACCAGAACCCATAGAGAATGGGAAGATATTAGACATACCACCACCACCGCCCCAAGCTTGAACGTCTAAACCGTAAGTAATGGGACTGGACGATGCATAACCAGAACCAGCAAGAACGGTATTTCCTAATACATCTTTGACGTATCCACCACCACCAGTTGTTGCACCCCCACCAGCAATCCAAATATTAGTTGAGGATGGATAGCCTGATATATTTGTTCCGGCAATCATGCAAGTTGTTGCGCCAGCGGCTCCATTTACCGAACCGGTTGTTGCACCTAAACCACCAGCGCCAACAGCACCATATAAAACAGTTCCGTCGGTAACGGTCAGTACGAATCTAACCATTGCACCAGCACCACCACCACCATTAGCACCACCAGCACCACCACCAATCAAGGTAACTAGAACTTGGTAAGGTGTTCCACTAACCCCCATCTTTGGCGCATTCCATTGCCAGTTACCATTAGTATATCCAAACGTAGAGACTGGATTCATTGTTGTTTGATAGGCAGAACCACCATAACCGGTATTATATAATAGCTTTGCTAATCCTAATTGCCCAATAGGTAAACCACCTAAATTAAAGCTACCTCCGGCCTCCATAACGCAATCGGTAGCAACATGATATACCGTACCTGTTCCTGAACCTGCTGAAAGAGATGTAAAGATAGAGCCTATAGCTCCAGCCGTACCAACCCATGAAGTATAAGCTCCACCATCTGCCCAATTGGTTGTGCCTACTGATACCACCTGATATTGTTGACCAACAATAAAATTACCTGCTGTAATTGTTCCCTGATTAAAAGTTGTGGTAAATGGTTGTCCGGCTAAATAAATACCTGAAGGCGAGACAGTAGAAGATACAAGACCATGATTATTATTTGTGCTGGCAAGGTTATTACCAAAGCGGGAGAATAGAGAAGTAATGGTTCCATCGACGATCATGGATGCATCGGAGCAGCGCCTGACGTAGAAATTGCTGAAGTAACACCAGGTGCCCGAGGCCGCACCGATGATCCGAATAACCACCTGTAAATAGGCCGCATGTATCCCGCCCGGGATCTGATACTGAGCCTGGAGGGTCTGCCCAGATGTTGCGCTGCTCGTGATCTGGCCCACCTCTATGCCCGTGACCACGGCTCCGGTGTTGTCCTCGACCAGAAGCGCCATTGAGGCATCACCGGTGATGGTCGATCCATACATTCCCATGCACGAGGCTGAGTAAAGTTCGCCCTCATGGATGGGGAACCGGGCGACGATGGTATTCCCACTATTCCCAGATATCGCCACCTGTGCGGCCCGGTAGTAGCCAGATGGCGAGAACCCGCCGCCGCCGTTGAGCATACCTGCTGCCTCGTAACTGCCAGTCGGCCAGGCCATGCCGTTCGGTTGTTTCGGGTTCGAGGTCGGATTGCTCACCAAGTTATCGAAATTGGCAACGGTGAGCAGCGAGGCGACCAACTGCCCGAACAGCCCGGTTGCGGCAACAACAACATCTTGCCATAGTGTTCCATCTGAATTGACTTGTACTTCCTTACCATCAGTAGTAAGCCAGCATGAACCGGCTGGATATGTTCCATTTGGTAGAGATGGTTTTGAAGCATAGGCCCAAGATGCCGTATTTGGATTCTGTAGACCCATAACATTCATTTTTGCCAGAGCATTAGAAGCAGCCGTAGCAATAGCAGCATTTTGGCTAATAGTAGCTTGTGCTTGAGATATAGCAGCAATAAATGTTGCTCTATTACCTGCAATTGTAGACCACCAAGTGGATAGATAGGCTTTAATAGCGGCACAATTCCAAGTTGTTCCATCCGGCCAAATAGTGGCCCAATTTGAAGGGGCACCGGCAGCTATTAAATTAGATGATAATGCAGTAACAGAAGCATCATAGACATATCTTGGAGTTCCTGAAGTATTAGGCATAGACAGAGCTACAGCTTGAGCATCTAAAGATGTTTGGCTTGCTGCCTCTGCCTTCCATTGTGCTATTAGCTGTATCTTATCAGCATTAGATAGACAATCAGCATTTAAAGGCATTGCTCCAATAGCATTTCTAAGATTGTCTTGAGCAATTGAAATATTTTTCCACCAAAGGGAAAGACTTCCGGCTATACCAACAACTCTAAAATTGGTTCCATCCGGCCAAAGCGTTGCCCAATTTGAAGGGGCACCGGCAGCAATTAAACCATTACTTAACGAATTCATAGCCGTTGTTAAAGCTGTTGTTGATACTCCAGCAATGGCAGCTTGCGTATTTAATGAAGATTGAACACCTAAAGCCTGATTCCAAAGTTGAATTAGGATAATCTTATCGGCATTACTTAAACCGTCTGGTGATTGATCAGCATTAGGTGAGGTTGATAACAAGGCTTGAGCATATGTAATAGTCTGTCCTGCTGATATCTGTTGTAAATAGGCTACAAAGGTAGCTGAAGCCATTACATCATAAAGAATCATATTTATATTTAAAGTAGGGATAGGTACGGCTTGCCAAGTTGGGTTGGTTGGGGCCGAACCCTGATAGGCCATCCAAAACAGAGTCCATGTCCCTGCCGGTCCTGGTAAAGTGCAGGTTGAGAGAACCTGAACTCCCTTTGATCCACTTTGGGCAATGTCAACTAGGGAAAGATTCAAATAGGAATTATTAGCACTAGGAAACGTTGGAACCGGCCAAGACTGTTGTACAGTTGGTCTAGGTTGAATAGACGTATCACACTGAATCTTTGTTCCGGCTTTAAGATATTCAATCTTAGATGACATATTTAAAATGCTCCCAATACTTTTGTTGCTAATACAGTTCCACCACGAAATGTAATACTAACTCCAGTAGCAAAACCTCCAACAACAATACCTAAAGGTGAAATCTTTGCAGAATTTACCGCAAAACCTCCAGCGGTTAAACTTGGGCTTATAGATATGAATCCAGGGTTGGAATCTAAAACAGATAATAAAGAAGCAAAATCTAATTGATTTCCATTAGCGGAACCAATGGTATAACCCCAAATTGCATTCTTATCATCATATATACTATAGTTTAATGTCAGTTTCGGAATAAATCCAAACCGTCTTGTCGATTCTGATCCATCAATCAATTCTTTAGTGATACTCTTTTCAATCCATTCAAGAGTTAAACCATCACCGTTATTTGGTGGTGGAAGATAATAAGTGTTGATTTTAACCCCTGAAGAATCTAGAGTTGCTAACCTTAATACACCAGGATTTATAAAAGTCATTTTTACACCTTAGTTAGCAATAAGTGTTACTTGAGTTTCACCAGAAACGAAATCAGTAGACATTGCCATTAATCGATATTGAATAGAACCATTAACTGTAATCAGTGAAAATTGTTTAAGACTTTCCCATGGGGCAGGTGTATTAGCATTGTTCCAAAACCAAGTCTGTTCAATCATTTTTCTAGGTTTACCAAACCAAGTACATAAGGCATCTGCCATAGCTTGTGCTTGTGAAATATGCCATATCATCGGATGGCCAGAAATGGTTAAAACCGTTCCTCCGGTTTGTCCATCTGATTCTGCATAATATGAACCGTCTTGAGTCTCAACCAAAATCATTGAGTAAAAATTAGGCCATGAAAGGTAATTCTTTGTTTCGATTAATTTTATACCGGTAAGATTGGTTGCCGTTTCAGAAATGCCCCTGCTCACGATTGCAAGATCACCAGACGGTAAAGGAATAGCCATAGCATTTTGAAGTTGGCAAACGTGTTCAATACATTCAATTGCCGTCATGCCTGAAGGTGTAAAGCGTTCGATTGTCCATGGCATAGCTGTATCAATTTGCCAAAGCAAGCCGCCAAGATGCCCCAGGACACGACCGGCTTTACTAGGATCTCTCATAGCACCGGCAAATACCGGAACCCCTTCCTGAATCAATTCTGAGCTATTGATGGAGGCTAAAGGATTGGTTGTGTTAGGAATTGTCGTTAATCGGAACATCCAAGTTTGGGTTGCAGCCGGCGATACACTCATGTCATCCAAACGACCCAAAACAACAATTTCGCTTGAGGTTCTAGCTACAAATGTGTTAGGCCAAAGACAAGTAACTTGGTCTGGGAATACAGCATAGTTAGCGATTGAAAGCGTTGATGCAGCATAGGTTATTTGTCCATAACCAGTTGCCGATACAATGTAAACACCATATGGGGTTGTAACTAATTGACCACCAATTAACTGAGTTGGAACGGCTACACTTTTAACACCGGCTGATCCATAAAAGCAAAGTTCAATTGTATCGGTTGACGTATAGGCTAAAAGGCTAGTTGTAGTTGGGCCGGTTGGAAAGTTTACAATTTGACGAAGAACAGAGGCTGAAGCCCAAGTTATACCAGTATTACCACCATATGATGAACCAGACCAAGCATTTGCTGTTATAACATTATTATTTAGCGTAATCTTGCGCATATTAATATAATCATAGAATATAGATACAGGAATATTTGCTGCAATTGCTGGAGTCCAACTATCAATCATAGTGCTAGGATCAGGACCATTATCAACGGTTAACCAATTAAAATCATGATAGCAACGATTACGAAGCCTAGCATTTGGAGCATAGGTTTTAACGTCATACGTCATCAATGAACCAGGGGCAGAAGTTAATTGATTTGTCCAGTCTGTCAAGGGGTTTGGGGTTGCACCGGTATAGGTCCAACTGGTATCCGGAGTCCCGGCATATTGAGCCGATACGCCAGAGATGACAGATACGGTTGAACTTGATGCAGGTTGAATATCTGAAACGGCTGTTAAATCAATACTATTTCCGGTAGCATGAAGCGGAACCCAACCAAAAACCGGATTAACTGTTGAAGCTTGAACAAACCTTGATAAATCAATACCAAATGGTTGAACTGCATTAGTTAAAATTGTTTTTGCATCCATAAAAACTAATTCAGCTTGTGTTGCTGTATCAAAATACATTCTATTACCAACACTGAGATTGGTTACTGGTTCTTTTGTAATTACCTGTCGTAATTCAGGATTAACATTCATAACCGTATAGGTTTGTGATGTATTTGTACCCTGAATTAAATGTAAAACATCACCTGTAACGATTCCTTCAATGGTATCGAATCTGATTGCATATACCGGAGTTGTTCCAACTGCTGTTGCAACTGTGAAGTAATTTTGATCGGTTGTGGAAGAAGCTTGTCTAACAAAAGTTGCCGATAATTGCAGCCATGAATTAGGATCATAAACAATTTGCCATGTATTATGTTGTCCTGTTTGCGTATAAGTATCATTTAATGTAATTGCAGACCAAGGTGATTTATCTAACCAAATTGCTGTAAACATTGCTGGTGGTTGATTAGTAAGGGTATTAAAACAAGAAACCGGATATTGAACTTTCAAAACGGTATATAATGTGCTACCAGTAAGAGAACAAGTAACCTTATCACCAACACAAACCCAATTGGCAGTCCCAGCGATACCAACAACGTTTTGATTAATGCCATAGAACAAATCACGTTCAATATCTGAATATCCGGTTAAATTTGTCGTTGCTGATCTTGAAGCGGCAGCTTTAGGAATAGGTCTAGACCAATTATTCAGATAAGTATTAGCTAATTGAACTGACCAATCTTGAGCCGATAATTCTACGGAATGAGTTGATCCATCCTGGTGTTGAACCATTCGTGAAGGATCAATGATACCTAAGAAAGTCTGTTGACCGTCAACTAGGAGTTGAAGATATGGAGGCAATAAACCACCAGTGATGTTTAAATTATTTGTTATGAATGTCCAGATTGAATCGTTTGGGTCGTCAAGTTCAATCGTAAAATCTCCAGCGGAAACTTTTGTTAACTGAGTTCCTTCATCTAGACTCCAAGACGATGAACCTAAACTCAATATTTGTCCAACCCCTACAGACATATAGTTTCCAGGGGTTCCGCTACCAGTATTCTGCATTAACGTTGCAAAGATTTTACGCATATCTTAACCGTTTCTTCTGCTATAATCGTTCATTAAGGAAGCAATCTTTTTCCCAATGATATTAGCAGAATTAAGGCTTTCTCCTAAGATCGTTGAACCTTCTAAATGAATATGGGTTGCATTTGAACGACTATTATTAGTAACTGAATTACTTGGAATTGTTGGTGAAGCCGAATAACGGTTAGTGGCAGCTTGTGAGGCAACGATACTGCGATACATTGAAGCTCCACTTGCGACTAAGGCTTTTGTAACCGTTAAGAAATCCTCTTTGGGAGCTAAGAGTTCCGGCCCCTTTTCACCAAATACGCCATAGGTTGGTTTATCTGCATATCCACCGGTTGCATAGGTTGTTAAAGTCTTATCTGCGGCTTTCCCTGCCGTGAAACCGGCCATGATCATTCCTATCTGAGCCTGAGCTAAAGCGAGGCCTCCAAATGGGATATAGGCGTAAGCCGCATACGATTCCGCAACAGAAGTGTCTAAAGCTGCGGCAGCTTGCGTATTACTCGCGGCTTGAACAGCCGTTCCAAATACGGCGGCAGCTACAGAAGCGACAATCCATTTCGCTACCATTTGAGTTATGCAGCCTAAAATTGCATCAGTGATACCAACCCAAACTGATTTAATACCTTGCGCTAGTGTTTGTTGTCCTGTAATCATTCCTTTCATAGCATTACTAATACTTGTCTCTGCCGCATTCATCGTAGTTGTAACAGCGTTTCTAAACTGTGTTCCATACTCTTTTGCAGCATTAATGTAATCATGATATCCTTTGACCATTCCGGCCATTGGGTTTTTCTTAGCTAGTTCTTCATCGAGTTTTTGATTATCTTTTATCTGTTCTTTATTGTGCTTATCTGTTAATGCTTGAATTTCATTTAAAACCTTTTGTCTTTCCAACTGTTCCTTTTCAAAAAGCATAACTTTTTTATTC
>Ga0118677_10004530_pt1 | contig 25235 bp, 20 predicted proteins | sample AliMusrvi5mmetaG_FD_86154 | JGI IMG/M metagenome (GOLD analysis project Ga0118677, IMG submission 86154)
TAGCATTTCATCGGCATTAGGCATGACCTACTGTGGGGCGCGCGGCAACACGTCCAAAGAGATGAAAGCCGCCCTGCATTTTCCGCTTGATCCAGAGCAACTGCCGCCCGCTTTCAAGACTCTTAATAGTGCCTTGGCGGCCAATGCCCACAAGGATCACCAGAAGCTCAACATTGCCAACGGCTTGTGCTTAACGTACGGCGATGTAAGCAAGGATTACAAAGCCCTGCTCAAAGACGACTTTGATGCCGAAATATTCTCTGGAGAACTTAAAGAGATCAACGGCTGGGTTAATCAACGCACAGAGGGGAAGATCGACCAGATACTTGAGGAGTTGGATCCGAATTCTGTCTGTGTGCTCCTGAACGCAATTTATTTCAAGGGCACTTGGGAAAATCAGTTCAAGAAGAGCAACACGCAAGATGCTCTTTTCAAAGTCTCCGCAGCCAGACAGGTGACGGTTCCCTTCATGTATCAGAAGGGCGATTTCCAAATCATGGAACAACCGGATTTTCAGACCGCTAGAAAGTAGTGGAAAATGTGCGGCCGGGACCGCCGGTGAAATCCGCTTTTCCAAGGAGGCCGGGATGCTGCATCGAGAAGACTGATAGAAACTTGAGGTGAAGTCCGTTGCAAGATCCGGCGGCCGGAGGACGGGGGAAGGAAGTTGGCTCCAAGCGGCTTCCGGTGCCGACGTTGACCGCTCCGCCAGTCCCGGCACTGCCGCGTTCAGGGTGCTTGGCCGAAGACCTGGAAGAAACTGGCACTGCCGCCGGACGGGGCGAATTCCAGATCGACCTGGCCGGTGGCCGGATCGAAGGTGGGAGTCAGTTGCAACATGGGCGTCCACGGCGGGCTGAGGGTGGGTGAACGCAACACGCCGACACGCAGGTGGAAGTTTCCGGTAGCGGCATTCCGTACCAGCACCGGGCGGTCCAGCGCCAGCGCATGCATGTCGGTGCTGCGATAGAAGCCGTCAGCACGCAACGTGTCGAGAAGGGCGGAATTGGGCACGAGTGGATCGAAGCCGCAGTCGGTGTGGGCCAGCTCCTGAGCGTTGGTGAGGCCGTCGCCATCTTCGTCGGCGTCGCCCACGAGAGCCCGGCCGGTTAGGGAGAGATCGAACGGGTTCTTACCCGGATCGTCGCAGACCAAATGCAGCACGGCGGATTTTTCACCAGCGGCGATGCTTGCGAAAGTGACCGTTACCGGCTGCGTTCCCCCGTTGGGAGGCAGGGTGAATGGCGGTGCGGGGAAGACGGTGAAGTCGGCGGAGGATGCGCCATCCGTGCCTATGATGGACAAGCTCGGGATATTCAAGGCAGCCTGGCCGTGGTTGGTCAACACGCACGCCAACTCCCGCGGGCTGCCGACGAGGCAGGAGCCGAAGTCCAGAGGCGACCCGTTTGTTAGATCCGCGCCATTGGGTCCCGCCACCGCCAGATCCGGCGTGGCGAAGTCGAGGTGGATGGCGCGATCTGCGGGCGACCAGGTGGCACCGCCATCGGTGCTTATATCCAGGAAGACATCGAAGAAGCTGGAAATGGTGAATCCGGTACCGGCTGCGGCGGGCGCTCGATGGAGGCGGCCCAAGGATTGTTTGGTGGGACTTTCGCGCAGCTTGGTGCCATCTGGCAGTGTCAGATCCAATGACAGCATCTCGGTATCGAAAGATCTGATACCATCCGGCGACGCGGGGCGGGCGGTGATTTGTACGTTACTGGGACCGCCAACGAGTACAACAAGCCTGCGCGGGACCGTGGCGCTTACCGTGTAGCCGCAAGGACAGGTGCAGGTGCGATGGTCGATGGTAGAACTTCCCGGCGGCGGCAGGGTCACGGCGGCGGCAGGATCGAAAGTCATGCCGAAAGTGTCGATGCTGGAACCGTCGAGGAAGAGCAAATTGTCATCCGCACTACTGTGTGACGGGTGGACGAAGATTCCAAGCAGCGGCCATTGGTTGGTGGAGCCGTCACCGGATACCGGCGCATCTCCGAGTTCCAGATGCAGCGGCAGATCGAAGGGTGACCAAGAGCGTCCGCCATCGGTGCTGAGTTCGAGGAAGACATCGAAGAAGCTGCTGGTGGCACAACCTCCATCGGGTCTGGGGCGCATTGAGGTTTTGCCCTTGGACGGCAGAGTCGGGGATTCACGCAACTTCCAGCCCGTGGGCAGACTGCCGCCCGCGCATTCGAACTGGAGCATCTCGGTGTCTAGCAGGGTTTGCGCGGAGTCCGTCATGACGGTTTTCATTTCATAACGGAGGAACAGCGGTGCTCTAACAAAATTAAAGGTGGCGCCATCGTCGTTTGAGATACTCAGCTCGGCGGTGCAACTTCCGCTCACCGTGGCGGTCTCGCCGGCGGCGGGTGCAGGGACGCGCCAGACGTTGGGAGAAGGGACCGACAACCCACCTTGTGCCTTCCCGGCAGAGGTGCGCAGATACAAGGCCCCGCCATGGCTGGCCAGGACGCCGGGTGGCGGGATCAAGTTATCGGCGAATACCACAGGGGCGCTGGTTTCCACGGATCCCATGTGCAATGGATCGCAGGCGGGCAGCCAAGTGCCGCCGCCATCAAAACTCAGCTCCAAGAAGATATCGAAGAAGCTCTCCACGCGGTAACCACCGGGGGCGGGGCGACAAGCGGTTTTGCCCATTGATTGTTTGGTTGGGCTTTCCCGCAGCATGGGAGCACCGGGCAAACCGGAGATATCACATTGCAGCACCTCGATCCGGCAACTGGAGACCGGCGAGGTGCTGCTTGGCGCGGAGAATTCATCACAACGCAGAGTGAGGGCGGCGGATGCGTGAACGGTCGTGTGCGTGGTGCCGCCATCGGTGGAATATTCGAAGCTGGCGGGCACGGTCATTTCCTGTATGACCGGAGGGCTGCCCGGCGCGGGCATCGGCGCGCGGGCACTGAACAGAGCATCGCTTGAATCGCAGTCGAAATCGAGGCCACGCACGAATCCAGTGCTGGATACCCGTGCGGAAAATCCGCCATCGCAGGCTCTGATTTGCGTGGCATACGGCATCCAGTCGGAACGGACGAATGCGGAGTCGGGCGCGTTGTGCATGGCCAGATGAACGCAGTCGTCAGCGGCGATCCAGGTTTGGCCGTTATCGACGCTCAGTTCGGTGAAGACATCGAAAAAGCTGTCGATTGCATAGGAACGACTCTCGAGTTCCAAAATGCGGTTGCGCATGGAGGTTTTGCCGGTGGAAGCCTTGGTCGGGCTTTCGCGGACCTTCATGCCGTTCGGCAGGGTGACTATTAGAGCAAGCATCTCCGTGTCATAGATAGGATTGTTAAAAACGGAGGAATCTTCCTTGTAGAGCGGATTGGTCACTGACATCGTACACGTCCCCGGACCTTCAAACGGCACCCATGTGGCACCGTCGTCCTCCGAGACGTCACAGCTGACGGTGCAGGAAAAATCGATCACCGCAGTATCACCACGCCTGGCTGGCGGGGGTTGGGACGCGCTGCAATTCGAGATCAGCCATTTATCGATTTTCTTTTTCAGATAGGGTTGTGAAAGGGCATAACTCACGCCCCCATCGGGAGGATCGGCTTCAAATGTGCCGGTGCGTGGTGGCATGAAATCGGTTTTGCACACACAGGTTTGTTCGACGTTTGGCAGCAAGGACAGGCGCAGCGGCGCATCCGCCGGCGTCCAAGTGGTGCCGTTGTCGAGGCTGACTTCGAGGCACACCTGCGTGCTTTGGCCAATCATGTATTCGCCGTTGGAGAGCCGCTTGCTAGAGGTTCCGAGCGATTGTTTGGTCGGGCTTTCCCGGAGCATCACCGGGGTCGGGCCTGGCACGGTGCAACTGAACGAGACACATTCAACCGGCGAATCGTGGCCGCCGCCGATTTGATAGGGTGAAACAACCACATCGCTCAGGACAGGGACGTGGAAGCGGATGAATTCGCCACCGCCATCGCGGGACAACAGCAGGTCGGCGCTGCCGTCCATCTGGCGGACTTCCTGACCGGTACTTGGCGGTGCCTGGCGAAGGATCTCCGGGCGCTTGCGCATCCGCCACAGCGCCACACCGGTTTCGCCAAAGCCCACTGGACTGTCGTCATCGGACACCAACGATGCTGGAAGCGGCAGGAAGTCAGAGGCAAACCGATACTCGCGCGGATTGAAGTAGCTGGCGAAGGTGGAGCATTCATCCGTAGCCGGGATCCAGGTCGGTTCCGCGGTTGGATCGCCGCTATTCATGCTCAATTCGAGGAAGACGTCGAAAAAACTGCTGATCCGGCAACTGCCGTCGGGACAGCGGCGCACGCTGGTTTTGCCGAGCGATTGCTTGGTCGGGCTCTCGCGCAGCTTGAAGGACGGACCCCCTGCCGCGCCGTCGCCGACGGTCACTGTTAGATCGAGGATTTCGGTGGCAAAGTGCCGGGTGATGCTTGAGATGGGGCTGGAGTCCGCGGTGATCCGCATGGTGAGAACAGCCTGGCTGCCAAACGTGTTGAAAGTTGTGCCGCCATCCAGCGAGACCTCGCCGGTGCAGGTGGTGTGGGTGATGCAATCGACGCTGGCTCCGGGTGCCGGTGGATCGATCGGATCGGTAGGTTGGGTAAAGTCCGTATTGCGCACCAAAACGGAGGGCGCAAAGCGCACAGGTGCCACACAGGCCAGACGAGTCCAGGTCGGAACGTATGTATTGCTGCGGATTTCATGCGCCACCGCACATTGGACCGCCCGGGCGGGACCACTGGCCGGCGTCCATGTCTGGCCGTCGTCCGTGCTCAACTCGGTGAAGATATCGAAAAAGCTGCTGATGCGAAAGCCGCCCAACGGAGACGCACTGCGCTTGGTTTGCCCGAGCGAACCTTTGGTGGGGCTTTCCCGCAGCATTACGCCGCCCGGCAGCGACGCATCCAGCGAGAGCATTTCCAACGCACACTGGCCGGAAGAGCAGGTGTATTTGATGGAAGCGCTGGCCGGAACCCGGACCTGGTGAAAGGTGGTGCCGTTGTCCAGGGAAAGCCTGCACTGGAGCGTGAAGTCGCATGCTAGTGTCTGGGAACTGCCTTCCGGCGGAGGAGTGATCGGATCGCTTGGTAGCCGCAGCGAGACCTGCTCGAGCACCACCGCGGAGGTGCCAAACCTAACAGGCGCCGCCACCTCACAAGCTCCCGAGGGAGCGGGCATGAGATCCGTGGGAAAATCATCGCATGGCACCGGTACGGCCAATGCGGTGGTGAGCGAGCAAGGGAGCGCGGCGAGAATGAGCCACTTGGCGAGTGGCCGGGCTGGAATGGGCGGGGTGTTCATGGTTGGACAATGGTTTGGCGAGGTGACGGAAAGCGGTGGATTTATATATGAGGTGAGGGCCGTTGCTAGAGCCGGCGGCCGGATCGGAGGGCGGGAAATACGGGCATTATGCTCTTGATCGGCGGGAGCCGAGCAACAAGCCCGCCCCCAAAACCCAAAACATGGCCGCTGCCGGCTCGGGCACGGAGCTGACCAGGATCTGGTGCTGCGACACCATGGTGCCGCCCGACGAGTAGTCGGTGCTCGGCCAGGCGGTCTTGTATGCATCCGTGAGCAGGTGATAGCTCGCCTGGTGGGTTCCGACCCCGACGGGCAGGGTAGTCGTGGCCACGCATAAGAATGTTTTCATGAATTGGATGGTTGATCGACCGGTTTGACTGTTAGGAACTTGCGCTTGTCGCTATTTCCAGCCATTGGAACCCAGGCTGAAACCTGAGGCCGAACATTCCGGAATAGCCCTTGGCGATTGGTGACTTGAGCATTTAACCTGCCTTTTGACCGTGTCAAGAGAAATAAATCTATTTATTTCCTTGTCATGCAATCTATTAAGCGTGGCGACAAAGTCCACGGGTCCCCCACCCCCATCCAAACCATGTGAAAGGTGTTTCTTCAGCTTCAATCTTTTTTCACGTCGAAATCCGCTAGAAATCGGACGATTTCCGAGGGGTCGAGCCGAGCTTCATCCGCACAGCCATAAGGGGTAGAGGCGTTTCCGGCACGTCGGGAGGATGGGGCTTTGACGCTCTAACAAATGTGTAAAATTAGTAAGGTTGGAGCCCCAAAAGTGTAAAGCGGCGGCGGTTTTGTGGCGGGTCATCCGTGGGCTGCGGCGGTCACGATTCTGGCCCGTCCGGGAAGAAAATCCGGGGTTGCCAACCGAGTTGCGCCCCGGCGGCCGTGATCGACGCGAGGGTTCCAAAGACCTTCACCGACTCCTTGCCGCTGGCGTCATTCCAGCGCACGCGCCAATATGTTTTGCCGGACTTGCCGTCGATCCATTCTCTTGGTATGGGTGTCTTCACGCCGAATTTCTCGCATTTGCGCGGCCATGCGTCAGGATGCGATTCGGAAAGCAAGCGGAAGTCGTTATATCCACCCATTGATTTCAGGCAAGTAACCAAAGATGAGCACGGTTTTGGAAACCATTGACGGAGGCACCCGCTACTTGGATAAACGCGGGGTTGCGGATGCGCGGCGCAACATGCAATTGCTGGTGGCCCACCAGCTCAACTGCAGCCGTATGGAACTCTACGTCCAATTCGACCGCGAGTTGAGCGAAGCCGAGCTGCAACCGCTGCGCGACACCCTGAAACAACGCGGTGAGGGGGTGCCAATCCAACACCTGCTCGGTCAAGTCCAGTTTCATCACCGCGAATTCAAATGTGACGCGCGTGCCTTGATTCCCCGCCCCGAAACCGAGGAACTCGCCGAATGGTTGCTTGACATGACATTTCCGGAAAGCCAAACCGTACTCGACATGGGCTGCGGCTCCGGCGTACTGGGCCTGACACTCGCCGCCGAACGTCCCGGCTGGCAGATCACCCTGGCCGACGTGTCACCCGCCGCACTCGCCATGGCCAAAGAAAACGCAGCCGCGCTTGCTGTTTCAAACGCCCGTTGGTGCGAGAGCGATCTGTTTGCCGCCGTCGATGGCTGCTTTGAGGGCATTGTGGCCAACCTCCCCTATGTGCCGGAGCCCGAGCAGGCCAGCTTGAGTCGCGAGGTGTTGCATGATCCGCCGCTCGCCCTGTTCAGCGGGCCGGACGGCTTGGGCTTGATCCGCCGCTTTATCCCGGAAGCCTTCGAACGCCTCACACCAGGCGGCTGGCTGGCGATGGAAATCGGTCACGATCAGGCTTCACAGGTCGCCGAAATTCTAAGACGCTCGGGTTTCAGCCACCTCGAAATCAAGACCGACCTTTCCGGCGTGCCGCGCTTTCCCTTCGCCCGTCGCCCGAACTAGGCCGATCCGATCCCGCCCCATTCAACCCGAAGCCCTTCTCCACCTTTAGCAACTATGGACAAACTGCTTGTTCACGGCGGTGCCACCCTGCGGGGGACCATCAACATCTCCGGTTCGAAAAACGCCTCGCTGCCGATCCTCGCCGCCACCCTTCTCACTGGCGAGGATTGCATCATCGGACGCGTCCCCGATGTGTCGGACACCAATTACATGATCCAGATTCTCAGCGCGCTGGGGGCCAGTGTCGAGCGATCCTCCGGCACCGTGCGCATCTCCAGCGCGGATTTGGCGGTCGAGGCCCCCTATGAACTGGTGCGCCGGATGCGTGCCTCCATCTGCGTGATGGGTCCGCTGCTGGCCCGCAAGGGCCGCGCGGTGGTATCCCTGCCCGGCGGTTGCGTCATCGGCGACCGCCCGGTGGATCTGCACCTCCGCGGCTTGGAGGCCCTCGGCGCCAAGGTTGAATTCGAGGGAGGCAATATCATCCTAACAGCCAAAGACGGTCTGCGCGGGGCGGAGGTGGACCTGAGCGGCACCCACGGACCAACGGTGTTAGGCACAGACAACGTGATGATGGCCGCGACGCTGGCCGAAGGCATCACCATCATTGAATCCGCCGCCGCCGAACCGGAAGTGCTGGATTTGGCCAACTTCCTCAATGCGATGGGTGCCAAAATCACCGGAGCTGGCACCCGCCGCATCGTCATTGAAGGAGTCGACGAACTGCACACCGCACAACACACGGTCATCCCGGACCGCATCGAGGCTGGCACCTTCATGGCCGCCGCCGCGCTGGCCGGCGAGGGTGTCACCCTGCGCCGGGTCTGCCGCGAGCACCTCAAGGCGGTCACTGCCGCGCTGGTCAAAGCCGGCCATCGGGTGGACTTCAACGCAACCGGCGACATCTGTACCGTGAACCGCGGCGAGGAACCCAAGGGCTGCGATCTGGTCACCGCCCCCTACCCTGGCTATCCCACCGACATGCAGGCGCAAATGACCGCACTGCTGGCGACCACGCCCGGCCTGAGCCTGATCAAGGACACGATTTTCGCGCAACGCTTCATGCACTGCGCGGAGTTGAAGCGGATGGGAGCGGACATCACCGTGGACAACGGTACGGCCGTGGTGCGCGGCGTCGAGCAACTCTCCGCCGCCCCCGTGATGGCCTCGGACCTGCGAGCCTCCGCCGCCCTGGTGCTCGCCGCGCTAACGGCCAAAGGCACCACCGCCATCCTCCGCCTCTATCACATCGACCGCGGCTACGAGCACATCGACGAGAAGCTGCTGATGCTCGGGGCCGATTTGCAACGCGTTAGAGAATGACAGCCTAACGACTCAACGCATGGACCTCACCGCCATCATCGTCGCCGCGGGTGCCAGCCGGCGCATGGGCTTTGACAAGCTGGCCGCGCCACTGGCCGGCATGCCGGTGTTGCGACGGACGCTGGAAGCGTTTCTAACATCCGATTGCATTGCCGAAATCATTGTGGTTTGCCCGCCGGCCCGGTGGAATCTGTTAGAAAACGCCGCCCCTGGCGGATTTTCCAAACCGGTGCGGCGGGTTGACGGCGGCGGCACCCGCGCGGAATCCGTGGCCAACGGCCTTGCCGCCCTGGCACCATCCGCGGATTTCGTCGCCGTCCATGATGGCGCCCGTCCGCTGGTCGGCCCGGAGGACATCGCCCGCTGTGTGGCGGCGGCCGGCACGTTCGGCGCCGCCAGTCTGGCCCGCCGCGTCACCGAGACGCTGAAACGCTCGGATTCGGATGACTTCTGCACCCAGTCCGTCGCCCGCGAACAACTGTGGTTCATGGAAACCCCGCAGGTGTTTGAGGTGGCGCTGCTGCGCGAGGCCTACGCGACTGTTAGAGACGGGCGGCTAACAGTGACCGATGAGGTGTCCGCCGTGCAGGCTTTTGGCGCGCGGGTGAAGTTCATCGAAGCGAGCCACCCGAATCCCAAGATCACCTGCCGGTCCGATCTGGTCTTGGCGACCGCTCTTCTAACAATCCAATGAGTGCCGCAACCTACGCATGGCGACAACTGCCCGGCGGCCCGCGCCTGTCGGTGGCGACGCTGGCTGATTCCGAGTGTGCCGCGCTCTCGATCTATGTGCCGGCGGGCAGTCGGGACGAGGTGACTCGGCCCGCCGGTTTGGCGCATTTCGTGGAGCACATGGTCTTCAAGGGCACCTCCCGGCGCAGCGCGCGCGAGTTGAGTTTTGAAATTGAAAACGGCGGTGGCCAGCTCAACGCCTGCACCACCGAAGATCACACGGTTTACGAAGGTCGCGGGGAAGCCAGCCTGCTCCCCGTGCTAACCGACGTGCTGGCGGACATGGTCTGGCACGCGGCCTTTGCCGAATCGGAAATCTCCCTTGAGCGCGAGGTCATCGGCGAGGAAATCACGATGTATCGCGAGACCCCGTCCGATCACATCGCCGATTTGATCTCCGGGGCGCTGTGGGCGCCACATCCGTTAGGCCATCCGATTTCCGGCACCCTCGAATCCATCGTTGGCATCACTCGCAGTGAGTTGGCGGCTTTCCGCGATCTGCATCATTTTCGCGAGGATCTGGTGATCGCCGTGGCCGGACCGTTCACGCTTGACCAGGCGCAAGGATTGTTAGAACCGCACTTGCCGGGGACCTTTCACGAGGGGAGTCGGGCGCTGCCCTTCGCGAGGCCGGCCGGCCCGCCGAAGCGCGTGGTCGAGGCGCGAGAGACAGAGCAACTGCAGCTCACGCTGGCCTGGCACACGCCGGGGCGGCAGGATCCGATGCGCCACGCGCTGCGACTGCTCAGTGTGATGCTTGGGGAGAGCGCCAGTTCACGGCTGTTTCAGGAACTGCGCGAGGAGCGCGGGCTGTGCTATCAAATCAGCAGCGACGTCACCCTGTTTCATGAGACCGGTGCCTTCGAGGTCAGCGCCGGGCTCGACCCTGACGCGCGCGATGAAGCCATCGCCTGCATCCTGCGGGAAATCAACGACATCGTCGCCAAGGGCCCGCGCCCCGGCGAACTCGAACGGGCCAAGCGATTGGCCATCGCTCAAAGCAAGCTTGCCTTTGAAGCCACCGCCGCCCATGCCGCATGGGCGGGCGAGGGGGTGATGGATTTCAACGAAATCCCATCACCGTGGCAATTTCGTGAGCGAATTGCCACGGTGAGCGATGCGGACATCCGGCAAGCCGCCCGGGTGATTTTCCACGAGCAGGAGCCCGCGCATGCGGAAATCGGCTCGCTGTGAGTGAACACCGGCGGCTGGGTATCAACCGATTTTCTTATCGGAGTGACTACTGTCCCAGCTCCCGGTTTTCCGGCAGGTGGACGCTGCAGTATTCCTGATGGTCCGTTTGGCTGACGTAGAACTCGAGGTCCGGATCGCTGCGTTCCGTCTTGCCGCAGGTGGCGCAATGATGCAGGCACCCGGCACTCGAATCCATGGCCGACCGAAACTTCCGGCGGCGTTTGACAACCTGCCAGCCACCCCCGCTCAGCGCGTTGGCCGCGCCGATGGCGCCACCGATCCCAAACCCCACCAAATGGGCCGTATTGGCGATCGGGCCGACCGCTCCGCTTTGGCAGACGACGAGCCAAATGAGCAACATCCAGATGGTGTTGCGGTTCAGAACGAACTCGGGACTGGGATGAAGCTTCGACCTCAAGAGCAGGAAACCGAACAAGCCGTAATTCACCCCGGACATCCCGCCAAAGCTGGCGCCATGCCACAGGCCCTGCGCCAGATTCGACAGCACCGCGATCCCCAGAACCAGCGCCAGGAAGCGCAAGCTGCGGAATCGCATTTCCAGCACCACCCCGAATTGCCACAGCCACATCATGTTGAAAAGAATGTGCAAGATGCCAAAGTGCAAAAACATCGGCGTGGCCAGACGCCAGACCTGCCCGCGCTTGATGTCCGCCAGTGGATCTCCCAGCCGCGCCGCGGCCAGTTGCAGTTCCTTGCCCATCGCATCGATCTCCCGCGCTTGCGCCGGACTCACCGGCTCCTTGCCGGTCTCGCGCTCATACCCGCCGTCCACCGGCACATAGCCCAGCGTTTCCAACATCTCCTGATACTCTCCAAACAATTTCTGATAGGATTGGCGGCTCTGCTGCGACGCCATGAACAGCGCGTCCGCCTTCCCGGGGTTGCTGCCAAACATCGTCAGCGCCGCCACCACCGAGGAAATCAGAATCAGACACAGCGTGACGGGCAGATAATGCGTCGCCGCCGCGAAGCTGCCGTGCCCGCCATTCCGGGGATCCGGCGACCAGGGTTTGTTAGGCATGGTGGTTGCGCATGATTGTTAGAAAAAGGACCGACCCGCCGCGGCGGGGAATTCGCATCCTCCGAGCCTTGCGCGTGCCCCGAAGGCTAGCCCGTGACGGGTGCCGCATTCAAGAACTTTCCCACGCGGCGGATTGACAAGCACTGACCTTGGCACCACCCTCGGGCGTGCCGCCGGATTTGAAACATTCCCCCCTGGAAGCCGCCCACCAAGCACTTGGTGCCCGCCTTGTCCCTTTTGCCGGTTGGAACATGCCGGTCCAATACAGCTCGATCCTCGCCGAACACCACGCCGTGCGCACTAAGGCCGGCATTTTCGACATCTCCCACATGGGCCAGTTTTTCATTAGCGGCCCCGGCTGCGCCGCCTGGCTCAACCGCCTCCTAACCAATAACGTCCAACGCCTCGCCCCCGGCCAAGGCCAATACACCCTCATGCTCAATGACAAGGGCGGTGTGATCGACGACCTTATCGCCTACCGCACGGGCGAAACCGACTTCTTCCTGGTCGTCAACGCCTCCATGATTGAGGACGACTTTTTCTGGATGGCCTCCCACCAAGACCCCGACATTATCCTGCGCAACGAAAGCGAGTTGTGGGCCGGTATGGCGATCCAAGGCCCGCAGACCGGCGCGATCTTCGCCGCCGCCTGCCCCGGCGAAACCCTGCCACCTCGCAACGGCTACGCCATGACCGCCGCCGGTGCCATCGTCTGCCGCACCGGCTACACCGGCGAGGACGGCTTCGAATTTTTCTGCCCCGCAGCCGCTGGCATCGCTGCTTGGGACCGCTTCGTTGCGGCCGGTGCCGCTCCCTGCGGACTGGGTGCCCGCGACACGCTTCGCTTGGAAATGGGCTACCCGCTCAATGGCAACGACCTCTCACCCGAGCGTTCTCCCATCGAAGCCGGACTCGGATTTTTCGTTGACCTGGAAAAGCCCGACTTCATCGGCCGCGACACTTTGGTCAGCCACAAGGCCCGAGGCACCACCGTCAAGCTCTGTGCCATCCAATACACCGACAAAGGCGCCCCGCCGCGTGCGCACTATCCGGTGCTTGCGGCGGACGGCAGCGTGCTTGGCGAACTCTCCAGCGGCGGCCTCTCCCCTTCCCTCATGACCGGCATTGGCATGGCCTATCTGCCCACCCCGTTCGCACAACCGGGCACGCCCCTGCAAATCGACGTCCGTGGCCGACTCTGCCCCGCCAAAGTCGTGAAAAAACCGTTCTACAAAGCCAACTAAAGACAGAAGACATGGAGACAGAAGACAAGAGAACGAGTGATGCATCTCTTTTCTTCTGTCTGGAAGCGAAGCGGTCTTCTGTCTTCTGTCTTTTCTTGGCCCTTTTAGCTTTCCACTTCGCCCTTTCCGCTTCTAACTCCCCCCCACCATGAACGTCCCCGCCGATCTTCGCTACAGTTCCTCCCATGAATGGCTGCGTCTTGATGGCGACCTGGCCACCATTGGCATCACCGATCACGCCCAGGAAGCTCTCACCGATGTCGTCTTTGTCGAACTCCCCACTCCAGGCCGCAGCGCCGATGCGGGCGATCCCATCGCAGTCGTGGAATCCGTCAAGGCCGCCAGCGACATCTATGCCCCGGTGGCCGGCGAAGTCGTGGAAATCAACCCGAACGTCGAAGCTGACCCCTCCCTGGTCAACTCCGATCCCTATGGCAACGGCTGGCTCTTCAAGCTGCGCATCAAGAATCCCGACGAGGTCCTCATGTTGCTCGATGCGGCCGCTTACACGACGTTGATCAGTTAGATCCGGCGCCGTCATGAGAGTTTCCTGCCCGAATCCGTCCTGCGGCCTCCACCTCAGCGGCCCGAAGTCACTGCTCGGCCACCGCTTCGCTTGCCCGACCTGCGGCCACTCCTTCATCTGGACCGATTGCTTCCACGCCGGAGATGCCTTTGTGATCTACGACCTTGAAACCACCGGCCTCTATCCGGATTCGGACGAATTCATCCAAATCGCCGCGGTTCGATTGCGGGCGGGGTGCCTGTGTCCGGAGGAATCGTTCTTCAGCTATGCCCGGCCGCGCCAACGCATCTCGTCTTTTATCACCAGCTATACGGGCATCAGCAACGACGATGTGCGGGATGCGCCGCGTCCCGAAGTGGTCCTCTGCGACTTTGCCCGCTGGGCCGCCGACGCCACCCTGATCGCGCACAACGGCAAACGGTTTGACGGCAGGTTCCTAGCAGCCACCTGCCTGCGCCACCAACTCGCCGCCCGCGAGGCGCAGTGCATCGACTCGATTCACATCTCGAAAATGCTCTTCGGCAACACCCGCGGAACCGGCCATTCCCTGGACCATGTCAAATCGCGCCTTGGCCTGCGCGACACCACCATGCGCCGCCACGATGCCCGCGGCGACGTGGATTTGTTAGGCCGGGCGGTCGAGGAGATGGCACGCCGACTCCGGCTGGATCGCGCCTTCAATGGCGTGCCCCGCCACGCCACCCTGCTGCCTGAGGCGTGAGGATCGGTCGGATCGCTTGCGCTACAGCCTCCGGATAAACGCCTCAAGGAACGCCGCTCCATGCCGCAGGGCGGTGATTTCGATGAATTCGTCGACGGTGTGGGCCTGGTTGATCGAGCCGGGACCGAGGCAGACGCCTGGCACCCCGCCACTTGATAGATGAGCGGCATCCGAGAACCACGGCGCGCCTGCCAATCGGGTGGCGGCGGGCTCAACGGCCAGCAACGCTTGCACCATGGGATGGCTGGCCGGCGTTTCCATCGGCGGATTCTCATGGGATTGAATGATCTCGACGGGCAGCGCGTGATCCTCTAGCAATTCATGCAACAGGCGCAGCCCGCCGCCTGCGGCCGCGAGGTCCGGCGTGATGCGGATGTCAAGCTCGGCCTCCGCCAGGTCCGGTACGATGTTAGGCCGGGAGCCGCCGCGGATCACGCCCACGTTGAGGGTGGAGCGCCCGAGCACCGGATGGCTGAAGCCCGCCAGCGCGTGGCCGAGATGATGGTCCAGGGTATCCAGCGTGCGGGTGAGTTTGAGGATGGCATTGTCGCCGCGCTCAGGTTGCGCACTGTGCGCTGCCTTGCCGGTCGCCCGCAGCGTGGCCCACAACGAACCCTTGGTGACGTGCACCACCTGCATGTCAGTCGGCTCACCCACCACCGCAAACACATACTCCGCGCCGTGCCGTCTGACAAAGTCTTTCGACCCCCACTGCCCGGACTCTTCGCCCATGAACGCCACGAAATCCACCGCCACGGGCAACTTGGCGAGAATGCCCCGGGTTTCCCGCAAGGCCCACAGCATCGCCGCCATCGGGCCTTTGGTGTCAGACGCCCCTCTCCCCCACACCCGCCCACCGAGCAGTTCGCCAGAGAACGGCTCCACGGTCATGCCGCCCACCCCCACCGTATCGAGATGCGGACCTAACAAAATTCGCGGACGCCCGTCGCGCGGCGCAAATCTGGCGAGCAGGTTCGGGCGCCGCGGCTGCACCTCCTCCAATTCCACCTCCGCGCCGAGTGCCTCAAGCCAGCCGGCGAGGAAACCGGCGATCTCTTCCTCGCCGGACTGGTCAGTGCCCGGCGCGTTATCCGGGTTGACCGATGGAATCCTCACCAGATGTTGCAGCAACGAAATGACGTCGGCAGGCATGGCCACAAGCTGCCGCCGCCTGTGGCAAAGGGCAAGGGAAAAGTGGTCTGCGGAACGTCCGCACAGTCCTCCGTGCGGACTACTTTGCCGGATTGGAGCCTCTGACGCGCAGCTTGACCGCGTAAAGGCCCTTGCTGGCAGTGATGAAGAGCGTCTGCCGGTCTTTGCCGCCGAAGGAAACGTTTGCGGTCCACTCTTCCGGCACCGCAATCTGTTCGATCTGTTTTCCCGCCGGGTTGAAGACCATCACGCCTTTGCCGGTTAGATAGAGATTGCCTTCGGCGTCGAGTGTCATGCCATCGGAGCCTTTCTCGCACACCAGTTTTTTGTTAGCGAGGGTGCCGTCCGGCTGGATGGCGTATGCGTAGGTCTTGTTAGCGCCGATGTCCGCCACGTAGAGGGTCTTGCCGTCAGGGGTGCCGATGATGCCGTTGGGTTGTGTTAGGTCGTCGGTCACGCGCACGAGCCGCTTGCGGTCGGCGGAGAGGAAGAAAACGTGCTGGCCCGACTGCGGCATCTTGTCGTGCTTCCACCAGGGACGCTGGTAATACGGGTCGGTGAAATAGAGCGCGCCGTCGGGCCGCACCCAGACGTCGTTAGGACCGTTGAGGAGTTTGTCCTGGTAATGGTTGAGGATCACGGTGACCTTGCCTTCGGGCGTGATCGACCACAGTGCGTTGTTCTCGTCGGCGCAGGTGATGAGGTTGCCCTTGGCGTCGAAGTACATGCCATTGGCGCGGCCCGCGGGTTGCAGGAACGTGGACAGCTTCCCGTCCACGCTCCATTTCATGATGCGGTCGTTGGGTTGGTCGGTGAAGAAGACGTTGCCCGCGGCGTCGCAGGTCGGCCCCTCGGTGAACTTGAAGTCGCCTGCCAGCAGTTCCACTGTGGCGCCGGGCGCGAGGACAGTGGTTAGAAAAGACGCGGACTCGCCGGCGGTCTTCCGGATCTCCGGTCCGGGCTCGGCGTCGGTGGCATGCAGGGGTGCGCAACATGCGGCGAGCAGTTCAATGGCGGAGACGATCCAGCGGGCACGTCGGACCGTGATGATGGCACACAATTTCATGATTGGCGGGTAGGTTGAATGGCGGATTTGCAGAATCGAGGTGACAAATCCTGATGCATGAGTGTAGCCATCGGTCTTGCCAATCCAAGGAAATTGTCGTCTTCGACAGGCTTATTTGGGACTTGCCGGGTGCGTGGGACGCCAGTATCTTACAGACGTGAAGGATGTGTCGGATGCGCTTGCCGCCCGGATTCCCGCGCCACCTGAGTTGATCGCGCGGGCGGAGGATTGTGTGCGCGAATTCGGCGGGTGCTTCTGGTTTTGGCATCCCGAGGCGCGGCTGTGCTATCTGGATGACGTCGGTCTCGTGATCAAGCACTTGCGCGAATACGGCGACCGCAAGGCGTGGCAAGCCGCACAGGAGTTACAACAATGCCTCTAACTCCGTTCCAGAGCGAGGTTCTCGCCGTGCTGGTTGGCAATCGCGCCGAGGCCAGTCATGTTGCCGGCGGCATGGTGCTCAACGCGCGTGACGGGTCGGCACGCTATTCCGGCGATTTTGACTTCTTCCACGATTTGGTGGCGGATTTGGTGCAGCACAGCGAGCGCGATGTGGCCGACCTGGAAGCGGCTGGATTCGTGGTGAGGAAGGCTGAGAAATATGGCCATTGGGACAAGCCATCATCGTTTCGCAAGGCGATTGTGACACGGGCCGGCGAGCGTGTGGAACTCGACTGGGCCCATGATTCCGCATTTCGGTTTTTCCCGATCGTGCCAGATGTCTTGCTCGGCTGGCGCTTGCATTTGTTTGACATGGCCCTGAACAAGGCACTGGCGCTTTCCGCAAGGATGGAAACGCGGGATTATGTGGACATCCTTGAGTTGGGACGGATCTATCCGCTGGAGGCCATCGTGTGGGCCGCCTGCGGCAAGGACCCCGGTTTCAGCCCCTTGTCATTGCTAAAAATGATGCGACGGTTCGCACGGATTGATCCCGTGGAGCTTGATAAGATCAAAGCCCGCAATCTTGACCCGCTCGCCATGAAGGAGGAGTGGATTGCGATGTCCGACCGCGCGGAGGAAAACATCGAGCATCTGGCGAACACCCAGATTGAAATGCCCATCGGCGTGGCGTTTGTGGATGCCAAGGGCGAACCGGGGTGGATCGGCAATGATCCGACCCTGCGCATTCACGAGGGCTCCATCCGCGGCTGCTGGCCGGTGATGACTCCGGCACCCGAAGTTTAGATGCCAGGCAGAGCTTCCTCACACGGGCGGGCCGCCCGTGCCCCTCTTGAGAATCCTCAGTCTTGGGGCGAGGTGAGCCAGCCCGGGGCATGGTCATTTGGCAGTTCCTTCACTTGCAGGAAGTGCTTCGGAAAGCGCTCGTCGGATGGAGGAAATGGGCCCGGGCTTACGCTAAGATGCACGCCAGAGCGATCATTGCCCTCGAATGCAGTCACGGCAAAGTAGTCATTCGAGAACTGAACGATCGAGGCAACACTTGGATAGCCCTCTTCGTCTTCGTATCTGTAGGTTCGACGCGCACGCTCGCCGCGGAGATGTTCGAGGTGCCGGCAGCCAGCGATGTAAAACTCGCTGACCTCAGAAGACTTCAGTCTGTCGTGATTCTTCAATCCGTGTAATCCGTGGTAATCCAACCGCACCATGAGCGCAAACCTTCGACCTCGAGATCACGCCCCCGCCGCCGGGTCGTAATCCTTGGGGGCGCGGACGATTTTTTCAATGCCGTGTTTGGTGACGAGGTTGCCGCCGCTGGAGCGGCCCTTGATGCCGAACTCGGCGAAGTGCAGCGGGCGGATCAGGTTGCGCATGCGAAGGCCGGACTTGAGGTGGATGAGCAGCATCTGCGCGGAACTTTCCTCGTTGGTCTTGTGAACCGCGAAGTATAACACGCGGGTGCCGGGCTTGCCTTTGGTCAGTTCATATTCCTTGTCACGGGTGATGCCGCCGACGGTGAAGCGCTTGGCCAGGATCGGTCCGTCGCGCCCGTCGCGGAAGATCATCGAGTAGATCAGGTCCTCGTCCTTGCGGAACACCGCGACCCGCAGCGGCCGCTGGCCGACGAAGACCTTCTCCACGACTTTCATCACCCGCATCTTGCCATCCTGGGTGAAGGTGATGATGTCATCGATCGTGGAACATTTCTCTATCGGCTCTTCCTTCTTGAGGCCATAGCCGGCGAAGCCGTTCTTGGCATCGAGATAGAGCGTTTCGGTGGCGGCGACAACCTGCATGCGGTCCACGCGCTCGAACGAGGCAATCTCGGTGCGGCGTTCGCGTGCCGCGCCGAATTTTTTCCCGAGTTCCTCAAACCAGCGGATCGCGAAACGGGTTAGATTGCGCAGGTTCTTGGTGGTTTCATCAATGGCCTTTTCCAGCGAGCGGATTTCCTCGTCGGCCTTGAAGGCGTCAAACTTGGAGATGCGCTTGATCTTGATTTCTGTTAGACGGACCAGGTCGTCGGTGGTGACCTCGCGCTTGAGGAGGTTCTTATAGGGGGCGAGACCGTCGTCGATGGCCTTGAGCACGGCCTCCCAGGTCTCGCATTCCTCGATGTCGCGGTAGATGCGTTTTTCGATGAAGATCTTCTCCAGCGAGCTGAAATGCCATTTTTCGGCGAGTTCGCCGAGTTTGATTTCGAGTTCGAGTTTGAGCAACTCGCGGGTTTGATAGGCGGAGCGGCGCAGGATTTCCGAGACGCCGAGAAATTGCGGCTTGCCCTCGGCGATGACACAGGCGTTGGGAGAGAGCGACTGCTCGCAGTCGGTGAAGGCGTAGAGAGCGTCGCGCGAAGTCTCGGCATCCGCGCCGGGCGGCAGATGGATGAGGATGTCGGCATGCGCGGCGGTGTTGTCCTCAATCTTGGCGATCTTGATTTTCCCCTTGTCGGCGGCGGCGACGACGGACTCCATCAGTGCGCCGGTGGTGGTGCCGAACGGGATTTCGGTGATGCGCAACAGGCCTTTCTTGTCGGTGGCGATGCGGGCTCTGACGCGGACTTTGCCTCCGCGCAAGCCGTCGCGGTAATCGCTGGCATCCATGATCCCGGCGGTCGGAAAGTCCGGCAGCAGCGTGAAGGGTTCGTCGCGCAGAACCGCGATGGAGGCCGTGATGAGTTCGTTGAAGTTGTGCGGCAGAATCTTGCAGGCGAGGCCCACCGCGATGCCTTCCACGCCCTGGGCGAGCAGCAGCGGGAATTTCACCGGCAGGGTCAGCGGCTCCTTGTTGCGGCCGTCGTAGCTCGGAATCCAAGTGGTGGTCTTCGGGTTGAACAGCACCTCCAGCGCAAACTTCGTTAGGCGGGCCTCGATGTAGCGCGGGGCGGCGGCACCGTCGCCGGTGAGTGTGTTGCCCCAGTTGCCCTGGGTGTCGATGAGCAGGTCCTTTTGACCGAGTTGAACCATCGCGTCGCCGATTGATTGGTCGCCGTGGGGGTGGTATTTCATCGTGTTGCCGACGACGTTGGCCACCTTGTTGTAGCGGCCGTCGTCGAGTTCATCGAGCGAGTGCAAAATCCGCCGCTGCACCGGCTTGAGACCGTCGAGCAGATGCGGCACCGCGCGCTCGAGAATTACGTAGCTGGCGTAATCGAGGAAATAGTCCGAATACATCGCCCCTAGCGAGGCATGCTGGTCCGGGTCGTGAGTCATGGCGGCAGATGGTGTGCCGGATTTCGCGGGGGCGCAAGCCTCGGATGACGGGACCGCCGCCGCGGCGCATGGCAGGGACTTTACACGCTCACGGGAAGGTGGTCAGCGCGGCGCCAAAGCGTGTTAGGGCCTCACTTTGGGCGGCGGCGCTGACGGGAATCCTCCAGTTCACCGTGAACAAATTGGTTAGGTTGCGCTGCGAGCCGTAACAGCAACCGATGAACCAGTTGTCCACGGCGTCCTGGGTGATGGCCGCGTCGGGACGGGAGCCGATTTCGCGCCACATGCGGCTGAGCACTTGCGGGCCGTACCACTTGGCCAGGCGCAGGCAGAAGCTGGCGAAAAAATCGGAGGTGCTGCCGCCGCCGGCGGGGGGCTGGTTGATGAGCAGTGTGTTTTGGAAATTGAGCGCGGGGTTGGCCACGTAGGAATCCACCATGGCTTCCTCGCTGGCGCGGAAAGTGGCAAACGGCGTGCCGCCGAAGGGCGCGCCATTCACGCCGGTGGCATCCATGCTGGCGAAGCGCATCAACACCGCGTAGCCAGTGCCGATCCAGCCCGATTCGCCAGTCGGCGCTGCCATCGGACCGGTCTCCAGGTAACGGATCTTGCCGTCATAAAAATAAAAATTGCGCCCGAACTCGTAGAACAACACCTGGTCGTATTGGTTGGCGGTGCGCACCCCGTCATAGAGTACCCCGAAATAACCGGCGGCGAGTTCCACGCCGGTGGCTCCGAGGAAGCCACAACCCGCGCCGCACGAAACATCGACTTCGGCGACCATCGAACGGCCTTGATAGGTTAGATAGGGCCCGGGCAGTTGCCCGGTGGCATTCGCATAGTAATCGAATACCCCGTCGAACGTGGTGGTGATCTTGTCCATGACCACCGGGTCCAAAGCCGAACTCTTGGTGAGGAACGCGACATTGCGACCGACCCAGGCGGTTTTCTGGGCGGGCGGATCGTCGATGCCGTCATACGTCGTGGCGTTGCCGGTGACCATGATTTCGCGCACGATCTTGGCGCCGTTGTTGTTGGCATGGGGCAGCAGGGTGAGTCGAACGTAGCGTGCCGAGGCGGTGGTGAAGGTGTGAGTGACGCCGGCGCGGGTCGCGGCAGTGCCTGTGGCGCTGGTGTCTACCACGTTGGTCCAAGTCGCGGCGTCCAGCGAAATATCCACCCGATAGAAATAGGTGCCGCTCGGATCGAAGAGCAGGGCGACGCGATCGACGGTCTGGACGCTTTGGAGGTCCACGGTGAGGGATTCGCCAGCGGGATTCGCGGCGGTGGTGGTGGTGCTCCAACCCTGGCTGGCGTTCAGGTCCACCGCGTAGGCCGCGTTGGTGCCGCTGCTCGCGGTGACGGTTTTGCCGGCGGCGAGGCTGGTGCTCAGCGTCATCTCATGGCGGTAGTATTCGCGCACCATGCGGCCCACCCGCACGCCGGAGGCATTGAATGCGGCGGCACGCAGATGGCCGTAGTCAGTCACTTGGATCGGACCGGTATAGAGCGTCGAGGTGTTGGTCACATCCGTCTGGTTGGTCGTGTAGCGGAGAGTCAGGGCTTGGCCGGAGAAGTTGGGCCCCAGGCTCAGGGTGATGATGGCGTTGGTGGAGAACACGCGGTCATCCGCGTTGTCGAGCCCTTCGTAGGAAACGATGACCGGACTCAGCAGCGTATCGAGTAGCGCGTCGGTTTTCGCCAGTCTGCTGGAGAAATTGCTGAAGGAGGCGCCGAGTCCCGGGTTCCACGTCCGCTCGCTCGTCGCGGCGAGGCGGGTGCGGATGCTCATCATTTCCAGGTCCTCGTCCTGCTCGAAGGTCGTGAGCTGGGTGCCGGCGACATACTGGGCGGCGACGATGCTGCTGTTATATTGAGGATTTTCGCCGGAATACTGGCCGAAGATGGTGCGGTCCCAGGCATAGATCTCGCTCACCGAGTGCTTGGCATTGTCCACCACATAGAGCGGCGACCAGCAGGCATTCACCAGCTTGAAACCGGCGGCGGCTTCACCCCCGGGGTTCCAGCAATCGAAAGGCATTATCAGGATGTCGGTGGACGCAGGCACCTCGGTCGAGCCGTATACCGCGCCGTTTTCCCACACGATGGACTGTTTGCCGAATTCGGCGGCATAGCCGCGGACAATCGAGATGTACTTGCTGAACACCAGCCCCACGTTTTCACCCGGATTGCTGCGGTTGAAACCCCACTGGACAAACGCCGCCTGGAAGTCGGTGCTGTATTGGCTCCATGCGAAGTCCGCCTCGTCGCAGCCGATGTGCATATAGGGCGTGCTTTGGAACACGGCGCACATCTCGCCGATGAGCGTGCGCACCGCGGCCCGCACGTCGGCCTTGGCGATGTTGATCGCGCTGCTGGGCACGTATGGCGCGTTCGCATCGATGGGGTAGGTGATTTTGAAGAGTGCGGGATAGGCGGCCAACATCAGCGCGTTGTGTCCGGGGCCTTCGAGTTCCGGCATGATGTAAACCCCGCGGGCCACTGCATAAGCCTCCAGTTGCTGCATTTGGGCCAGCGTGTAAACCGTGTGGCCGGCATTCGCGGTGACGGTGTTGAGCAACGGATAAGCCGCGCTCGGGAACGTGTACCCCTGGTCGTCATTAAAATGGAGGTGAAGGTAATTGCACTTGTAGAGCCGGCAGAGGTCCACCGCCTGAAGCAACGATTCTAACGAATGATTCTTCCGCGCGAGGTCGAGGTGCAACCCGCGGATGGCCACGGCGGGCGTGTCGTCCACACTCATCCGCGGGCAAATGAGCGCGCCGCCCTCGATGCGCAGCGCCTGCGACAACGTGGCGGTGCCAAGCGACACGCTGAACGCATTCCCGCCGCGCACCGTGGCGCGGGTGTCAACACTCAGCGTGTGGCGCTCGCCGGCGAGCGTGGCATCGAGTGCCAGCACGATGTCGCCATCCGTCGCGGCGCTCGTGACCACCGGCAGCGTGCGTGCCCGGGCGGCGGCAATTTCCCCGGCCAGCACGTTGGCGGCGTCTAGCAGCGAGGGATCGGTGGCCACGATGCGTGCGCCAACGGGCAGGGTAAGATTGCCCACACCGGTGATCACATTGAGCGGCCATGGAATGAGATTGAGTCCCCCCGAGCCCGGCGTGGTGGCGACCACCACGTGAGCCAAAGCACTGGTGGCACTGCCGGCCGCGTTCGAGACGACGACCTGATAATCGCCCTGATTGGCGAGGACGGCGCCGCTCACCGAGTAAGTGCTGGCGGTGGCCCCGGCGATGGCGACGCCATTGAGATACCACTGCCAGGTCACCCCCAGCGCGCCCCCCGCCGCCGCGGTGAGCGTGAAGTCGCCGCCGCCAATCACGGAGGTGCCCTGGGGCGTGGTGGTGATGCGCGGCGGAATCACTCCGGGCACCACGGTTTCAACGGCTTTCAATCTGGCGAAAAGTTGGGGGGCCGCACCCTGCGGAATTGTCACCGTGACGGTGTCTGCCAGACTGCCCGGCGAGACCGCGATGGTGGCGTTGCCCGGATCGGTCGCGGTGATCCACGGGCCATGCAGATCGCTGCTGAATTCCACGACCGGATTGAGAAAGGCCGCCTCACGCATGCGGGTGAAGGTGAACACGAGGTTGCCGCCCACACTGGCGGCGGTGGGCAGCGAGGCGGCCGAGTTGGAAGCGGGATGGCCGCCGAGGACAAACTCGATGCCATTGGGAATGCCGTCTCGGTCCGGATCGGCATCAAACGCCGCGGCGGGCATGAAAGGGTCTGGTGCTTCATCGGGGAAATGACCGCCGAAACCGGCCTCGCCTACGAATGCATCAAGTATGCCACCAACTTCGACCTCCCGATCCGCTTCATCGTCGAGGATAATGGCAAGTCGGTCTGCACCGATACCCGCGAATCCTGGAACCAGCCCGTCCTGACGGCTGAGCAGGCCTCCCATCCGATGGTGGTATATTACAAGTACGAGACCAAGTATCCCCACGCCGGCGCGGGTGTGCGGGTTCAGTTTTAGCCCATGAAATACTTTGATGAAATGTGCCGGGCGATGGAGTACCTCGCCGGCGATCCACGAGTGATGTTTCTCGGCCAGGCCGTCGCCTGTCCGGGCACGGCGATGTCCAACACCCTGAAGAAGGTCTCGCGGGAGAAGCTGCTCGAACTCCCCGTGGCCGAGGAGTTGCAGATGGGGATGTCGTGCGGGCTGGCGCTCGGCGGCCATGTGCCCGTCAGCATTTTCCCGCGCTGGAACTTTCTCCTGCTCGCCGTCAACCAGGTTGTCAATCACCTCGACAAGTTCCCCGTGATGTCCAATAACGGCTATCGGCCCAAGGTCATCATTCGCACCGGCATCGGCTCCGTGCGCCCGCTGCATCCGCAGCACCAGCACGTCGGCGATTACACGGATGCCTTCCGCTTGATGTGCGAGAACATCGAGGTCATCCGGCTCGAGGAGCCCGCGGATATTTTCCCCGCCTACCAGAAAGCGCTGGAGCGGGAAGACGGCAAGAGCACCATCGTGGTTGAGTATGGCGACTACTACAACGAAAAGTAACATGGCTGCCGCGGAGGCGTCCGCCGCGCAGGGCACGCTGGACTTGCCGCTGATGCATAACAACATCACGCGCGCTGATCTCGACGCGTTGATCGCCTACCTCGGGCAGGATGCACCGATGCTCACCCAGTCCCAGCAGGTGCGCCTCTTCGAGCAGGAATGGTCCCAATGGCTGGGCGTCAGGCACAGCGTCTTTGTGAACTCCGGTTCCTCCGCCAACCTGCTGACCATGTCCGCTCTCCGTGAAACCTACGGCCCGGGTGAGGTGATCGTCCCCACGCTCACCTGGGTTTCCGATATCGCCTCCGTCATCCAGTGCGGTATGAAGCCCGTGTTCGTGGACATCAATCCCCGCTCCCTGGGGATGGATGACGAGCAGGTCATCGCACGCCTGACCCCGCAGACCCGGGCCGTTTTCATCACCCACATCCTGGGCTACAACGCGTTGACCCAGCGTCTGCTGGACGAATTGAAGGCTCGCAACATCCCGCTCATCGAGGATGTCTGCGAGTCGCATGGCGCCACATTCAAGGGGGCCCGGCTCGGCAGCTTCGGCCTGATGTCCAACTTCTCGTTCTACTATGCTCATCACATGAGCACGATCGAGGGGGGCATGATCTGCACCAACGATCCGGATCTCTACGAAATGCTGCGCATGTTCCGCTCCCACGGCATGGTGCGCGAGGCCGGCTCCGACACCCTGAAACGGCGGTTCTGCGCGGAGTACCCCGACCTCAACCCCGACTTTATCTTCGCCTTCCCCGCCTACAACGTCCGCAGCACGGAGATCAATGCCGTCCTCGGCCGGGTGCAGCTC
>Ga0118677_10004532_pt1 | contig 25231 bp, 18 predicted proteins | sample AliMusrvi5mmetaG_FD_86154 | JGI IMG/M metagenome (GOLD analysis project Ga0118677, IMG submission 86154)
TGGCGCCGCCGGAGCATACGATCCGTCCAAGGACGGGCACAATCTGCTCGACATCGGCATGGTCCGCGATTGCTGGTTCGACTCCTGCCTGGGCGTCCTCCAAATCCGCTTCGGCTTCCAGGCGAGCCGCGTAGGCAAGGGCGAGTTGCAGTTCCTCATCATTCCGCTCACGGGCAGTGATGCGGACGAGGGCGGCGTGTTTTCTTTTCTGGGCTGTTGTGTTCATTGTGTGTGTTTGTGTTCTGTTTTTGTGTATTGCGTTGTTTTGTCCTTGCGAATCCTTGTTCAAGAACTCGCGAGATTTTTCTGATTCCGTGGGTTATCCGGTTTGATCCGCCGTCTGCTCTGCGGAAACGCAGGTCAGACCAGGGACATGGTGGGTTGCGTTACGGCAACCAATCGGGACACCGATCCGGTCGAGTTGGTCAGGTTTCCATCCCGGTGATTCCCTGATTGGCAGAAGCGCGGGTTGGCCGCGCCAGGTATCTTAGTATAGGACCGGGGGGCACTTCGTTTTCAACTGGAGCAACCGCTCGCTATTGAGTAAATAGTGCTGAAGGAACGAAACGTGCCAAAATAGTTTGAAATTCTTCGCACCCCGCATTCGAGGCTGGCCGGGCGATCAGCCGAACACTCGCCGGGACGGGGTGGTATATGCGGCGACTTCTCTGCGTTCGGAGCAACCGCTCGCTATTGAGTAAATAGTGATGATGTGGCGAAACGCGCCAAAATATTTGAGGGCACCTCTAAAAACTGGTCTAATAAGACGCGAAATATATTTAAGATTTCCGAAGTTTTTTCTTTCCTGTTAGATAGGTTTATGCATAGTTAGATCCGTCATGGCAAACTATATCGAACCAAAGCAACGGGGGCTGTTCGACACGAGCGAGCGGCTTGAGGAACTGCACCAGATGGGCGACCCATTGGCGCGGCTTGACGCGGTGATAGACTGGAGCGTCTTCGAGCCGATGATGGGATTGATTCCGAAGGCGGAACCCAAGGGACCGGGAGGACGACCGGGGTTTGCGCCGCTCCTGATGTTCAAGGTGTTGGTCATCGGCCATTTGTATAACCTCAGCGATGCACAGCTTGAATTCCAGATCACCGACCGGCACAGCTTCAAGCGCTTCCTCGGCATCACCGACGCGGACAAGTCTCCCGATGAGAAAACCATATGGGCATTCCGCGAAACGCTCGTTACCAACGACCTCTTGAACCGGGCCTTTGAGGTGTTCCGCAAGGTGCTTGAGAAGCGGGGTCTTTTCGCGCACAAGGGTCAGATGATAGACGCAACTTTCGTTGATGTGCCGCGCCAGCGCAATTCGCGCGAGGACAACGCGAAAATCAAGGAGGGGCAGAAGCCCGACGGGTGGGACGAAAAGCCGGAAATGGCCCGCCAAAAGGACTTGGACGCGCGTTGGACCAAGAAAAACGATGAGAAGCACTACGGTTACAAGAACCATGTGAAGGTGGATAGCAAAAGCAAGTTGATCGACAAGTTCACAGTCACCGACGCGTCGGTGCATGACAGCCAGGCCTTGGATGAGTTGCTCAACAAGGGGGATCCCACGACATATGTGGACAGTGCCTACACAGGCCCGGCGTGCGAAGCAGCCTTCGAGCGCAAGCGGGTGACAGGTAAGGTGATTGAGCGTGCATATAGGAACAAGCCCCTCACCGCCCGCCAACGCAAGAAGAACCGTGCGAAATCGCGCATCCGGGTCAGAGTGGAACACGTCTTCGGCACAATGTGTATGTGCATGCGCGCGGCATGGAACCGTTGCATAGGAATGAACCGGAACCAGGGAGCGGTGGCGATGACGAACTTGGTCTATAACATGATCCGATTCGAGCAAATAGAGCGACTCGAACTGAAAACTTGGTGAACACCACAAAAAACCACGACATGAATACCCGAATTCCGCTCCAAAAGCTCGATGCGCACCTTTTTCATGACGCATGCGCGTGGCGGTTAGGCAATTCGGGTGAAATATCATCTTAACAGAAAGTTATGGCAGGAGACAGACCACGCAAAAACACGGTTTTTAGAGGTGCCCTTGAAAAAATGTGAGCGTCGAACATTTGGGGGCGTTCGAGGGGCAAACATGATCTGTCCCCGGTCAACCAGTCTCTGCCCCTTTTGGTAAAAGCGCTGGCGAAGTTGGTGTCGATCGGGATGGTGGCCCGGAGATGACCTACCTACAGGCCGGACTCAGGCCGGTTTTACCCTTGCTGCCGGATTGATCACCTCTTATGAGGTGCGCGTGAGCGTGAACACAAATAAATCTCCCGAAGTGAGCCGATCAGCCGGTGACGGTCTTACCGGCTTGTTGGCGAAGCTGGAGAAGGCACGATTCGTTGCCAGCAAACCACCGGAGAAACCCATTACCGTACTCTCGTTGAAAGGGGTGCAGATCTGCACCTTGGGCAACATCAGCAACATCCAGGGGCCAGCCAAGAGTGCAAAGAGCACGGTACTCGGTGCCATGGTGGCGTCAGTGCTCAAAGCCATGCTCAGGGAAGGACCTGACTCGGGCGACTGCGCCGAGACGTTGGCATTCAGCAGCGACGCACCCAAGCTGAAGGACGAGAGGGAAACCGTGATTCTCCACTTCGATACGGAGCAGTCCCCATACGATCACTACGGACAGGTGATGCGAATGCTCGCACGCGCGGGCGTCAATGGCACCTATGATTCGGTGAACCAGCGGCTGTATTCGTATTCTTTGGTAGAGTTTGACATTGCCGATAGAATCGAGGCCATCGAAGGGATCCTCGACACGCTGCGGCTAGCCGCCAAGTACGTGCTTTGCATTTTTCTCGACGGCGTGGCGGACATCGTGCGCGATCCCAACGATAGTAAGGAGGCATTCGAATTGGTGGAACGGCTTCATCGTATGGCTGCCGATAGAATTCACCCCTGCGCAATCATCACTGTGCTGCATGAAAATCCGGGTAACAGCAAAACCCGTGGACATTTGGGATCCCAGATTGAGCGGAAGAGCGAGACCAATCTGCGGGTGGCCAAAGATGACAAGGGAGAAAATTCAACGATGTGGGTAGAAAAAGCCCGCAGAGCCCACATTCCAAAATCCCCGGGGGTTCCAATTCGCTGGCAAGACGATCCTGTTCCCCCGCACTCGCACTCGCGTTTTGTGCTGGCCCATACCGCTACAACCGAGGGTGCTACCACCACCAAGGCGAAAGCCAAGTCTGTGGATACTCCGAAGTTGATTGAAACCTCAGGGGAAACCCCACTCGACAGAGACCGAGTCTTTCTCAACACCGTGCTGAAGACGCCCCTGAGTTACAAAGAGTTGTCGGATAAGACCAGGAAACATTTCAGGATCAAAATTGATGGGGCTAAAGCCCGCGTCGGCCAGTGGAGGAAGAAGGGTTGGATTTTCAAAGGCGACGGCAAGAAGGGTCTGTATGGGTTACATCCCCCGTCAGAGGAAGTGCCGGCAGGGGAGGAACCGGCAGAGGAAGTGCCGACAGTAGATGGCACGATAACGCCGGCGGTCGCGGCGGAATCAGGACCCGATGCGGGTGTCTCTTCGACACCGGAGGCAGAGGTGGTTTCTCAGGCGGAGCCAGGGCCAAGCTGATTTTGGTTATCCTTTGCGGAAGCGCGGGGCGATTGGTTGTGGACATGCAGTTGCTGACGGATCCGGTTGCGGTTGTAGTCGTGTATCCACCCGACATCCCCCTCGTTTCGGGCGGATTCGCGAGGTTCCGCGTATTGGTATTCTCAATGGAGAGAATGCGCCAGAGGCGTGCGATGAACCGGCGGTCTGGCCGAGGATGCAGGTGGCCTCGTCGCGCTTGGGTGCCTGGACCCGGAGGCCGTGCCTAGCTCGCGCGTTAGTCGAAGGGGTCGCGGAACCAGGTAGGCGAAGAACTTGTCCGCGTGATAGAACACGGGGATCCGTATGGCGGGGGGAAAGAACCGGCGGGCGTTTTCACTGTGATCCACCCGGGAGGAGCAGTCGCCCGGATAGACGACGGTCCGAGTGGCTCGCGGCGGACCGCCGGTGCCGCGGCAGTCGCCCATAACACCGGCGTGGCTGGTGGAAAGCCGGGTCGCGCATGGAGTCCCCGTGTTCGTCGCGATTGCGGGCGGGGCAGTCGGACTGTTTGGCGGAGGCGACGGAAGGGAGTGAGGCAGGGCTTTGCCGAGTTCGGGGGCGAGGCGGGTGGCGACGCGTGGAGGACGTGCTACTCAAGGTGCAGTCCAGTGATTGATGCTCGGTTTACCGCCGCAAGGTGGCACAGGTGTGGCCCTTGGTGTGGTGGAATTCGCGGCGGTGCCTGAGGGTGGTTGTGCCAGGAGGGTATGGACCGGGATGGTTCGTTGGGGGTGGACGGTCTTGCCGGGCAGCGGCACCGCTTCGGCCGTGCGGCGGGTGTTGGGGTGCTTATGAAGCTAAGACCCCAAACCTTCCCCGGCCGGCCTAACAAACAAAAAGGTTCGGTCCGAAGTGCGAAAAAAGGGGAAAGTGCAAAAGGTGTAAAAGGTGGAGAACAATTAAAAGGACTTCGCCCAAAGCGACAGGCCTTTAACAGGTAACCATCAGGTTCCTGCAATGTAAAGAAAAAAAACCGGATCAATGCCGGATTTTTTCAATTTGCCCAAGATTGCCCTCCCGCTTTCGCGGGCGGCCACCATCGCAAAGACGGGGGCAGGTGATGAAGAAATCAATTGCTAAATCACATACTGTCAAATCCGTCTCCGCCGATCCGTTCCGCAACGTACTTACGTTGATGGGAGAGAATCTGGTCGCTTGGAGGAAATCGCCCGCGGTCTCCCCGACAGGGGAACGCGAGCAATGCCTCGACAAGTGCCTGGTCACCGGCCGCGAGGCTTACCGCATGATGGCGATCAAATTGCTAATAGGCAGCCGGGACCAAGTCGATTTGCTCGCCGAGGCGGAGGACATCGCACAGGAGTGTATTCTGAAATTGGCCAAACTGGCGCACTCAGGCGGCAAGCCCTTCAATACGGCGATAATCGACGTGTTGCTGGCGGACGCCAAGCGCCAGCGCAAACCGCTAACGGGCAACGGATCGCCGATGAACGCGTATCTCCACGAAGTGTTCTTCAATGGAGCGAATGATCAGGTCCGCAAGATCCGGATCAGGTTGAAACACCCGACCCTCGCGTACGAGGAGAACGACATGTACGACGACAATCACGAGCATGTGGTCTGTCAATGCAGCATCCTGCGCCAAGGTGGCGCCAAGCGCCAACGCCAGGGGCGATCGGATGACGGACTCTGGGTCTTCAGCGACGACACAGTCATTCGCAACGTGATTAGACGGTCGTGGATTGGCCAAGCGGTCGCGATACACGATGCCTATCTTGACCGTAAGGTCTATCGGCGCCAGCCACTTCGGAAGGCGCTGGGAAGCTGGACACCCATGGGGGAGTGGCTTGGACACTGCACCACGACTGACCGACCGCCTGAGGAGGCGATTGCAATGCGGACGCTGCAAACGCATATCGATGCTATCAAGGACCAGCTTCGTTTGGACAGGGACAAGGAACGCGGGTCAGCTTCCTCACCGAACGAGCCCCGCCTCTAACGGAGCGTCGCCCCTCCCTCCCCTTCGTGGGGGGAGGGGGGATTTGAGGCCGCGTATCCTGGCTTGTCCAGATAACGTGTCCCAATTGGGATTCCCGTGCCCGCTGGCGGCTTGCTGGTGCTGGAGGAGAAGTCGTCGCAGCCCAGGCGTTCCCTCGAAACCGGCCGCCGGGAAGGTGTCGGCGGCGATGAACCGATCCCACAACCCGATACCGGGCGGCAAGTCTTGATCCACGATATTCGGGCCGGGGGAACGTTCCCACGCCTTGTGAGAATTCCGGCGGTATGAGACCGCATTCCCGGCGGGAAGCGTGTGGTCGTCAGGTGGCAGGGCATGACGGTATTGGAATTCCGACAACCGGTTAGTCCTCGCGGACCGACGGCAAGCGGTGGATTGTCCACTCTGTCTATGGCCCTTGCGGGTTCCGCTCACCCCTGTGGCGATGCCGTTGTCAAGGGTGACACTAAGCGATCGCCTACAAGGTGGGTTGGGCGCAGGCGGGCGTGTGCCGGATCAATTCGCCGCAGTCGAGAATCCGGGTCCGGCATCCGGCGTTCAGTTTTTCCGCTCTTTGATGGAAATGCCCGAGATACCAAGTCCGTGGTCTCACCATGCGGAATAGCCGGTTGTGTTGCCGGCGTTCTTCCTTCAGGTCGGCGACCAGCGAACTGGTCCCGAACTCATCCTCAGCTTGGGCATACGTTTTGATGATTGGGGAGCTGAAGCCCGGGCCGATCCAATTGGGGCCGGAATGAGTGACCAGCACGTCTGCGGGGCCGGCCTTTGACGGGTCAAGCCGGAAGCCCTCCCGTGACCACCACTCCCCGCATTGAATTTTGTCAATCCTGTTCACGCTCACGGCGCCGCCCACAAATAGCCACGTCTCGCCATTCAATTCCAGCCGGGTGTAGTCGGGGAGCAGCTTCAGATTTGATAGCAGGTGGTTCCCTTCGAAGAAGGTCGGATTGCAGTGATTTCCGCGGATCGACAGATATTCGACGCCACGCGAGCCGAATTCCTGATTGAGCGTTTCAAGGACAGGCAGGCCGCATTCGGGAAATCCCTCGTGGCCATCCCCAACGTGGATCACCACGGCGTCACGGATTTTTCTTTCGTCGAGAACCTCCAGCAATCCGGCATAGTCGCCGTGGATGTCTCCAAGCATGTGGATGGGGCGGGTCATGTCGTGCGGATCGCAGTGGGTTGCGGGTCAGTAATTTGTCCTTCAAATGATATATTAGAAGCGATCCAGGACCGCTCGCTGGACCGGAAGCTGTTTTCCTGAATATCTCATTTCGATAGCTGGAGTTCTGTCGGGGTGCGAATTCTAACGGCAATGTTGCCGTAACGTTTGGTGTAGGCGGGATCGCCGGATGGAGTGACAAGGAAATTACGGCCAGTCGGGTAGTCCCCGCACTTCGCCGAGGTTTTCAGCCAGGGTGGTTTTGTCGGACCGCCGTACACCCGCCAGCCAGACTATCGGGGCTTCGCGCCATGCTTCGTCGAGGCGTTGCTGCAAGAAAGGTCGTGAAATCATGCCTCAGCAACATGCGTTTGGCATGACTGGATGTAAAGTACGGTTTTGCGGATGACCATCCTGCCTGAATGATCTCCTACTGCGCCTTGTCGGGGTTCCTTGTGGAAGATCTGCGCGAATTGGTTGGGGTTCGCGTAGTATCGTCCCTGGCAGGCGTCGCAGCATCTTGCCACACTGGCTGATTGTGCTGTATTCTGCCGCCGGTCTCCTCGAAGGTCTCCGCAACCAGTGCTACGCCCCGATTCGTCTGGCCTGCAATGACTGATGATTATTCCAGTGTGGCGACGCTCGTGGCATTTTCCGTGGCGATGAATACCGGTTCATACACGACATCCCGTACATAGGTGCCTCTGCCGGTTTCAAGGGCGCGACGGTAACCTTCCCGATGTTCGGGCGGACATGCCCTCAGGGCTGTGTAGCTGGCAATATTTTCACCGTCGTTCACACGGATTTTTCCAATGACGATTTCTCCCCGGTCGAGCAGTTGTTTTAGCGCCTTGTCCAACTGGTCATTCGTGAGTCTTTTCATGGTTTGTGGATGTTGTAAGTTGCAGGGAAGATGCTGCCTTTTCCAATCAGCGGTTTGTCAAGGCAAGCGCGACTTCCAATATTTTCGACTTTTTTTCAGCGTGAACTGTTGATGCGTTTCGGAGCAGTATTCCGAGGCAAAGCAGATCGTCGTTATGTTCGGTCGTGTTCGACGGTGATATTGAGCCGATCACCAGTGGAAACGCGTTAGCAGGCGAATACGTCGCTATGCGGGCGTTACTGCCTAAGCCGCGAAGATTAGCCGCAGGGCGATAAATTAGGCCTAACCCTACGATTTCATTTCCTACCCGATGTGAGGCAAGAAAAAGTTTCAGAAATTTTGGGACGCCAACAAGGTCAGTATTCCGCGGGCAGCAGGATCGAGGTCATTTCGCGGTCCCATTCAGTGATGATGTAGATGCGCCGGCCATTGCCGACATGGTAGCAACTCAGCAGGCGGGTGCCGTCATGGAGAGCTTCCTCGTTGGCCTGTTTGTCCTCTTCTTCAAGGCCGTCGCCCCAATCGCCGCAGTGGTGGCGGTGGATGTATGCGGCAAGGTCGAGCCCGAGCGCTAGGACGGCGGGCGTGGCGACAATTCTCCCCAGCGGGAAGCGGGGTGTCATCAAGCGGTATGCCATGGCGGTGTCTGGTGGTTTAGGGAGCGACAACTTTCCAAGTCCGCACCCTTGGGGTGGCTGGCGTCGGCACCGGCGTTGGCGCCGGTTGGGTTTTTCTGAGGACGAAGGCGACAGCCTTGAGGGTGAGACCGACGGCGAGGAGGCCGAGTCCGGAGAGGATGATGAGGCCGCCGCGGACTAGGTCGTAGCAGGCGAGGACCAGGTAGCCGAGGAAGGCGATGCCGAGGGCGAGTTGTAGCAGGAGAAGCATGGTGGTGTCAGTTTTGTTTTCATGCTCTCGTCTGGGGTGGTTAGTGGTTCAAGAGGGGCAACTCTTCGTATCTTCAATTTTGGTTATTCTCGAATCTACACAAGAAGAATTCTTGGAGCCTCCATAGGATTGGCCGAAAGGCCAATGCGGACGGCGGAAAAAGGCCGCGGAGCAGCGGCCTCGGCTGAACGCTCGACTTGGCGGCCCTGCCAGTTCGATCAACCGGGCCACAAATCCGATCACCGTTTTGAATCGCATGGGTGTCAAACAAAGCCCCCTGGAACCAGAAAGACCTTGATTTCGGGCGCCGATATGGCACTGGTGGGCCGAAAGGAACCATCCCCGTAATCCGACGCCGCATGCCGCGCTCCCTTCTGGGGGCAAGCATGCTGTGGCGGCGAGCGGGGGTTCAAATTCACCCGCATCCGTGACAGCTTTTTTCGCAGAATCCTGACGGATTTCTGACAAACGAACGACCCACGGTGCAAAAACACGCAATATCGACCGAATCCACAACGCAAAAACGACCATGAAATCGCACCAGGACGCAGCAACCGCTGCAAACCTACCAGATGGCTTTTCCCCACGCCACGCAAAATTTGAAAAATTCCTGAATTAGCGCGTGCCCTCCGGCTCCGGCTGATTATACTCGCCCGCAACCCCCGCATGCAAAACGCCCATCGCTTCCCTTTCCCACGCGGCTGCGTGCCCTTCGTCGTGACCGCGTGCTTGCTCGTGCCGCTGCACGCCGCCGCCCCCGGCAACCCGTCCACACTCGCGGCACGGGAGCTGGAAAAGCGCCGCGCCGCGATCGAAGAAGCCCAGGAATTGCTCACCAAGGGTGACCAAGCCTATCAAGCCGGTCGCTACGCCGATGCCGCCGCCGCCTTTTCCGGTGCCCGTGAGATGATCCCCGACTCGCCGCTCACCGCCGAATTGCGCAATGCCGCCACCCAACGCTTCGCCCAGGCCTCCGTCGCCCAGGCCCGCGGCCTCTCCCGCAAGGGCGATGTGGCTGGCGCCAAAGCTGCCGTCGATGCCGCGCTCGAACCGAACATCGCCCCCGACGATGCCGCCACCCTCGCCGCACGCGCCCAACTCGACGACCCGATCCGCACCAATCCGGCCCTAACCAAAGAACACGCCGCCGACGTCGATGCGGTGCGCAAGCTCCTCTACACCGCTGAAGGCGCCTACAACCTGGGAAAATTCGACCAGGCCAAGACGAAGTACGAAAGCGTCCTGCGCATCGATCCGACCAATACCGCCGCGCGCCGCGGCATGGAGCAAGTCAACGCCGCCAAGGTGACCTATCAAAAAGCCGCCAACGACCAGACCCGCTCCGAGCTGCTCAACGAGGCGGCAGCCGGCTGGGAAGCGGCGGTGCCGCCGCCGACGTTGGATGTCACCGCGATGGAGCCCGCCGCGCCCGCCGCCACTGCCGGCAGCTTCGTGCCGGTGGCCAACAAACTCGACCGGATCGTGCTGCCCAGTGTCATTCTGGACGCCGCGTCGCTGCAAGACGCCGTCGACCTGCTGCGCATCCGCTCCGCCGAGCTCGACACCACCGAATTGGACCCCGCCCGCCGCGGCGTCAATTTCAACATCGAGGTGGGCGATGAAAATTCGGCCGCCGGCAACCAAATCCGCGCCATCCGCTTCAGCCTGCGGCTCTCCAACGTGCCGCTCAGCCAAGTGTTGCGCTACATCAACGATCAAACCCACACCACCTTCACCACCGATGATTTCTCCGTGGTCATCCGGCCGCGCGGAGCGGAGGGCAAAGAAATGGTGAGCCGTTCGTACCGGGTGCCGCCTGACTTTCTCGCCCGCGTGAGCACCAGCGGCGATGCGGCGGCCAAGAGCAACGACCCGTTCAATACCAAGCCGAGCAAGGGCCTGCTCACGGAGCGCCGCGGCGCCCTCGAAGTCTTGCGCGACCTCGGCATCCCGTTTCCTGACGGCGCCTCCGCCTCGCTCAATCCCGCCTCCGGCACCCTCATCGTCACCAACACCCCCGCCAATCAGGACAACATCGCCCAAATCGTCGAGGTGGCCGCCAAGACCGAGCCCGTGATGGTGTGCGTCCGCGTCACCATGATCAGCGTCAAGGAAACCCGCCTCAAGGAACTCGGCTTCGATTGGCTGGTGAGCCCCACCGGCGTCGGCGGCAACGGCTGGATGCCCGGCACCAAAAACCTCAACCTCAGCGGCGGCACCGCCGGCACCGGCGGTTCGCTCGACGACATCAAACTGCCTAGCGGCCAACTCCAACGCGATCCGCTCACCGCAGGCAACCGCAGCGGCGACGAGGCCGTGTACAAGGACTCGATAGACGAGCTCCTTACGAACAACGACAACGTTGCCCGCGACACCGCCACCACCACCGCCCGCGCCCCCGGCATCTTCCAACTCACCAAGGTCCTCTCCAACAGCTCGATCGAGATGCTCATGCGCGGCCTCAATCAGAAAAAGGGCGTCGATATCATGACCTCCGCGGCCACCGTCACGCGCAGCGGCCAGGCGTCCAGCGTGCGCTCGGTGCGCGAGATGCTCTACCCGACCGAATACGAGCCGCCGCAATTGCCGCAGGCCAATAATAACGTCAACATCAACATTGCGGCCAACGGCACCATCACCGCGGCCGCCGCGCGCACGCCGCTGATTGCCAGCCCATCCCATCCGACCGCCTTTGAAAAGCGCGAGATTGGCATCACGCTGGAGGTCACCCCCACGGCGGACGAGGCGAAGCACTTCGTGGAAGTGACCCTCAACCCCTCGATCGTCGCGTTTGATGGCTTCGTCAATTACGGCAGTCCGATCTTTGCCCCGGCGCAACCCAACCTGTTGGGCATCCTCGACCCGACCGCCGCGCGGCAGCTCGTCACCGACAACCGCATCCTGATGCCGGTGTTCAGCACCCATAAGGCGGCCACCAGCCTCAGCGTTGCCGACGGGGCCACCATCGTCATCGGCGGCATGCTGCAGGACCGCATTCAGAATGTCGAAGACCACACCCCGTTGTTCGGCAATTTGCCGGTGGTCGGCCGGCTGTTTCAATCCAAGGCGATCCAGCCGGTTTCCACCGCCGTGGTTTTTCTCGTCAATATCCAGCTGGTCGATCCCACCGGCAAACCTTTCAACAAACGCTGAAGCGCCCGCTGACGGCTTGCTCATTGCCCTTTAACACCTCTCTCGCAGCCCATGCCTCCCGCACCGAGCGAACCGGAAAAATACTCGATCGATGAAATGATGGAGCGCCTCAAGGGGCAATCTGCCGAAGCTCCCGCCAGCGCCGGCGAGTTGGTCACCCGCGCCGATGGCAGCCAGGCGGTGCGCGTGCGCAAGCGCAAACGCCGCAGCGATCAGCCCAAACGGGAGGAGGCCAAGCGCTCCAAGCGCACCCGCATGATGCAAGTGGCCGCCGGTCTGGTGGTGCTGTTGCTCGCCGGGGTGACCATCGCCGGCGTCTATGTTTACGCCAATACCGCGCCCTATCGCAAGAACCTCACCGACACCATCGCCAGCAGCACCGGCGCCACTGTCGAGTTCAAACAGTTCCGCGTCAGCCCCGCCAGCGCCAACGCCGATTGGGTCAACCTCGAATGGCCCGACACCCACACGCTCAAAGCCATCCGCCTCAACGGCGTGACGGCTAACATTTCCCCGCTGAGCCTCTTCGGCACCCATTTGCGCGGCGACGAAGTCTCCGCCCGCGAAGGCAGTCTCTACCTGCAATTCGCCACTGATGCCGATAATTCCGCCAATGCCACCACCCCCCACGCGGCCAATATTCCGGTGCAATTCAGCCGCGTCTCGGTGCCAAAATTCAATGTCTTCGTCGGTGAGCCGACCCTCCCGGCGCTCAAAATCGTCGCCACCGAAGCGTCGCTGCGCTTGGACGAGGTGAACCACCAGACGGCGTTGCGGCTCTACCGCGGCAACCTCCAAATCAGCGGTTGGCCGCTCTACAAGATCGATCGGGCAGTGATGGAATTCCGCGATACGGACGCCGAGTTGATCCTGCTGCGCATCAATGATTCCCAACCCAAACACGGCACCCTCGACCTCGCCGGCAGTATCCAGTCGTTGGCTTCCAAATCCCCGTCCACCCTCAGTGTCAAACTCGACAACTTCGATTTCGGCGAACTGCTCGGCGCGGAATTCGGCGAGCTCATCAACGCCAAAATCGACACCCGCACCGACTCCGGGTCGAACCATCTGACCTTCACCCCCGGCGCGCCCGCCAGCGCCGACCTGATGGTCACCTTCAAGAACACCTTGTCGACCAAAGTCAGTTTGAAAGGTTTTCCGTTCCTGCTGTCACTGGTTCGCACTCTCGCCGACAAGTGGTACGAGGACCCCGTCTTCACCGATGATGCCGTGGGCGTCATCCATCGCACCAACTCGCTGGTGGAGATCCGCGACCTGCGGCTCGAAAAGAAAGCCCGCATGGCCATCCACGCCAACCTCTCGTCCGCCTCCAACAAATCCCTCGCCGGCACCATGGAAATCGGCATCCCCGAATCCGTCGCCGAACTCGCCCCGATTACCAAAATCCAAGGCATGCTCAGCCCGGCCCACGACGGCTACCGCTGGCTCACCCTCAAAGTGGGTGGCTCGCTGGCCCACCCCAGCGATAATTTCGCCGAACTTTACGCCGCCGCCATCGACCCCGACGACGGCACGTCCCCCGCCGCCGATGAGCCCGGCGACGTTTCCGACAAATCCGCCGCACCCGACAAGGCACCCGAGCCGCATCTTGGCGGTGAAGCGCTATTTTGCTATCGTTTTTCAAATTATCCGGTCTATATTGCTTTCGCGATGGGATCCGTAAAACCCGTTCTCATCGGCCTCAACCAAAACAACCAACGCTATGCAAACTGCCAACGTCAATCTGCCAATCACCATCACTGTCCGGCATGAGGAAGTGACTGATTCCTTGCATGACTACGTCACCAAAAAAATCGAAGGTCTCCACCTCGATTACCCCCGCATCATTGAAGCCAAGGCCATTCTCGACGTTCAGCGAAACCGCCACATTGCGGAGTTTATTCTCTTTTGCGCCAATCACATCACCATTGAGGCCCACACCGAGGGCGCGGACATGTACGCCGCCATTGATGAAACCATCGAAAAAATCGCCCGCCGCATGCGCAAGCATAAGACGCGCCTGATGAAGAAACACCGGCCGCATCGCAACGAATCGATCCGCCACCTCGACGAGCGGGTTTTCAAGATGGAGGTGCTCGATCACCCGGAGGATTCCGACGTGGATCCCGAACCGTTCATCATTCACCCGGACCATTACTCGATCCGCACCATGTTCAAGGAAGACGCCATCATGCAACTCGAGCTTTCGGACCGGCCGTTTGTCCTCTACAAGAGCGCCCGCCGCGGCTGCCTTACCATCGTCTATCGCCGCAAGGACGGCGATTTTGCCGCTCTCGATATCAAGGAGAAAGAATAGCACCACCCACTCAGCGGGGGCGATCTCTGAGTCGCCCTCAAGGAGGGACGATCTCCGCATCGCCCTGGACCATGAGGAGTCAATGGCAAGCGGCTTGCCTCGCCGCATTGGCTCACCAGGTCCACGGCGGCCCGGAGTCCGCCGCTCCTTGTCCTTGGGTGGCAAGCCATGAAGTCGCAGTACCGGCGTTTTGGGATTGATTCCCTGCGTCAGCCCATGGACACTCTGCCTCGCCATGCTTGATATCCGCGTCATTCGCGACAACCCCACCGCCGTCGAAGACCGCCTCAAAACCCGCGGCGGTGATCACTGGAAACTCGTCGCCGAGGTGCTCGCCTGTGACGAGGCCCGGCGCCACGCCGAGACGTCCAAACAGCAGCTGCAAAGCACCCGCAAGACGCTCTCCAAAGACATTGGCACGCTCAAAGCCAAGGGCCAGGACAGCGCCGCCATCGAGGCCGAGGTGCGCGCCATCAATGGCCACATCGCCGCGCTCGACGCCGAGGCCGAAGCCGCCGCCCTCCGCCAAACCGACCTGCTCCTCAATATCCCCAATCTGCCCCATGAGGCTTGCCCCATCGGCAGCGACGAGTCGGCCAATCCCGTGGTCCGCGAGTGGGGCCGCCGGCCCGTCATCGACCAGCCCAAGGATCACGTCGAACTGGCCACCGCGCTGGGCCTGATCCATTGGGAGGATGCCATCCGCATCGCCGGCTCCGGCTTCGCCGTGTACCGCGGCCGCGGTGCCCGCCTCGAACGCGCGCTCATCAATTTCTTGTTAGACACGCAGGCCGCCAACGGCTACGAGGAAGTCAACGTGCCGCTGCTGGTCAAACGCGAGTGCATGGAAGGCACCGGCCAATTGCCCAAGTTTGAGGCGGACATGTATGGCACCGAGCCGGCCGAGAGCGATGGCCGCAACTCGTTGTTTCTGGCACCCACCGCCGAAGTGCCGGTGACCAATCTCTACCGCGACACCCTGCTGCCCGCTGCCGCGCTGCCGGTGAAAATGGTCGCCTACACCCCGTGCTTCCGCCGCGAGGCGGGTTCCGCCGGCCGCGATAACAAGGGCATCATCCGCATGCACCAGTTCGATAAGGTCGAGTTGGTGCAAATCGTCTATCCGGACACCGGCTTCGAGGTGTTGGAGCAGCTCACCGCCCACGCCGAGTCGATTCTGCAAAACCTCGGCCTGCACTACCGCGTCATCGAGCTGTGCACCGGCGATGTCGGCCAGTCGTCGGCCAAGACCTACGACATCGAAGTCTGGGCACCCGGCCATGGCAAATACCTCGAGGTGTCCAGTTGCTCGTGCTTCGGCGATTACCAGGCACGCCGCATGCGGCTGCGCTTCAAGGATAGCGAGGGCAAGAACCGCTTTCCCCACACCCTCAACGGATCCGGCACCGCTTTGCCACGGCTCTACGTTGCCTTGTTAGAGCAATGCCAGCAAGCCGATGGCTCCATCCGCATCCCCGATGCGCTGGTGCCGTATTTCGGCGCGGCGAGCATCGCCAGCGAGTGACGCGGCAGCAAGGCCGGGGTGCCGCGTAGGCGGCGGGCCAGGATGCCCGCGCCACGGTGACCCGGGCATCCTAACCGGATTCCAACGGCCACAATCACGGGCGGGACGCCTCACTCGTGCACCGGCACGGCGCGGGGCGGTTCGGGTTCGTCTTCCTCCACCGGCGTGGCGTGGGGTGGCACGCCATCGTCCTGGACCGGGGTGGCTCGCGGCGGCGTGGCTGGCACGCCCTTGGCTTGCAGCGTGGTCTCATCCACCGCCACGGCGCGGGCCGGATGCAGCGGACAAAGGTCGTCGGCGGCGAGCAGCGTGTCGTTCGGCACATGATCGATGTAGGCGGTGTCGGCGGCCTCGCAGCCAGCGGTGGCGCGTTTGCCGGACAGGCGGCAGAGTTTGACGTCGACGAGCGGCACGTTGCTGTTGAGTTTGCCGGCCTTATAGCCGAGCCGCTCGGCGGTCTTCATGATATCCACCCACACCGGCAGGGCGAGGGTGGCACCGTAACCGCCCTGGATGATTTTTTGCGGGGTGTCAAAACCGACCCACACCGTGCACGTCAGATTGGAGGTGAAGCCCGAGAACCACGCATCCTTGAAATCGTTGGTGGTGCCGGTCTTGCCACCGCACGGCGCATCGAAGCCGAGCCGGGTGACCGAGGCGGCGGTGCCGCGGGTCGTCACTTCGGTTAGAATGCTGGAGATCGACCAGGCGGAGCCGGCTTTGGCGGCGGGGTATTGCAGCGGCAGAGCGGAATAGAGCACGTTGCCCTTGCGGTCCTTGATCTCCGAAATCAGATAGGGGCAGAACCGGGTTCCGTTGTTGGGGAAGATGCTGTAAGCGGTGGCGATCTCCCACGGTGAGACTTCCCAGGCGCCGAGGAAGGCGGCGGGGTTTTGCGGCATCGGGGTGGAAAAACCCGCATTCTTGGCGACGGCGGCGACGCGGGCCAGTCCGGCGAGGTTGCCGACGCGCACCGACATGGTGTTGCGGGAGCGGATCAGGCCGTAGGAGGCAGGCTCGAAGCCGCCGAATTTGCCGTCGGAGTTATGGGGTCGCCAAGTCGCCGCACCCTTGATTTCACCAGGCTGGATCGGCCCGTCGCTGATGCTCGTGTCGGGCCGCAAACCGACATCGAAGGCGGCCAGATAGACAAACGGCTTGAACAGCGAACCAAACTGCCGGCGACTCTGGATGGCGCGGTTGTATTTGCTTTCGTTGGCATCGCGCCCGCCAATGACCGCCAGCACCGCGCCGCTGCGATTTTCCACCACCACCGAGGCCCCCTGCAGATAGGTCGGTTCCTCGCGCTTGTCTTCGGGCAGGGCGCGCCAGGCGGTGCGGGTCTGGTGCGGATAACCGGGGATGCGTTCGACTTCGCGCAACTTCTTGTCGAGCGCTTCCTCGCCCTTGTGCTGGATGCGCAGGTCGATGGTGGTGTTGATGGTCAGACCACCGAGTTCAATATTCTCTTTTTCCAAAATAATCTCCAGATCGCGGCGGATCGCGTCCATCGCATAGGATTCCTGGGTCTCGCGCCGCCATTTCGGCCGCACCTCGATGGGCTCCTTTTTCGCCGCGTCCGCCTCGCTGCGGGTCACCGCCTCGGTCTCGACCATGCGGTCCAGCGTGGTGTCGCGCTCGCGGATGGCGGCGCTCAACGAGTTGAACGGGTTGAAAGCATCCGGCCCGCGGACGATGCCGGCGAGCATCGCCGATTCCGACAGGGTGAGCTCGGACGGATGTTTCTCAAAGTAAATGCGCGAGGCTTCGCCGATGCCGCGGATTTGCCGGCCCCAGTTGATTTGATTGATGTAGGCCTCGAGAATCGCGTCTTTCGTTAGAGCGGTCTCGATCCGGCAGGCGATCGCGATTTCCAACATCTTGCGGTTGGCTTGGCGCAGGATATCGTGGCGCTGCTCGCCTTCCTTGAGTTGGAATGCATCGGAGGCGAGTTGTTGGGTGATGGTCGACGCGCCCTGGCGTTTGCCTTGGACATTGGCCACCACGGCGCGCAGGATGCCGATCGGGTCGACAGCGTGGTGCTTGTAGAAGCGGGCATCCTCGCGCGCGAGGATCGCCTTGCGGAAATTTTCGGCGACGTCCTCCAGCGGCACCAGCGAGCGTTTTTCGCCGTGGATGCGGCCGATTTCCTCGCCCAGCCGGTCGAGCACGATGGTGCGTTCAGGCATGGCGTTGAGTTTGGCCAAATCGTAGCGCTGGGCTTGGAAGCCATAACTCACGGCAAACACGCCGAGGGCGTAAAGCCCGGCCACCAGCGGGTAACCCACGACCCGCAGCAACAGGCGGATGGGCAGCGAAAACGCGCGGGTGACGAAGCCGAAGAGATGAAACGGCCAAAACAGCAGCAACGACAAGCCGCTGCGCGAACGGCCGGAAGCCGCCGCAGGCTTGCCACCACGGCGCGGGTCTTTTTCGGGCGGGTTGCGTATTGGCATCGGCGGGGGCACTATAACGCGGGCACCTGCCGCAATCCACCCCTGAATCAAGCGACAGACAAATCGCCGGGTGCTTGGCGCTGTGGAACATGCAATGAAGACAACCTCGCGGATTTTCCCCTTGGCCGTGACTTGGCTCGGTTTGTTGGCGTCCCCCGCGCCGGTGTCCGGCCGGGAAGCGGCGCACACCTTGCAGGATCTGACCAAACTGGAAGCCAAGGTGGAGGCGGTGGCGGCCCAAGTCATGCCGGCCACCGTCGCCTTGCTCTCGGAACGCACCGGCTCGTCCGGCTCCGGGGTGGTCACCACGGCCGCCGGCCTGGTGCTCACCGCGGCGCACGTGGTGCAGGGCACCGCCGAGGTGTTGGTGGTCTTTCCCGATGGCAAGCAGGTGCCGGGCAAGGTGCTGGGCGCCAACTATTCCAAAGACATCGCCATGGTGCAAATCACCGCCAAAGGACCCTGGCCGTTTGCCCAGCGCGGCTCCTCCAAGCCGCTGGAGGCCGGCGACTGGGTCATTGGCCTCGGCCACTCCGCAGGATTTGACCCGAGCCGCACCCCGCCCGTGCGCTTCGGCCGCGTGATCTCCAAGGGACCCGGCAATTTTCTAACAACTGATTGCACTCTCATCGGCGGCGATTCCGGCGGCCCGCTGTTCGATCTGGAGGGCCGCATCGTGGGGATTCACTCGAATATCGGCGTCGCGCTGACCAACAACAATCACGCCGGCATCGATGGCTTCCGCGAGGATTGGGACCGCCTGCTGGCCGGCGAGGGCTGGGGCCGGCTCTCGCTCAACCCCTTTGCCAATCCCGAAATGCCGGTGTTAGGTATTGAAATGGGCCTGGCGCGGCGCGTCAAAGGCGTGCCGGTGGAACTGGTGGTGCCCAGGTCGCCGGCCGCCGCCGCCGGGGTGCGCACCGGCGATCTGATCCTCGCGCTGGACCACAACGAAATTCGCAACGGCAACGAGTTGTTGCAAATCCTGGCGAAACGACAGGCCGGCGAGGTGGTCAAGCTCGGAGTCTTGCGCGACGACAAGAATCTGGAGTTCAAGGTGACCCTGGCGCGGCGCGACAAGTTGTTTCAAGAGCAATAACTCAGGACGCCCCCCCTTTCCAACCATGAAAACCATCCCCTATTTTTTGTTAGCTTGGGTGCTCGCCGGTTCGCTTCCAGCCGAGCAACCGCAGGATATCCCCTTGCTGCGCCCCGAAGAGCGCCAGACCGTCGACACCCAGGCTGACGAGTTCAACCAGGCCCTCGCGCCGATTCTAACCACCGCCGCCAAATCCACCGTGCGGGTGTGGGCCGGCAAGCGCCGTCTCGCCTACGGCACCGTCGTCGCCGATGGCCGCCAGGTGCTCACCAAGTTCAGCGAGGTGGCGCGCGTCACCGGACCCTTGCGGGTGGAAGCCGGCCCTGGCGAGGTGCGCGCCGCCACCCTGACCGGTGTCTATCAGGACGAGGACCTCGCGCTGCTCGCCATCCAGGGCGCGCCGCTCACGCCGGTGAAGTGGTTCGCCGAGAAGCCCAAGCTGGGCGCGTTTCTAACAGCCACGCAGCCGGGCGGCCAACCCGCCGCCTTTGGCGTGGTCAGCGTGCTGGAACGCGATCTGCGCGAAACCGACAAGGCCTTCCTCGGGGTGCAGGGTGATGCGCTTTTCGCCGGGCCCGGGGTGCGCGTGCAGGAGGTCACCCCGGGCTCTGGTGCCGCGCTCGCCGGCTTGCGGGTCGGCGACGTGATTTCGCAGGTGAACCGGCGGCCGATTTCCGGCGTGCTGGAGTTGCGCAACGCGCTGACCGGGCTGGCACCCGGTGCACGCCTGGCCATCGCGGTCACCCGCGACGGCAAGCCGCTGAAGTTTGATGTTTTGTTAGGAAACCGCCCGGATCTGCCGCAGTTTCCCGGCGAGCGGCTGCTCTTCATGGAGCAAATGGGCGGCCCGACCAGCCGCGTGCGCGATTCGTTCTCCAAGGTGATTCAAACCGACATGCGGCCCGACCCCAATCAGATCGGCGGGCCGGTGGTCGATTTGCACGGACGGGTGGTGGGCATCACCATGGCGCGGGCGGATCGCACCCGCTCGTTTGTGATGCCCTCGGCGGCGGTGACTGGATTGTTAGAGCACAAGCCGCTCGATCCCGCGCTGGTCAAGCTCCCCGCGCCGGACGCGCGCGGGATGATGGCTGCCGGCCAGCCGCAGCGCGGCTCGGGCGAGCCGGGCCTGGTGCCCGCCGATCCGGAGCGGCTGCGCCGCCACATGGAAGACATGCAACGCCTGCTTGACCGGATGCGCGAGGAAATGGAGCGGCTGGATCTGCAGGACCGTTAGCTCCGGCTGCACGAGTTGGTTGCCGGGTCGTTGCCGCAGTTGGCAGTGGAAAATTTCAAAACCCGTGGAATCTTCCTCCCATCAGGCCATGAATGCGAATCAGCTCAACCAACTCGTCAAGGCAGGGCAAGCGCCCCTGCTCGTCAATGTGTTGCCCGCAGAGGTCCATGCAGCGCGGCGCCTCCCGGGTTCTTCAAACGCCTGCGTCTACGAAATGGCGTTCTTGGAAAAGGTGGCCGAACTGGCACCCGCCAAAGACACTCCCATCATCGTCTACGGTGCCGGAGATGGGTCGCTCGATTCCAAGGTTGCCGTGGAAAAATTGTTAGCCGCCGGCTATTCAAAGGTGCTTGATTATCCGGCTGGCTTGGCCGGCTGGCAGGAGGCTGGATTTCCTGTTGATGGGGACGGCCGCCTGCCCGAATCACCCGTGCTGGATGGCACGTACGCGCTGGATGGCAAGGAGAGCCTCATTCGGTGGACCGGGCGCAACTTCTTCAATCACCACAGCGGCAGCGTGCGTCTGGCGGTCGGTGAAATCCGGATCGTTTCAGGTATGTTGAAGGCGGCCCGGTTTGAGATTGATATGAACTCCATCGTTTGTGAGGACCTGGCCGACTCGCAAACCAACGCGATGCTCATCCGGCACTTGCGCAGCGCGGATTTCTTCGCGGTCGACCGGTTTCCCACCGCGGAGTTTGTCGCGGAACGGGCGGCGGCGATCGCGGCAAGCAGCGAAGGCACGCCTAATTTCCTGTTGCGCGGCCACTGCACCTTGCGCGGCGTGACCCGGCCGTTGGAGTTTCGCGCGGTCATCGCCTCGGCCGATGGCAGCCGCCTAACCGGTCAAGCGCAGTTTGAACTGGACCGCACTGAATTCGGCAGCATTTACGGGTCGGGGAAGTTTTTCCGCTTTCTCGGCAATCACATCGTCAACGACCACATCCACCTCCACCTCAAAATCCATGCCGACCGGGTTGCGGCTTGACCCTGCGTCCGGCCCGGCGGCCTCCGCCACTTTCCCGGGCCGCCATGACTTGTTCCGGCATCATGAGCCTAACGGCGGATCGAGCAAGCGGTAGCCGATGCCCGGTTCGTTACGGAGGGTCAGCCGGGCACCGAGTTTCTTGCGCAGGTGGTTGGCGTAAACCCGCAGGTAGTGGGTTTGGCCGTCGCCTTGCGGGCCCCAGACTTCGCGCAACAATTGGCGCTGGGTGACGATTTTGCCGGGGTGGCGGGCCAAGGCGTGAAGAAACGCATATTCCGTTGGGGTCATCTTCAATGGTTCGCCGGCGAGGAAGACCTCGTGGCGATCCAAGTGAATTGTGAGAGGGCCGACCACCAGTTCGGGCGACTCGCTGCCATGATGGCGGCGTTGAATGACCGCCAGCCGGGCCACCAGCTCCGCGGTGCTGAACGGCTTGGTCACGTAGTCGTCCGCGCCGTTTTCCAGCGCCGCGACTTTCACGCTCTCCTCGTCGCGCACCGACAGGATCAACACCGGCACGCTGCTCCACTCGCGCAGGCTCTTCAGCACGTCGAGTCCTTCCATATCCGGCAAACCCATATCTAGCAGAACGACGTCGGGCCGGCAAAACGCCGCCTCCTGCAAGCCCAGGCGGCCGTTTTCGGCGTCACGCACCGCATAGCCGCGCGACTCCAACGCCAGGCGCAGCAGCCGCCGAATCTGAACCTCGTCGTCAATGATCAGTGCAGTCATGACCCGCCCCCGGCTGCGCGGAACCATGCGCGGCAAAAGTGGCGCATGCACTGCTGGTGGGTCGCGGAATCCGGCGGAGCGGTCATGCCACCAGACAAGCTGAAGAGCAAGGGCTTGCAAAGCGGAAACGAACATTCTGGCATAACTTTGATTGCGGCAAGGGCGGTCTCATGCCAAGCTGGGCCGCCGCTGCACTCGTGGCACCTCACTTCACGCTGGCTCGCGTTCGCATTGCCGGACGGGATTGCAAGGCGGGACGGCTTGGCACAAGACGCAATTTTCATGATTGATCGGATAAACCTAGACACGGTTGAAGAGGCCTGGGTGTGCCGTGCCCTAGCGGGGGCTCTGCATGCCATCGAGGGCTTGCCCCATTGCTGCGGCTCGGTGGCTCAAGTCGCTGCCCGTCGCTGCCGCCGCCAACCCCAATGACACTCGGCATCGCATTGGCGCTGGCTGCGCTGATAGGGTTGGCGCTCGGACTTCTGGGCAGCGGCGGCTCGATCATCACGCTTCCGGTGCTGGTTTATGTCGCTGGCATTCCCCCGCATCAAGCCGTGGGGATGTCGCTGGTCATCGTCGGCGGCACCAGCGCCGTGGGCAGTTTGCTCAATATTCGGCGGGGAACATGCAACCTCCGGGCGGTGGCGCTTGTTTCGTTAGGCGGGATGGCCGGGGCGTTTGGGGGCGCAAAATTCACCCATCTGGTATCCCCGCCCGTGCTGCTGCTATTGTTTGGCATCCTCATGTTGGTGGTCGGAGCGCGCATGCTGGGCGGCCGCAACCCTCGGCCGCAAGCCGAAGCGCGGCGTGAGTGGCGTGGCCTGGTTGCAGGTGTAGCGGTGGGTGTCCTAACCGGCTTTCTGGGAGTGGGCGGCGGTGTTCTCGTCCTCCCCGCGTTGGTGCTGTTTGCCGGCTTGGACATGAAGTCTGCCATCGGCTCATCGCTTGCGGTCATCGCGCTCAATTGTCTGGGCGGGCTGATCGGACACCTGCGGTATGAATCGTTCAACTGGCCTCTCACGCTGGCTTTCCTGCTGCTGGCAATCGGCGGCATGGCCGCTGGCACGTTGCTTGCCACGCGCTTGTCGGCGGCGTTCCTGCGGCGCGGTTTCGCATGTTGCGTCTTGTTGTTGGGCATCGCGCTGGTTGGCGGAAATTTGTTGCTGCTGGTTGGCGCGCTTTGAGCAAATCGGCGCCATTCCCCGCTGAGCCGGAGTGGGTCTGAGCTCAGGAAACGACCTCGTTTTGGGCGAAGAGCCGAGCAAGTTTCCCCGCCTCATGGAGAGGTCGTGACCGGCGCGCCCCAGCGTGCCTGGGCCTCGCTTTGCGCGGCGGCGCTGAGGGGAATTTTCCACGTGGTGGAAAACAGCGTGGCGAGATTGCGCTGGGTGCCGTAGCAACAGCCGAGAAACCAGTTGTCCACGGCATCCTGGGTGGTCAGAGCGTCGCCGCGCCCGCCGATTTCCAGCCACATGCGGCTGAGCACCTGCGGACCGTACCACTTTGCCAGGCGCAGGCACAGGCTGGCAAAGAAATCGGTGGTGCCGCCGCCGTCCGGGTGCTGGTTGATGAGCAACGTGTTTTGAAAATTCAGCGCAGGGGTGGCAACATAGGTGTCGACCATGCCTTCGACGCTGGCGCGGAAAGTGGCAAACGGCGCGCCGCCATATGCCGCAGGCTTCACGCCGGTGGCATCCATGCTGGCAAAGCGCATCAACACCGCGTAGCCGGTACCAATCCAACCGGACTGGCCCACCGGCGCAGCCAGCGGCCCGCTTTCCTTGTAGCGGATCTTGCTGTCGTAAAAGTAGAAGTTGCGCCCGAATTCATAGAACAGCACCTGGTCGTATTGGTCACTGAGGCGCACCCCGTCGTACAGCACGCCAAAATAGCCGGCGGCCAGCTCGACGCCGGTGGCACCGAGGAAGCCGCACCCCGCGCCGCACGAGACATCGACCTCGGCCACCAGCGAGCGGCCCTGATAGGTCAGGTAGGGTGTGGGCAGTTGGCCGGTGGCCTCCGCGTAGTAGTCGAAGACCGCATCGAAGGTGGTGGTGAGTTTGTCCATGACCACCGGATCCTTCGCACTGCTCGCTGTTAGAAAAGCGACATTGCGGCCGACCCAGGCGGTCTTCTGCGCCGGCGGGTCGTCGATGCCGTCATAGGTGGTGGCGTTGCCGGTAACCATGATTTCGAGCACGCTCTTGTCGCCGGTGCCGCCGGCATGGGGCAGCAAGGTGAGTTTGACATAGCGTGCCGTGGCGGTGGTGAAGGCATGGGTGATGCCGGCGCGGGTTGCGATAACACCGCTGGCGGAGGTGTCGGCCACGGTGGTCCAGGCACTATTGTCCAGCGAGATATCAATGCGATAGAAATAGGTGCCGCCCGCGGCACAGAGCAGAGCGATGCGATCCACACTCTGTGAGCTTTGCAGGTCCACGGTGAGCGACTCGCCAGCCGGACGAGTCGCGCTGACGGTGGTGTTCCACCCTTCGCTGGCGCGCAGGTCCACGGCTTTGGCCGCGTCGCTGCCGCTGCTCACCGTGACTGCCTTGCCGGCGGCGAGGTTGGCGCCGACGGTCATCTGGCGGCGGTATAACTCGCGCGTCATGAATCCGACGCGCTGGCCGGCGGCATTGAACGCGGCGGCCCGCACGTAGCCGTCGGCACTCACCTGAAACGGGCCGCCGTAAAGCGGCGAGGTGTTGCTGACATTGCTGCGGTCGGTGGTGTAACGGATGGTTAGGCCTTGGCCGACAGCGCCGGGAACCAGGCTCATGCTGACGATGGCGTTGCTGGAAAAAACGCGGTCGTCGGGGTTATCCAAACCGGTGAAGCTAATGATGACGGGGCCCAGCAGGGCATCGAGCAAGGCATCGGTGTGGTTGAGGCGACTGGAAAAATTGTCCAGGCTGGCGCCGAGGCCGGGGTTCCAGGTGCGTTCGTTCATGGCCGCGAGGCGACGGCGGGTGCTCATCATTTCCAGGTCCTCGATTTGCTCGAAGGTGGTCAGCTGGGTGCCGCTGACCTGGTCGGCGGCGACGATGTGGCTGACGTATTCCAGGTTCTCGCCGGAATACTGGCCGAAGATGGTGCGGTCCCAAGCGTAGATCGAGCTGACGGGTTTGTGGATGTCATTGACCAGATAGAGTGGCGACCACGCGGCATTGACCAGCTTGAG
>Ga0118677_10004534_pt1 | contig 25220 bp, 18 predicted proteins | sample AliMusrvi5mmetaG_FD_86154 | JGI IMG/M metagenome (GOLD analysis project Ga0118677, IMG submission 86154)
TATTTTAAGTGTGCCGGGTAGATTGAAATTTAATATGTTATTGCCTGTATAAATAAAATCTGCTGCTGCATCGCTAATCGTCCATTTATCAGTAATAGGATTATAACTATAACCTATCGCATTTAAGTCATTAGGCATAATTAATTCTTTATTACTAAATTCTGCAACAACAACAGGAACTGTATGATTACCGGTATTTTCTATAATATTGGTTTCTCTGCGTTTATATTGAAGGGAAACAGAATAAATAACACTAACAGGTAAAATAATACATTCAATATGAAAAAAACAATACGTATCATACTGGTTCTTTTTTTAGTATCGTATTCTGCATTAGTCACATTAGCTGATCCCCCTACTCCTCCAAATCCTGGCGATGGCAATGGTCCTACTAATGATAACTATGTTGGTGCGCCGATTGATCATGGCCTGGTCCTTCTGATACTTTTCGCTGCAGTACTTGGCGGTTACAAACTGTATAGTGTCTATAAGGCAAAGAAACTGGCTTCCAATTAAGAGTCTTCTGGAAAAGCTTTACTGTAGCGCGCGTTAGCTACACTTGGATGCAAATAAAAAGATCATGAGAAAGTCCAGCTTTCTCATGATCTTTTTTTATTGGAAACCGGAATCTATTTTGTTATCCCGATTACACCGCAGGCTACGCGAGCCCCGGCATTTCCTGTAGGTTGGGTTTTCAGATCGTCCTCGCCTTTATGGATGATCATTGAATGTCCTATAATTGATTTTGGTCCATCCAGCGTCATCATCGGATCAACATAATCCAGGTGGGCTTTCCCGTCCTCATCAGCAACAATGTTTCCCATATCGCCCATATGCCGGCTCATATCCATCGGTGCACCATGGCTCATCTTATCGGGATTGAAATGCCCTCCGGCAGAGGTCCCGTCAACAGAACTGCAGTCACCGAATTCATGGATATGAAAACCATGTTTCCCCTTTGTGAGGCCGCGGACATCTGCTACAACCCTGACGCCATTCTCAGCCTGTGTAAAAGTAACCGTACCACTGACGAGGTTTCCATTTGTGGGGTACAGAACACAAATGGCTTTTATTGAAGTCTTCGCATCAGCTGCTGACATTGCCATACCTGAATGATCCTGCCCGAAAGCGATTGAAGAGAGCAGGATTAAACCGAATAATAATGATGTTATCTTTTTCATGATGATAAGTATTAAATTAGGGTATTAAAGTAAATCCTGCGCCCTCGCAGGATCATACAAAGATACGATAAACAACGGCTGTCCCTGACAGCAGGCCCACACCTTTAATACACCGGGTAAATCAGCCATAAAACCGAGATCACCGGGCCGGGGATCAAAAAAAAATGTACTTTTACTACCTGTCAGCTAACCAAATACTTTCCGATGAAAAATCTTATCCTTGCTTTCCTGGCGTTGATAATTGCAACCCGGATAGCCTCTGCCCAGAATACCCCACCACCTGCTGTACCAGCCAATGATACTGCAGCTTTTCCCTACTGGATCACGATGATGCAGGATCCATCCGTGAATTTCTATAAAGTGAGGCGGGCCTTCAACCTCTATTGGGAGAATCGCCCTATCAAAAAAGGGTGTGGATGGAAACCATTCAAACGCTGGGAATACATGATGGAGTCGCGCATTTTGCCTGACGGTACAAGGCCGGGTGCTGATGCCGTGTATAACGCGGTCCGCAATTTTAATAAAAGCACCCTTTCGACCGGGGGGAACTGGACTTCCCTTGGCCCGGCAGCGATACCGGCCCCGGGACCTTCCGGTTACGAAGGGCTTGGAAGGATCAATTTTGTTGCTTTTCATCCCACCGATAATAACAAGATCTTCATCGGCTCCCCATCCGGAGGGATGTGGGGCAGGAATGCTCTCGGAGAGCCGCCCTGGATAAATTTCACGGACCAGAACCCTACACTTGGTGTATCTGCGATCATCGTTGATTATGCCAACCCCGCCACCATTCTTATCGGTACCGGCGACCGCGATGCCGGAGATGCCCCGGGAATGGGTGTATTTAAAAGTACCGATGGGGGTAACACCTGGACTGTATCCAATACCGGGATGGGAAACCAGACCGTGGGCAGGATGATACAGCACCCGGTCAACCCACAGATCATGCTTGCCGCAACGAGTGATGGAATATACCGTTCGGTGAATGCCGGCAGCAGCTGGACTAAATCCATCGGCGGTAATTTCAAGGATATTGTTTTTAAGCCGGAGGATCCGAATTATGTTTATGCGGCGCTTGGACCGGATTTCTACCGTTCTCTTGACAACGGAATCAGTTTTGTAAAGATCGCCACCGGTCTTCCGGCTGGCCAGCAAAGGGGTGTCATAGCTGTTACCCCGGCCAATCCCTCCTATGTCTATTTTCTGGTTTCCGGTAACGACAGCGGTTTTCATGGGCTCTACCGGTCCACCGACTCCGGGACTACCTTTTCAACCCGTTCCACCAGTCCGAACATCATGGATTATTCCTGCGATGGCAGCGGCAGCGGCGGGCAGGCCTGGTATGATCTTGCCCTGGCTGCAGATCCTGTTTCGGCCAATACCATTTATGCCGGCGGGGTGGATGTATGGAAGTCAACTGACGGAGGCACTACATGGGCAATCCGAAGCCACTGGTGGGGAGATTGCGGTGTTGCTGCAGTTCATGCTGACTGCCATTTCCTCGGTTTTTCGCCTTACAATAATAAATTATACGCCTGTGATGACGGTGGTGTATGGGTCACAGATAACGGAGGCACAAGCTGGACTGACCTTACGCCAGGTCTGACGATCGGACAGATCTATAAACTCGGTCAGGCACAGCAGGCAAAAACCCATGTGATCAACGGATTTCAGGATAACGGAACCTATACCCTCTCTCCTTCCGGATGGCTGGCTACCGGGGGCGGTGACGGCATGGAATGCGCGATCGATTACGCCAATGATGCCTACTCCTATTACACCATTTATTATGGGGATATATACAGGCGGTTAAACAATGCCATGGAGTTACACATTGCCGGGAACGGAGTATTCGGCATTACTGAAAGTGGTGACTGGGTCACCCCTTTCATTCTTCACCGAAGTCAGCCGGAAACGATGTTTGTTGGTTATAAAAATATCTGGAGGTGCAAGAACGTCAAAGTTAACATGCCGGTATGGACAAAACTATCGGACAACCTTGGCGGAAACAACAACAGCAACCTTTCGGTTCTGGAACAATCGGCCGCCAATACCAATATTCTCTATGCTGCCAGATCTGATAATAGACTTTTCAGAAGCGACAACATCAACGACAATAACCCGATCTGGACCGACCTGACCACAACATTACCGGCTTCCGGTCTGACACCCGGCAGTCTGGCAACCCACCCGACAAACCCGGATGTGGTTTATATGGCCCTTGGCAACAATGTTTATAAATCAAGCAACAAAGGACAATCCTGGACCAACATCTCCCTCAATCTTCCGGCCATTCACATCAGCACCATTGCTTATTACAGGCACGATCAGGAAGGCCTTTACGTGGGAACAGATGCAGGGGTATATTACAAGAATGAAGGAATGACCGGATGGATATCTTTCAGCCAGGGACTCCCGCTTAACGGGAAGATCACCGAACTGGAGATCTATTATGACAATGACAGCGTGTCAGCCGATGTCATCCGTGCCTCATCATTTGGGCGCGGACTCTGGAGCTCCGACATGTACCATTCTGCTCCCGGCGCGGATTTCACTGCAGACAGAACACTGGTTCCTGTAGGCTGCGGCATTAATTTCACCGACCTCTCATCCGGCGTTCCGACCTCCTGGACCTGGACCTTTCCTGGTGGTACCCCCTCCACTTCTCATGACATCAACCCGGCCGGAATCGTTTACAATACGGCGGGCACATACCTTGTCAAACTGAAGATCGCCAATGAAGCAGGAACAGATTCAATTACGAAAAACAGTTATATAACAGTAAGCGGCACACTGGGACCAGTGACCAACTTTGTTTCCGACAAGAATGTGCTGTGCGAAGGTGAGATCGTTCATTTTACCGATGAAACCGAAAACTGTCCGGGAAGCTGGACCTGGGATTTTTCTCCTTCAACCATCAGCTACCTCAACAGTACGAATGCAAGCAGCCAGAACCCTGTTGTACAGTTCATGCAGAACGGGGCCTATTCTGTGACACTCACCACGCAGAATGCTTCCGGTTCCAATTCCCTCACCAAAACAGAATACATTTTACAGGGTGGTTTCGGCTTACCCTTCACTGAAGATTTTGAAGCTGGACTGGCGCAGAAACACTGGTCTGTTTTGAACCCCGACGGGAACAAAACCTGGGATACCATCACCATAGGAGGAACCGCACCCGGTCACCTTGCAGCATGGATGAACTTTTTCAATTACGGCAGTTTTTATGCCCGCGACCAACTGGTAAGTGCTCCGGTCAATCTTCAGGGATTCAATTCTGCCCAGTTGACCTTTCAGCACGCCTATGCATCACGGGGAACGCTCAGGGATTCACTGCTGGTGGATATTTCGAGCGACTGCGGATCTACATGGACCAGGGTACTTTCAGAAGCCCAGAACGGTTCAACTTCTGTTTTTGTTACCCATCCGCCGATGCTGACTGGTTTCTTCCCGGAAACTTCAGCTGACTGGTGCGGGGGCGGTTACGGAACAGATTGTTATACCGTAGACCTCACACCATGGACCGGCATGCAGGACCTGAAAATCCGTTTTGAATCCTATAACCGAATGGGGAACAACCTCTTTCTGGATAATATTTCAATTACCGGGATCGTGGGCATTTCAGATCGGGATCCTTCGGGAAACGAGATCCGGATTTATCCCAACCCGACCACCGGAATTTTTACTGCCAGGATACCCAAATCATTTGGGAACACCCGGGCGGAGGTATATGACATCCGTGGTAATTTCATCATCGCGGCAGATCTGCCCGCAAATGGAAATGGAGATATGAATAAGATCGACCTCACGCATCATGCCCGGGGGATTTACTATATCCGGTTTACGTCTGAGCATAGCACCATTGTAAAAAAGGTCATTCTCGAATAATATGAAGAACCTCCTGCTCCTGCTTATGGTCCTTTTTTTTTCCGGCAGCCTGTGTGCGCAAGGGGGCTGGAAGCAGCATGAGATGGAGGTTAAGATATTCCTGCAGGACAAGGAAGATGCAAAGACCCTGCAAAAGCTCGGATTTGAGACAGAAGCAGCCTCTGCCGACGGACGAACTGTTAACGGATACCTGCTTCCTCCTGATTTATTGAGGCTGGAGGCCTCAGGTCTTTCTTTTAATATTTCAATACCCGATCTGAACGAACATTATAAAGGATTCTGGAACAATCCGGTACCTCCGGGATACATGACCTATGAACAGATCGTTGCGCTGGCAGACAGTCTTTCCGGCGCTTTTCCATCCATCTGTAAAAAGGTGGTTTTAGGCACCTCTTACGGAGGGAGGGAAATTGCAGCGCTGAAGATCAGTGATAATGCCGGCACTGATAAGCCTGAGCCCGAGATCCTTTTTGACGCCGGCATTCATGGAGATGAGATCCTGAACTCCGATATACTGATCCGGTTTGCCCGGGACCTGTGTACCGGGTATGCCACAAACCCTCAGTACAACGGACTGATCAATTCGCGTGAAATCTGGATATATTACATGGTCAATCCCGACGGGCGTGTGAACATGACCCGCGACAACCTGAACGGTGTGGATTGTAACCGCGACTGTGGGTACATGTGGGATGCAACAAGCAGCAGTCCTGCCCCTTATTCACAAACAGAGACCAGAATTCTGAGGAATTGCCTCCTGGATAACCAGTTTGTTGTTTACACCAATTACCACGGAGGAACCGAAGTCATTGCCTACCCCTGGAGTTACCGTTCCAGTTCAACACCTGACCTTCCCCATATTGACCAGCTCGCCGGGCTCTATTCTACTAAATCCGGATATCCCTCATTACCTTACGGTCAAGGGTATAATATCATGTATGCCATCAATGGATCCACCAAAGATGTTCAGTATGGCTGCTTCGGGAATGTAGGCTGGTCGATCGAGACATCTCTTGCAAAACAGCCTGATTACTCCATGTTCATGTATTATTACAACAATAACCTCCCGGCAATGCTCGAGATGATCAAACGCAGCGGATATGGCGTTGAAGGCATGGTTACAGACTCTGTTACAGGTGATCCTGTGCGGGCTACCATTTGGGTTGATGGGTTTTATCCTGTGAACAATGATCCCCAGGTCGGGGATTATCATAAATATATCCTGCCCGGCACGCATTCCATCCGCGTTACAGCCAACGGTTATAAAACAAAATCATTCCTTAATGCAGTGGTTCCTGATTCCGGATCAGTTATCCGGGATTTTCAGCTTGCACCTCTCCAGAAGTATTACGGTTACAGGGTTATAAGCTGCCAGATACCCGGCAACAATCCCGGCGATGAAGCTTACACTCCTGGCGCTTTGGGAGCCCCTGATAACATTGCCTATTCACTCGGCAAGTCGGGCTGGATCATCCTCGACCTTGGTGATACCCTTTTTAACGGTGCAGGGAATGATATAAAGGTTTATGAAGCCAGCGGAACTGCAGAAGGATATTCCTGCTTTGCCGGCACCAGTATGGATGGCCCATGGGTTTCTCTTGGTACAGGGATGGGGACTACTTCCTTTGACCTGGCCCTCGCTGCCGGCGGAGTGATTGGAAAAGCCAGGTACCTGAAAATCCTCGATGACGGTGATGGTCAGGCCACAGGGGGGGATACCGGGTTTGACCTGGATGCCGTTGAAATGCTAACGCTGCCGCTGATCCCATCATTTTCTGCCAGCAATGAGCATCCCTGCAGCAGCACGGATGTTTTGTTCACAGATCATTCAAAAGGAAACCCGACAAGCTGGAACTGGTCATTCCCGGGAGGTATGCCTGCATCATCAAACCTCCAGCACCCGGGGGCCATAAAGTATAATTTGCCGGGCAATTATGATGTGGCACTTACCATTTCAAACGGATTTTCATCAGGCACAACACGGGAATATGGTCTCATTCAGGTCCTTCCAGCGCCTTTTGTCAGCCTGGGCAATGACACGATCGTCCAGGCCTCAGCATCAATCCTTCTGGATGCAGGGAACCCAGGTTTCTCCTACGCCTGGTCAACAGGGGCAACAACCCAGTCCATATCGGTTGATTCATCGGGAACAGGAACCGGAACGGCGGCAATTTCAGTGACAGTTACAGATATTAACGGATGTACCGGAAGCGATACAATCCATATCAGTTTTTCAGGCACAAACGGGGCCCCACAAATGGAAAGCTCAAACAATATCCTTGTGTTTCCTAACCCTGGAAATGGCCTGTTTATAATAATGACTGACCTTCAAACAGAAGGAACCCTGGAGATCATCTCTTTTACCGGAGAATCCAAATTGGCAAAAAACATATACCCGTATGAAAAAGAGGTGGTAGCGGATCTGAGTGATCAACCTCCAGGCATTTACCTCCTCAAATTTACAGGGAAGCATTCCCGGACTCTCAGAAAGATCATCCTTGAAAAATAACCAGCCATGAAAAAACTGTTATTCCTTTTATTAGTCCTTGCAGGGTGCACAACAACAGGCCCGGACACTGATTTTCTAAAGAAAGAACTCTTAAAAACCGACCAGGATTTCAGCCAGATGAGTATGGATAAAGGGATGGGGCATGCTTTCCTTTTTTATGCCGCAGAGGATGTCATCGAGATAAGGGAAGGGAAGATCCCCCTTTTCGGAATTAAAGAGATGAAGGAGGATTTCAGGAACCTCCCCGAGAGCCGCATCCATTTGAGCTGGATCCCGGTGAAAGCCGATGTAGACGGAAAGCTGGGCTATACCTTCGGAAAATGGCAGATGCACCTGGACCTTCCGGATACTACTTTGTATGGCGTTTATGTCACCATCTGGCGGAAACAGGATAACGGCACCTGGAAATATGTGCTGGATGGCGGAAACAGCACGCCAAAACAATAACTTTGCTAAAAATTGCGGCATGCATTTATTTTACATCCCTGAAGCAACTGAAGGCTTTACCCTGCTTGGAAAAGAAGAGTCATGGCACTGTACCCGCGTGCTGCGCCTCGAACAGGGAGATGCCATCTGCCTCACCGACGGAAAAGGAAACCTGTTTGACTGCACGATACAGGTGCCTGATCCGAAAAAATGCATTGTTAAAGTAACAGGAACCCGGCGGGAATATGAGAAACGGTCGAATTTCCTCCACATTGCGATTGCCCCGACGAAAAGCGCAGACCGCTTTGAATGGTTTCTCGAAAAAGCAACCGAGATCGGGATTGATGAGATCACACCACTGCTGACGGCCCATTCAGAGCGAAAAAGTGCCAAGACGGAACGCCTTCAGAAGGTGATGATCGCTGCCATGAAACAGTCGCTGAAAGCTTATCTGCCGGAGATTCATGAAGTCGTCCCGATAAAAAAGTTTGTGGAAACACCTTTTGAAGGACAGAAGTTTATAGCCTGGTGTGATAAGGAGAAAACAGTTGAATTGAAAGAGGCATACAAACCGGGAAACAGAGCCCTGGTGCTGATCGGGCCGGAAGGTGATTTTTCACCTGAAGAGGTGGAGATGGCGAAAAAGAACGGCTTTATCCCTGTGGGGCTCGGCACCTCAAGGCTAAGGACAGAAACGGCAGGAATTGTTGCCTGCCACTCCATCAATTTTTTAAATCAGTGATTTTGTCCATAACTGAGCAGGCAGGCCTTTATTAAATAATAACCCTTTGCTGCTGATCATAAGAGCAAAGCAAAACAAATAAAATGTTAAAAAAGATCAGTTTATTTCTTTTCATCTGTGTCATTCTCGGAGTCAGCACATCCTTTACCCCGCCCTCCTTCCAGATAGCATTGCTGAAGTATAATGGCGGGGGCGACTGGTATGCCAACCCGACATCGCTTCCAAACCTGGTAAAATTTGCCAACAAAAACCTTGGAATGAACATCAATGAGGATATTCCAACCGTGGAGGCCGGCAACCCTGAAATTTTCAACTATCCCTTTGTACATATGACCGGCCACGGGAATGTCATTTTTTCCGCCCAGGAGCAGAAGAACCTCAGGGATTACCTTATGGGAGGTGGCTTTCTTCATATCGATGACAACTACGGCATGGATAAGTTCATCCGCCCACAGCTTAAAAAACTGTTCCCCGAACTTGACCTTGTCGAACTGCCCTTCAGCCACCCGATCTATCATCAGAATTATCCTTTCCCGAACGGTCTGCCCAAGATTCATGAGCATGACGGAAAAGCTCCTCAGGGTTTCGGACTGATCTATGAAGGACGGCTGATTTTGCTTTACACTTATGAGTGTGACCTGGGTGACGGATGGGAAGATCCCGATGTTCATAAAGATTCGGAAGAAACAAGGACCAAGGCACTGAAAATGGGATGCAACCTGTTGCAGTATGTGTTTACAACGGGGAAGTGAAAAGTGAAAAATGAAAAGTGAAAAATGAAAAGTGAAAAATGAAAAGTGAAAAGTGAAAAGTGAAAAATCTGACTGCCGACTGAAGAATAATCAATGACAAACCTTTACCAACAACTTTCCCAGGACATTCGCTTCATAGAAGGCATGAAAGCCTGCCTGAACTGCGGCACCTGTACAGCGATCTGTCCGGCTGCCGAGTTTTACGACTACCAGCCACGGAAGATCGTAGACACCCTCCAGTCAAAAGATGAAGCTGCAATTGAAGCATTACTGAAATCAGACACGATCTGGTATTGTGGTGAGTGTATGTCGTGTATGACCCGCTGTCCCCGGGGGAATGCACCTGGCATGCTGATCATTGCTCTGCGGTCACTCTCCCAGGAACTCGGTTATTTTGTGGAATCAGAAAAAGGCCGGCAGCAGCTCGCCGTAAAAAGAACCGTGGGGGAATGGATTCTGAAATACGGATACTGCCTCTACCCCTCCCAGATCTCCCCGGAAAATCATCCCGAGCAGGGTCCCATCTGGGAATGGGAGCATAAAAATATAGAAGGCGTCATGAACAGGCTTGGCGCCAATTACGAAAAAACTGGTCCCGGAATTCTCAGGAAAATACCACAGGAAGCCCTGGATGAGATCAGGGCGATATTTGAAGTGACCGGCGGGATGGACAGGTACGACAAGATCGAAGAGTTCTCCCGGATGAAAGCCGCTGAGATGGGGCTTGACCTGAAAGAAGGCATGGACAATGATTATATCCGGCACATCTATACCACCAACTCACCAAAACACTCCAGGGATCATGAAGATTGAAGGAAAGCAAATGATCTGGAAGGAATACCAGAAAGAGATCGCATCGGATAACTTTTTCTATGTACGCAGCTGCGTCAGGCAGAATTTCTTCCCCGGCTCGGAAAAGACCTTTCTGCGGATCATGCGCGACGAACTGCAAAAGGATGTTTTCGAAAATGCATCCCATACCACCTGTTCCGGCATCGGGTATCATTCAGACATTGTGCCCATAGAAACGACCATGACCATGATCGCCCGGCAGTTTGCCCTTATGACGGAGGCCGGGAAAGAGAACTTCACAACATCCTGCATCACCTCCTTCGGCCTGTATAATGAAGTACTTGAAACCTGGCATCATTTCCCTGATGTGGAAGAGCGGGTCCGGCAAAACCTTCTGAAAGCAACAGGTCGCAGTTTCAACAAGCCTAAAAACATCTCCCACGCCAGCGATGTTATCTTCCACTTCAGAAAAGAAATCGCCGACAGAGGGAAATTCACTCTGACTGATCACAGGACCGGCAAGCCTTTACGTGTGGTGGAACACATCGGCTGCCATTATTCAAAGATGTTTCCCAGCAAGGGTGTCGGTGGAGCCGAGTACCCTTATGTGCTGGCTGGAATGATCGAAGACTGGGGTGGCGAAGTGATCGACTATCCGGAGCGCCGTCATTGCTGTGGATTTGGATTCAGGCAGTACCTTGTCAAAGCCAACCGTGGCTATTCCATTGCCTGCTCCAAAAAGAAATTTGAATCCATGGAATCTTACAGCCCTGACATGATCCTGACCAACTGTCCTGGCTGCCCCATGTTCCTTGACCGCTGGCAATATGCTATCAGCGAGATGGAAGGGAAAACTTACGGAGGGAACGGACAGGGAATTCCGGTCCTTACCTATGAAGAACTCGCCGGTTTGGTGCTCGGCTATAACCCCTGGGACCTGGGATTGCAGGTACACCAGGTTCCTGTTGAACCCCTGCTTGACAAAATGGGGGTCCCCTATGACCCCGGCATGAAATTCAAGGGTGCAAACGGCGAAGATCTTGGGATGCCTGAAGCGCCATCTTACTTAAACTTTTATCCGGAAACAGCATGAACAAACCTGTAGTGATCATCGGGGGAGGCATCGCAGGGATGGAAGCGGCGGCCTGCATCTCCGCAAAAGGCAGGGAGGTGATCCTTCTTGAAAAAACGGGACAGCTCGGGGGGCATCTCCTCCAATGGGACCGGCTTTTCCCGACCCGCAGAAAAAGCTCGGAAGTACTCCGGCACCTTGAAAAAGGGATGAACGACGGGATTTCCGTTCACCTTGAAGCTGAAATTTCAGGTATTGAAAATAACAATGGAGTATTCATTGTAAAGCTATCCGACGGACGGGAATTTGAAGGAAGCGCACTTCTGCTTTCCACGGGTTATAGCGTTTTTGACGCACGGAAAAAAGAAGAGTATGGTTATGGAATATACGACAACGTTATCACCTCCGCCGAACTGGAAGAGTTTTTCCGGAATAACCGCCAGGAAAATCTGCTGAAGGGTATTAAGTCCAAACGCATCGGGATCGTGCATTGCGTTGGGTCGCGTGATGAAAAAGTGGGGAACCTCTATTGTTCAAAGGTCTGTTGCATCACTGGTGTCAAGCAGGCCATCGAAATCAAGGAATTGCTGCCTGAATCGGAGATCTATTGCTTCTATATGGACCTGCGTATGTTTGACCGCCATTTTGAAGAGATGTATTACGAGGCCCAGCAGAAGTGGGGGATCCATTTTATCCGTGGAAGGATGTCGGAAGCTGCCGAGAATGCGGATCACACGCTTGTCGTAAAAGTTGAGGACACTTTGACAGGACTCCCCCTGAAAATGACTGTCGACATTCTGATCCTGTTGGTAGGATTTATTCCTTCACCCGAAACCGCCCGGCTTGCCGGCATGCTTGGAATTGACTCCGGGGAGGATGGATTCCTGATAGTTGAAGACGAACATTTTGCATCAAACTCAACCTCTATTCCCGGGGTATTCATCTCCGGTGCCGTGAAGGGACCGGTTTGTATCGAGCATACCATCACGGATGCCAGGGCGGCAGCACTCCAGGTTCTGAGTTATTTAGATAGCGAAATAGCGAAATGGCGAAATAGCGAGACAGTGAAATGAAGGACTTTGGGTACAGCATAAATAAAGACAAGCAGATCGACTTTGACGATAACAACAAAGAGGTCATGAACAAGGTATTGCGGATGGAGCCTTCGCTGCAGGTCTGCATTGCCTGCGGAAGCTGTACAGCAACCTGCTCCGCCGGTCAGTTTACCGGATTCAACATCAGGAGGGTTCATACCTTCCTGAGACGGGGAGAGGTCAGGTTCCTGAAAAAAGAGATCATGAAATGCATGTTCTGCGGGAAATGCCAGCTGGTATGTCCGCGTGGGGTGAACCTCCGGAATCTTATCCTTGCGCTTCATAATTCCCTTGAAATAAACGGCCTATGACCTTTAACTTTTTCGTCCTTCCGTTTTTCCTTGGACTGATCTTCGTTGTCTTTTATATAATTAAAAGCTTCGCTAAATGGATTGGGGATCTGGACGATGAAGACAAGACAAAATTCCGGAACGGGCTCCGGAGCCCAAAATTATTTGCTGCCCTTTCGGAGATCTTCTTTGAATGTTTGCTCCACCGGAGGATGTTCCGTAAAAATGCTCTTCTTGGATATATGCACATGAGCTTTGCTTTTGGCTGGTTCATGCTGATCCTGGTCGGCAATATGGAATCGAGGATCTACAGCGGGCTCTGGGTCAATCCACCCTACTACCCGATCTTTCTGAAATTCTTCATCCACGACAAGCATGTCCTTCCATTTGAAATATTCAGCGTTCCCGGTTTTTTCCGTTTCTTTATGGACCTGCTGCTGCTCTTCACGCTGAGCGGACTGGTTCTGGCCATCCTTAAGAGAAGCCGCTCCCGCTGGTTTGGTTTCCGGCATACCACCAAACACCAGCTTACTGACCGTGTCGCTATGTTCTGCCTGTGGATGATCTTCCCGATGCGGTTGTTTGCAGAGAGCTTCACAGCCGGTGCCTATGGTTATGGAGGCGGTTTCGCAACCCAGCATTTCGGCAACCTGATCGCATTTCTGTGGCCCCTCTCTGATAAAATGATCGCCTATGCTTTCTGGTGGCTCTATTCCCTTTCCCTCGGTATCTTTTTCGTGACCCTCCCCTACTCCCGCTATATGCATATTCCGACAGAGGTGCTGCTGGTGGTCTTCAGAAACTTCGGTATCACACCAAAAAAAGAGTACTCCGGATACTCAGAAGTGGAGGTTTTCTCATGTTCCCGTTGCGGAGTCTGCATCGACACCTGCCAGATCAGTTCTTCCGCGGGGATCCATACGATCCAGCCGGTATACTTTATCCAGTCGATCCGCGACCAGCAGGTCAAGCCGGATATTGCAATGCAGTGTATGGTTTGTGGTCGCTGCCTGGATGCCTGTCCTGTAGGGATCAATACCGATTCGTTGCGGATCATGCAGCGGAAAACCTTTTTCAGGGATCACATTTCGGATTACTCTTACCTTCCAAAGGCAGTGCAAATACCAAAAACAGAGGTACTTTATTTTGGTGGTTGCATGAGTCACCTTACCCCTTCCATAATCGTGGCCATGAAAAAGATCCTTGCAACCGCAGGCATTGATTATCGAATGCTGGATGAAGACGGGTCCATCTGCTGCGGCAGGCCACTGGTGCTTGCAGGGAAAGAAGAGCAGGCAAAAACACTGATGAAAGCCAACATCGAACGGATAATGGCCTCCGGGGCAACAACGCTGGTGACCTCATGCCCGATCTGCCTGCGCGTGTTTAAAGAAGACTATCAACTGGACCTGAAAGTAATGCACCATACCCAGTATATCCTGGAAATTGTCAAAAAAGGAATGATACCGATCCAATCCTATTTCAAGCGGGTAGCATACCATGATCCCTGTGAACTTGGACGGGGATGCGGCATATATCAGGAACCTCGGGAGTTGCTCAGGAAAGTGGCCGACCTGGTCAATGTTGAGAAGGAGAATAACGAAGCCTTCTGTTGCGGAGGCAGTCTCGGGCTTTTGCCCCTTAGTGGGGTTCAGAAAGACCAGATCACAAAAGATAATCTGAAAAACCTCCTTGCTGATCAGCCGGAGATCCTGGTGACGGCCTGTCCGCTTTGTAAAAAGACCTTCGCAAAACATTCGGAAACAGAGGTCAGGGACATTGCAGAACTGGTAGCCAACTCACTGCCTGCTATCAATGGCAAAACCGGTAACAATTCCCTTCAAAGGCAAAAAGACTCAACTTTCAGAATGAAAGCCATATCGATTTAAAATTCCGAACTTACTTTTTCAGTGAAGCGATCTGTTCCTTAAGAACGACGATCCGGGCTTCAGCATCCGCCATCTTCTTGCGTTCGGCATCCACAACTGCAGCCGGAGCTCCGGCTACAAACTTTTCATTGCTGAGTTTTTTCTGAACGATCCCAAGAAAGCCTGTTGTATATGCCAGTTCCATTTTCTGAAGCTCGGCCTCCACATCAAAAGACTGTGTCATTGGAATGTAGAATTCAGTCGTTTTCACAACAAATGAAAGCGCCCCGGCAAGCTTTTCTTCGATATAGCTTATCTCACTGACATTGCAGAGTTTTGCAACAAGTTGATCAAAGGTGAGATCAGGATCTTCGTTGTTGTTTTTCCGGATGGACAGCATAATGCTTTCTTTCATTGGAATGTTCTTTTCCTTGCGGATAGTACGGATCGCCATGATCACCTCCTCGGCTATAACGAACTTTTCGATGAGAGAGGCATCAAAAGAAGCAGTTGTCGGCATTTCGGCAAACATGATACTCTCCTTTTCACCCCTTTCCCGCAATACATGCCAGATCTCTTCGGTTATGAATGGCAGGAATGGATGCAGCAGCCTGATTAGCTGTTCAAAGAAATCAAGGGTTGCTTCATAGGTTGCCCGGTCGATCGGCTGCTGATATGCAGGTTTCACCATCTCCAGGTACCAGGAACAGAAATCATCCCAGGTAAGTTTGTAAAGTCCCATCAGGATCTCGGAGAGACGGTACTTTTCAAATTGTTCTTCATTATTGGCAACTGCAGCATTCAGCACTGAATGGAACCACCGGATGGAGACCTTGCTCGTCTCCGGCTGGGGGATGGTATCACTTACCTCCCAGCCTTTAACCAGCCGGAAAGCATTCCATATCTTGTTGCAGAAATTACGTCCCTGTTCGATCAGGCCTTCATCAAACAGCAGGTCATTTCCTGCAGGTGAGCATAGCAGCATGCCGACACGGACCGCATCAGCGCCATGGTTCTCGATCAGGCTGATCGGATCGGGGGAGTTCCCCAGCGACTTCGACATCTTGCGGCCCTGTTTATCCCTTACCATGCCGGTAAAGTACACATCCTTAAACGGGATCTCTTTCCTGTATTCCCAGCCAGCCATGATCATACGGGCCACCCAGAAGAAGATGATATCGGAAGCGGTGATCAGAACAGAGGTAGGGTAATAGTATTTTATATCGGCATTGTCAGGAAAACGGATGCCGTCAAACACCGAGATCGGCCATAGCCAGGAAGAGAACCAGGTATCCAGTACGTCTTCCTCCTGCCTTAAATCTTCAATTGTGATTTGTGATTTGCGGTTTGCGATCTGAAAAGCTTCCTCTTTCGTTTTTGCAACAACGATATCGCCATTGGGAAGATAAAATGCCGGGATCCGCTGACCCCACCATAGCTGGCGTGAAATGCACCAGTCGGTAACATTCTCCATCCAGTGGCGGTACATGTTCTTGTATTTAGCGGGATGAAAACGGATGGTATCGTCCTCCACCAGGTCAAGTGCAGGTTTCGCCATCTCCTTCATCTTCATGAACCACTGCCGTGAAATGCGCGGTTCGATAACAGCATCTGTCCTTTCAGAATAGCCAACTTTATTGGTGTATTCTTCGATTTTTACAATATATCCTTTCTCCCTCAGTTCCTCTGTGATCTTTTTCCTCACTGCGAACCGGTCTTCACCGACATACAACTGCGCAGCCGGGCTCATAGTGCCATCGGGATTGAAGGTATCAATGACTTCCAACTTGTATTTCAATCCAAGGTTATAGTCGTTTATATCATGGGCAGGCGTCACCTTCAGTGCACCGGTGCCGAATTCACGCTCGACATAGGAGTCGAAGATCATCGGGATAGAGCGCCCGAGGAGCGGAACGAGAATCCTTTTCCCCTGCAGATGGCTGTAGCGCTCATCTTCCGGATGCACACAGATGGCTGTATCGCCGAGAATGGTCTCCGGACGGGTTGTTGCTATTGTAATCCATTCATCATCCGTACCTTCAACCCTGTAGCGTACATAATATAATTTTGAATTAACCTCGCGGTAGATCACCTCTTCATCAGACAGTGCAGTCAGTGCCTTCGGGTCCCAGTTGACCATCCTGACGCCGCGGTATATAAGACCTTTATTATAAAGATCGATAAACACATCGATCACCGAATCATATAAAGCCTCGTCCATGGTAAAGCGGGTACGGTCCCAGTCACAGGATGCACCCAGTTTCTTCAGCTGTTCAAGGATGATCCCGCCATGCTTTTCCTTCCATTCCCAGGCATGACTCAGAAACTCATCCCGTGAAATTGAGTTCTTCTCGATCCCCTGTTCCTTGAGTTTGGCAACCACTTTCGCCTCGGTGGCAATGGATGCATGGTCGGTTCCTGGCAGCCACTCGGCATTCATGCCCATCATACGCGCCCTGCGGACAAGGATATCCTGAATAGTGTTATTCAGCATATGTCCCATATGCAGCACACCGGTAACATTCGGCGGCGGGATCACGATCGTGAAAGGTTTTCTCTCATCGGGTTCGGAATGAAAGAAATTATGTTCCATCCACCAGGAATACCATTTATTCTCAACCAGCGTCGGGTTGTATTTAGGCGCTATTTCCATGTCTTTTCTTTAAAAAATGCAGGCAAAGATAGAAAAAAGTCGGCAGTCTCCAGTCGGCAGTCTCCAGTCGGCAGTCAGCAGTCGGCAGTCAGCAGTCTGCAGTCAGCAGTCTGCAGTTCGCAGTCGGCAGTCAGCAGTCGGCAGTTCGCAGTCGGCAGTTCGCAGTCGGCAGTTCGCAGTCGGCAGTATGGCTGTTATTAAAGAAACTTTTCGGAATTATTGATCATATAGCCTAACAGTCGGCCGATTTGGTCTGCTTTTTCTTTTAATTCGGAGGCCATTTCACTGTCTATATACCCGCAATGCAATGCGAATTGAATCCAGACTTGGGTCTCTGTATTCTCCATATCCGAATCTGATAGTTTACTAATGAAATGCTGAGGATATTTTCTTTTACGGTATCCTTCTGCAATATTTGAGCAGACCGACCTTGATGATCGTACAATTTGTGAAGTCAGGCCATATTGCTCAGGCTGAGGAAACTTCCTTGTAATATAGAAAATTTCCATTGCAAAGTCAAAGGCCATCTCATAAGCTTTCAAATCTTTTACATTCCCCATATTCTTTTTTCCTTAATTAAGGAAAAAAGAAAAGGTGATACGTTTTATAGCATTTTTTTTAGAAGGAAGATAGGGTTCAAGCGTTCCGGCTTGGAACAATTAATAATGACTTTAGAGAAACCTATTGATTTGTTTGCCTGATATAAAGAAAGTGACTGCCGACTGAAGACTGGAGACTGCCGACTGCCAACTTAGAACATCTTCTCCCTTTTTACAAGATATGGCAGCAGCACCTGAGAAAATCCCTCGTTGATATCAGCTTCCACGAAGTCGATGTGATACTGGCCACAGCGCTGTTTGAGCTCGGCGTTGTACTTGCCGATGGCTTCAACATATTGCTCCCTGACCTTGGCAGGGTAGACTTTCAGGTCCTGGCCGCTTTCAAGGTCAATGAAACGGTAAGGACGGTTGTCGAAATTGAAATCGATCTCCTTTTTTTTATCCACAACATGAAAAAGGACTACTTCATGTTTGTTATGCCGAAGGTGCTGCAGTGATGAGAAAAGTTCTTCAAGGCTGGCTGAATTGTCCATCATATCGCTGAGGATGATCACAAGCGAGCGCTTGTGGATCTGTTCGGCGAGCAGGTGGATCGCTTCGGCAGTAGACGTTTTTTTCTGCTGTTCAGTGGGGATGGGTGTAAGCAGGCGCTCCAACTCGCTGTAGAGATACTTGTGATGGACAGAACTGGATTTTGACTGCGTATGTAATTCAACAGTATCCGAAAAGATGCTGATTCCTGCTGCATCCCGCTGCCTCCGTAAAAGATAGATCAGCGCTGCCGCCACATAAACGGAAAATGCGATCTTATTGGGATGCTCCGGTGTAGGGTGGTCCATTACCGGGTAATACATCGAAGAGGAATTATCAATGAAGATCTGGCACCGCAGGTTGGTCTCCTCCTCATACCGTTTCACATAAAGGCGGTCTGTCTTGCCATAGAGTTTCCAGTCAATATTCTTGACGGATTCCCCCGGGTTATACTGTCGATGCTCAGCAAACTCCACCGAAAATCCATGAAAAGGACTTTTATGCAAACCAGTAATGAACCCTTCCACCACCTGGCGGGCGAGAAACTCAAGCCATCCGTAGGGCTGTAGAAGGGACTGATCAAGGGCTGGAGACATGGTGCAGAAAATAGAGGATAGAGGATAGAGGATGGAGGATCGATAAAAGTGAATTAAATCCGTCATCCGTCATCCGACATCCGGGATCCGGTTTCGTTTAGAGATTCTTCTCTACAAGATTTTTGTAATTCGACTTGGGAACAGCACCGACCTGTTTGTCGACCACTTCACCGTTCTTGATAAAGAGTACTGTGGGAATGTTGCGAACCTTGTACTTTGCAGTAACGGCCGGATTTTCATCCACATTCACCTCGCCGACCACGATCCGGCCTTCATATTCTGTTGCCAGTTCATGAACGATAGGAGAAACCATGCGGCAGGGGCCGCACCATTCGGCGGAAAAATCAACTACGGCAAGTTTGTCTGATTTGATCACCTTTTCTTCAAAAGTAGCATCTGTTAATTTCTCGAACATAATATTTTGTATTAGTTGGTTTCGCGGTACAAATTTAACAATTTAAATATGAAGGAATGCCATAAATTACTTAACTTATTTTAAAACTGAGTTCCGGTATTTTTCCCACCTCGAGAGCAAACTCCTTGATATCGACCCTGAATTTTCTTGAAGGGAGGTCGATTGAAAGGCGCTCATCTTCATCACGTACCTGGATCCTGAGCGGGGCTTTCCCTTTATGCTTTTTTGCCAGTTGGGCGATGTTCGCAACAAACTCCCTGGTGATATCCGAGTTGGAGGTCATCAGCATGATCGATTTCGCATTCTTCTCCAGGGCATCCTCAAGAAGGATCATGGAGATGATCTTTACAACCAGCTGGTCAGCGGCATCGTAACGGCTGTCGACCCTTGCTTTGATGAAAACAAAGGTGCCAGGTTTCAGCAGGTGGCCAAGTTTCAGGAATTCTTCTGAGAAGAGGCTCATTGAAATTGAGTCAAAATGGTCTTCAACTGTAAAAAACCCATATTGCTTGCCGCTTTTCCCGATTTTTATGGAAGATTCAGACACCATCCCGGCAAAGGTAAATTCCCTTCCTTTAAACAGCTTCATATCGGCTTTTACTTCACTGATAGTTACATTGCAAAGACTGTCCATCTCCAGCCGGAAATTATCGAGGGGATGTCCGGTCATGTAAAATCCGATGATATCCTTTTCATGCTTAAGCTGTTCAATGTTTGACCAGGGTTCACACTGCGGGATCTCGATCTGAGGGAGCATTACAGAATCTTCACCGCCAAAGAGTGAATGTTGCTGCGCGCTTTTCCTGACCTGGATATCGTTTGCATATTTCAGCAGTTTCTCAAGAAATATCGATTCGTCGCCATTCTGATGGTGAAAATATTGTGCACGGTGTGTTTCAGGAAAACAGTCGAAGGCCCCGGCCTTTGCAAGTGATTCCATGGAACGCTTGTTCACGGCCCGGAGGTCGATCCGTTTAACAAACTCAATGATGTCGGCATAAGTTCCGGCTTTTTCGCGTTCATCGATGATGCTTTGTGCGGCCGCTTCTCCTACATTTTTAATACCAGCCATGCCAAAACGGATCTCCCCTTTCTTGTTCACCACAAACTGCAGGTCACTCTCGTTTATATCCGGCCCCAGCACCTTTAGGTTCATGCGCTTGCACTCCTCAGTAAAATTGGTGATCTCCTTGATGTCGGTCATGTTGCGGCTGAGCACGGCGGCCATAAATTCGGCGGGGTAATGGGCTTTCAGGTAAGCCATGCGATAGGCCACATAGGCATAGCAGGCGGAGTGAGATTTATTAAAGGCATATTTTGCAAAGGCTTCCCAGTCGGTCCAGATTTTATCTACCGTCTCCTCTTTGATACCATTGTTCTTGCAGCCTTCAAAGAATTTCGGTTTAAGTTTGACCATCATGGCCTCAATCTTCTTTCCCATGGCCTTCCGGAGTGAATCGGCCTCACTCTTAGTGAACCCGGCCAGTTCCTGTGAAAGAAGCATCACCTGTTCCTGGTACACTGTGATCCCATAGGTGTCTTTCAGGTATTTTTCCATTGAAGGAACATCGTATTCGATCTTCTCCCGTCCATGCTTACGGTTAATAAACCGTGGGATGTATTCCATCGGGCCCGGGCGGTACAGGGCATTCATGGCAATAAGATCCTCAATGCGGTTGGGTTTGAGGTCCTTCAGGTGTTTTTTCATCCCGTCCGACTCAAACTGGAAGATGCCGGTAGTGCGTCCCTGGCTGAAAAGCTGGTAGGTCAGCGGATCTTCGAAGGGAATGGTCTCGATATCAACCTCCACACCTTTCGATATTTTGATATTCCGGATTGTATCCTTAATGATAGCCAGTGTTTTCAGCCCCAGGAAGTCCATCTTCAGCATACCCACCTTTTCTATATGTTCCCCATCGAACTGGGTTACCAGGAGAGGCGAATCTTTTGAAAAGGTCAGCGGAATATGTTCGATCAGGCTGTTCTTACCGATTATGATCCCGCAGGCATGCAGTCCGGTGTGCCTCACCGATCCTTCAAGGATCTCGGCAAAACGCAGGGTTGAGGCAATGAGGGGGTTCGGTGAGCGTCTTGCTGCCTCAAGTTCGGGTACCTCCTTATAGGCCTGGGCCAGTGTGATCTTGGGTTTATCCGGCACCAGTTTGGCAAGTTTGTCGGCTTCAGGCAAAGGCAGTTTCTGTACACGCGCAATATCCCGGATAGCCATCTTGGCAGCCATTGTTCCGAAAGTGATGATCTGGGCAACCTTATCGGTACCGTATTTATCCACAACCCACTTCAGCACCTTTTCACGCCCGTCCTCATCGAAATCGATATCGATATCCGGCATGGATACACGGTCGAGGTTCAGGAAACGTTCAAACAGCAGATCGTATTTAAGGGGGTCAATATCTGTAATGTGTGTGCAGAAGGCAACGACTGATCCCGCAGCGGATCCGCGGCCCGGACCTACCGAGACACCCATATTACGGGCGGCATTCAAAAAATCCTGTACGATCAGGAAGTAGCCCGGATACCCCATCCGCTTGATAGTCTGTAATTCAAACTCAATCCTTTCCTTAATCACTTCTGTGATCTCAGGATAACGCCAGGCAGCTCCTTTATAGGTGAGGTGACGCAGGTACTCATCGGCATCCGTGTAATCATCCGGAAGCGGGAAGTCCGGCATGATAGGATCGCGGTCAAGTTTATAATCCTCTATCTTGTTGAGGATCTCCATCGAAGTATCCAGCGCTTCAGGAATATCCCGGAACAGCTCCTGCATCTGAGTCCTGGTTTTGAACCACTCCTGTCCTGTATAGCGAAGGCGGGTGGGGTCATCAAGGTCCTTTCCGGTGTTCAGACACAACAAGCGGTCGTGGGCATCGGCATCCTCTTCGTTCAGAAAATGAACGTCGTTTGTGGCCAGCAGTTTCACGCCTGTCCGCTTTGAAAGTTCGATCATTCCAAGGTTTACCTTTTGCTGCCTGATAAAAACAGATGTATCCCGGGTCGGATCAGTTGCTTCGTGCCGCATGACTTCGAGGTAAAAATCCTCTCCGAAAAGTTCCTTATACCAAAGTATGATCGTTTCAGCTTTTTCGAGGTCATCAGCAGCAACTGCCCTTGCCACTTCTCCTGCAAGGCATGCGGAAGAGGCGATCAGTCCTTCATGGTATTGCGCCAAAAGCTCCTTGTCAATGCGCGGCTTATAATAATGCCCTTCAATAAAGGCGCAGGAGATCAGCCGGATCAGGTTGTTATACCCCGTCTGGTTCTTTGCAAGAAGGATCAGGTGATCCCCTTTGCGGTCGACAGGTTCGGATTTGTCTTTCCGGCTGCGGCGGGCCACATAGGTTTCGCAGCCCAGGATTGCCTTAAACCCGGGATATTTTGTTGCTGCATCATAAAACACCTTGGCCCCGAAGAGATTCCCGTGATCCGTGACGGCAACGCCCGGCATCCCGTCCTTCACTGCTTTTGCAATGAGATCCGGGATCTTGCAGGCTCCGTCTAGGATGGAGTACTGCGAATGGACATGAAGGTGCACAAAATCAACCATGTTGGATTCTCCTGGAAATGTTTTATTTACTTTGTGTGAATGATGATCCCGGGAAGGATGTTTTTTCCGATAAACGGATTGTAAAATTAACGAAAATCGTCCTTCCTTTTTCGTTGTTGATAACTATTCATCCTTAGAAAACGGAACCTTTTATAGGCTTTGTAGTTAGTAATAACTGATTTTTGTTTTCAACAATTAAAAAGTCGGACATCGCATTTCGCACATCGGACATTAGAGGATAGATGATGGAGGATGGAAAGTGCAGGGTGGAAACGGTGAAATGGTTGGTTAAAAAAAACTTTGCGATATTTGTCAAAACAAACTCCCGGAATTTCCGGGATGGGATAAACGTATTATTAAATATGGCTGGAAATCAACCGAAGAAAAAAACACCTGTCCAAAAGCAGGATCTCAAACAGAAAAAGAGAGCGCCGAAGGAGTCCCCTCTGAGCTTTTTGGTCCCCCTGCTCATAATATTGCCTGTTGTTTTCATTGCTTTCTCCCCCATCCTGAAAAACGAGCTGACCAACTGGGATGATCCCGACCTGATCATCAACAACCCCCTCATACGCTCCCTGAGCTATACGAACCTGAAAACGATCTTCACCACCTTTTATTTCGGGAACTACCAGCCGCTGCACCTGTTATCCTATGCCTTGGAATACCACTTCTGGCAACTGAACCCTGCAGGTTACCATGCTGTCAGCCTTGTCCTTTTTTTAATGATCACGACACTGGTATACTGGTTCATTTTTATCCTCTCCAAAAAGAATAAAAGCATCGCGATCCTCGCCACCCTTCTCTTTGCCGTCAACGCTATGCGCGTGGAATCGGTCGCATGGGCAGCCGAACGGAAAGATATGCTCTATGCGCTTTTTTATGTTGCAGGCCTGATCGCTTATGTGAAATACATTATCAACTGGGATAACCCCAAAGCAGGACTCAGGATTCGCTATTTTCTCTATGCATTCCTCTTGTTTATTCTGTCAGTGTTCTCAAAGGTGATGGCAGTTTCATTTGTCGGGGCCATGGTAATGCTCGATTATTTTTATGCCAGGAAAATCAGTTTCCGGATGATCATCGAAAAGATTCCGTTCATCCTTGTCAGTTTTGCCGTGGGTATCGCCCAGGTGAAAGCTACGGTGGAAACCAACACCATCGATACCAGTAACCGTTTTACAATGATCGACCGACTGCTGATCGTCTGCCGGAATTTTATGTTCTATTTCTACAAGATGATCGCGCCATTCAACCTTTCAACCTTCCACCCTTACCCCACGAAAGCACACGGGGCACCCTGGCCTCCTGAATTTTACTTCGCCTCCATCTTTGTATTACTCCTTGCAGGATTGCTGGTCTGGTCTTTCCGAAAAACGAGAATCATTGTTTTTGCGGTGGGATTCATGTTAATGGCCCTTGCCCTTGTACTGCAGTATATCGCAATCGGGCCGGCCATGTTCAACGAACGCTATTCCCTCATCCCGGCTGTTGCATTTTCTTTTGCCCTCGCATCCGGCATCGTATACCTTGCAGGGAAATTCCCCAAAGAAAAATACCTGACATGGGGAGCGACAGGGGCTTACCTGCTGCTGATGTTTTACCTCACCTTTGCCCGCTGTGGTGTCTGGAAAACCAGCCTGACCCTGTGGGACGACGTACTGAGTCAGTATCCGAGGGTGGGCACTGCGCTGAATAACCGCGGAAAATATTACGGCAAGGACCTGGGCGATATCAACCGGGCAAAGGAAGATTTGTCGGCCGCAATCCGGTTCGAGCCTGATTATCCGAATTCATACAGCAACCGGGGAATCGTTTACTGCATGCAGGGCAAGTTCGATTCGGCTATCGGCGATTTCAATACCGCGATCCGCCTGCCGGGAAATCACTATGATGCCTTCCTCAACCGTGCTATCGCCTATGCACAGACCAACCACCCTGACCTGGCCATGAAAGATTTTAATGTAGTGATCCGGATGGCGCCAGGCAAACCGGAAGGGATCATGAACCGGGGTATCCTTTACCTCCGTGCCAATGAGCCTCAAAAAGCACTCGACGACTTTAACACAGTTATCAGTATGGATCACGAGAACCCGGAATATTACCAGCACCGGGCGCGGGCTCTTGTGAACCTCGGTAAATACCCGGATGCATGGAACGACCTGCAAACCTGCATTAACGCAGGCGGGAAGCCTGACCCCGCTTTTACCGAGCAGGTGAGAAAGGCTGCCGGCAGGTAAGAACAGTCGGAATTTTATCATTGAACAGGAAAGAAGATGACAACCTTTTGAT
>Ga0118677_10004536_pt1 | contig 25211 bp, 40 predicted proteins | sample AliMusrvi5mmetaG_FD_86154 | JGI IMG/M metagenome (GOLD analysis project Ga0118677, IMG submission 86154)
CAGTTGTAGGTATCTTTGATCCTAGTCAATTGCCACAAGGTATGCAATCAGGCAAGTCATTGCAAGGTCAACAGCAACAAGCTGATATGACTAACTTTCACTACTATGACAATCTGACTCGTTCAATCCGTCATACAGGTCGCATTATTCTTGATCTAATCCCTAAAATCTACGATAGACAGCGTGTAATGCGTATTATTGGCGATGATGGAAAACCTGAAATGGTTACTATCAACGAGCAAGGTCAAGACGAACAAGGCGTGTCTAAAGTTTTAAATGACGTAACTGTAGGCGAATATGACGTAGTAATGGAAACAGGCCCTGGTTACAACTCTAAACGTCAAGAAGCAGTAGATTCTATGATGAGTCTATTAGGTGCTGATCCTACGTTAATGCAAACTGCTGGCGATCTCATCTTCCGTAACATGGACTTCCCAGGCGCAGAAGTTATCGCAGATAGACTTGCAGCAGCTAATCCTATGGCTCAGATTGACGATAAGTCACCTATTCCACCACAAGTACAGATGCAGTTGGCTCAAAGCAAGCAGATGATTCAACAGCTCCAGCAACAGATTCAAGCTGAAGAAATGGACAAGAAATATCGTGCTACTGTGCAACAACAAGTACAAGAAGCTGAAACAGAGCGTGAGAAGATGCGCCTGCAAGTTAAGCGTGAAGATACTCAAATGCGTACACATACTACAGCGCATGACACAGTTATTAAGACTCAGACTCAGCTAGAAATTGAGCAGATGAAAGCACAATTGGCTTTAGTTCTTGCTCATTTGAACAAAACTGAATTTAATGAGGCTAACGCTGAAGCGGTTGAACGAGCAATTTAATGTTGTAAAAACACAACACTTATGTTATAAAAGCATTTACCTACCAATGGGTTCATTGGGTTAATTCTTGGAGTTATCCATGTCAGAAGCAAATGTAAGAACGGCAGATAATGTCGTAACAAGCGATAATTTAGCGGAATGGACTGCTAATAAACTTGGTTTAGCTAGTGAGGAAGCCCCTGTTGCGGCTGAAGCAGTCGAGGAAACTCCTGATTCAGAGCCAGCAGTTGAGGCACAAGCTGAGAGTGAACCAGAGGCAGAGCAGGAAGCAGAAGTAACAGACAAGCCTAAACAAAATCCAAAACTTGAAAAACGATTTTCAGAACTTACAAAACGAGCCAAACAAGCTGAGGCAGAAAAGCAAGCATTAGAAGCACGTTTACAAGAACTTGAAGGCAAACAAGCCCCTGCACCACAGCAAGCTGATCCAGTAAGCGAAAAACCACAAGCATCGCAGTTTAATGATGCTTTTGAATATGCTGAAGCACTAGCTGAATGGAGTGCAGAAAAGGCATTAGAGCAGCGTGATATACAAGAACAACAACGCAAAATCGAGCAAGAAAGAAACGAAGTAATTAAGTCGTGGACTCAAAAGCTCGAAGCTGCGAAAGTGAACTTGCCAGATTTTGACGATATGGTAGCTTCTAGCCAAGTGCAAGTACGAGATGAAGTACGAGATGCAATTCTAGAATCAGATGTAGGCCCTGAAATCCTATATCACCTAGCATCAGATGACGATTACGCTCAAAAATTGGCGAGTATGCCAACTAATAAAGCTCTCAAGGAATTAGGGAAATTGGAAGTTCAATTTGAGCGTAAAGAAGCTCCTATTGAGAAAAGCGAAACTGTTGCTCGTAGTAAAGCACCAGCACCGATTAAGCCTTTAACTGCCGGAAAAGGAACATCAGACGTTCTTATTGATGGCAATGGAGCATTTCATGGGACTTATGCCCAATGGAAAGCTGCAAGACAGGCTAAACGGATACGCTGATAACCCAAATATTTAATAAAGGAAATAAATCATGGCAAATAATTTGCTAACCATTTCCAAGATCACTAACGAAGCGTTGATGGTCTTAGAAAACGAATTAACATTTACATCAGAAGTAGATCGTAACTATGATGACCAGTTCGCTGTAGTTGGCGGTAAAATTGGTAACACAGTTAACGTTCGTAAACCAGGTCGTTTCATTGGTACAACAGGCCCAGCTTTGAACGTAGAAGATTTCAACGAAACTTCAGTACCTGTAACATTGTCAACACAGTTCCACGTTGATACACAGTTCACAACCCAAGACTTAGCTTTGTCTTTGGATATGTTCTCTGATCGTGTTTTGAAGCCTGCCGTTAACAGTAGCGGCCTAGTTCATTAAAAACTAGGAAAACTGTCCCTGATTGACTTGGACGGCCTGAGGAGGCTAACAAGGGGCAAGCAAGAGAAATCTGTGCAGCCTGAACGACTAAGTGGGATGGACTCGAAAGAGTATGCGATAGTCTGAACTCTGACATAACCTAATTGAAGTCAGAGAGAGCGATTCGAAGAAGTTGCTCCGCTACGAAAGTAGTCAGTAGGCGAAAGCCGAAGTAACAGAATGTGCTGCAATTGCGAATAAGATTGACAGAGATGGTACATTGCAAGCTGCTAACAATACTTACAACATCGTAGGTACTGCTGGTACACCCCCAACAGGTTTGATTACTTACCTGACTGCTGCTGCTTACCTTGATTCTGAAGGCGCACCTCGTGATGGTCGTAGATCATGTATCGTTGAGCCATTTACCTCAGCTACTATCGTTGACAGCTTGAAGGGCTTATTTGTGCCACAAGAAGCTATTGGCGAACAGTATCGTAAAGGTTTGATGGGTCGTGACTCTGCTGGTATGAATTGGAAGATGGATCAAAACATCGTTTCACATACTTTTGGTTCTTTCTCAGGTACAGCTACTGTTGCAACTACAACTGCAACTGGTTTCTTGACAAGCGGTTGGGCTTCTTCAAGCACAATTACTTTGACATTGACCAATGGCGTTTCATTAAATCAAGGCGATACATTTACCATCGCTGGCGTTTATGCAGTTAACCCACAGAATCGTCAGGCTTATGGTTCAAACAAGTTGCGTAACTTTGTAGTTAATACTGCTGTTAGTGGTTCAGGTAGCACAATTTCTGTAAACGTATCCCCAGCGATTATTACTGCTGGTCAGTTCCAGAACGTGTCTATTCCTTCTACTTCTGCTACTGCTGCTGTTAGCTTCTTTAACAGCTCTGGTACAGTTTCCCCACAAAACATCATCATGCACCGCAATGCGTTTACTCTCGCAGTAGCCGACCTTGAGTTGCCAGAGGGTGTTCACTTTGCTGGTCGTGCATCCGACAAGGAAATCGGTCTGTCAATGCGTGTAGTTCGTCAATACACCATTAACAATGACTCTATTCCTACTCGTTTAGACGTTCTGTATGGTTGGGCTAACCTCTATCCTGAACTCGCTTGCCGTGTTGCAGCTTAATTAACCATATAAATAAAGGAAATTAATCATGGCAAATCCAGGCCCAGCAGTCACAACTTCGATTCACCCACAGTTATTAGGCTCTAACCAAGCATTGCGTTTGATCGCAACTGCTCAAGCTGTTAGCTTATCCAACACAGGTGATACCGCAGTTAACGTAATTGATGTTACTAACTATGTTCCAGTTTCAGTTATTACAGCTAACGCTAATAACGCTGGTTCAGCAGTTTCTAGCATTTCTAGCATTTACTTAGGTGTTTACACCGCTTTAGCACAAGGTGGTACAGCAGTCTATACAAAAGCAGCTTTGGCAACTAATACAACCACAGCAAACGCTTCTGTTGTAGCTGCTACTTTAGTAGCAAGTGCAACAAACGCACAAACTTTGTATGTAAACGTATCTTCCGCTACCGCAACTGGTACGATTGATGTTTATGTATATGGTTATGACTTGTCAGCACAGTAATTTGTTGTAAACTTAAAGCCCACCCCCTAAAAAGGGTGGGTTTTTTACTAAGGGGAATTAATGAAAAAAGTAATGATTGGTATGCCTTGCTATTCAGGTAAGGTTCATTTTCAAACAATGCGCTCACTTTTGCTCGATGCAGTCAATATTATTGGGCGTGGCGATAAATTCAGCATGGCAGAAGATTTAGGCAATAGCGATATTGCAGGCTCACGAGGGGCTATTTTTGGGGCTTTTGTACGCTCTCAAGCAGATGTTTTAGTCTTTATTGACGATGACGTATTTTGGACACCAGGCGCATTAATTAAGTTAATAGATCAGCCTGTTGATGTCGTAGGTGGTATTTACCCTAAAAAGCGTGATCCTCTTGAATGGCCTTTTAAAATTGGCATTAAAGACGAATACCGAGTTGATCCTACAACAGGATTAATGGAAGTTATGGGGCTACCTGGCGGGTTTATGAAAATCAGTCGTAATTGCGCTGAAAAGATGACTGAGGCATATCCTCGTCAAACAGTACGCAGCACAAATGAATATACTCAGTTTTGGCCTATATTTGACCCTTATGAAATGCCTGATGGCAATAGATTAAGCGAGGATTTTAGCTTTTGCCAACGATGGTTAGATATAGGCGGTCAAGTCTGGGCAGACTTTGAATTAGAGATGGGTCATATCGGTTATAAATCTTTTGTAGGAACTGTTGGAAAACACTTGAGAGAAGCTGAAAACAATGTAAAATAGTTGTAGATTTACAACACACCCCCTTTGCAAAGGAAAAAACTATGTCTAGCACTACTGTAACTCGTGGCAATTCCCACGAAACTTTTTATATTACCCCTTCTATTACCCCATCTGCTGTAGCTGCTAATACTTCTGCTGCTCAGACTTTTAGCGTTGGTGGCTTACAAACTACCGATTTTGTTTTAGTTCAAGGCTATCAAGGCACACAAACAGCAGGCATCGTTGTTGCTGAATCAGATTGCTTAACTGCTGGCGTATTGTCCATTCAGTTTGCTAACTGCACAACTGCTAGCGCAACTCCAGCTTCTGGCTTGTACGCTGTTCAGATTACCCGTTTAGAAGGCCCAGCACCTACTACTGCTGTTTAAGGATAAATTATGGCTAACGTATCAGCTTATCGTTTTGTAGGCCCTACAACTGCTATTACTGTTAGTGGCACTTCTTCAACATCTGTAACAATTACCCCATCAGGTAACGATCAGCCTAACTTTTGTGGATTTTTAAATACTGGTGCAAACCCTGTAGCTATCACGATTGCCCCTGCGATTGCAGGAACAACGACTACAGCCCCAGCAGCAGTATTGCCCACAGGTGGAAACTCAAGTCAAAGTTTTGTTTTGGGCGTAGCAATGTCCCAACCTACTGTGATTGCTGTCCCACCTAGTTTTGCTATTACAGCGATTGGAACAAGTGGCACACTATATGTGATGCCTATGGTAGATCAGAACTAAGGAAAAATTATGGCAAACCCAGGCGTTGCAAGTAGTTCAGTAATTAATCTATTACCAGTTCAAGCTGAGTATGATGCCAATGGCAACTGCTTGGGTTTGTATGGTCAAGGTGGTAATGCTCTTTATGCCCCATACAATGCTAGTTCATTGTCGATTGGTAGTAATTTAGTAGCTTCTACGACCCTTCCTACTATTTCTAGCGGTTTTGGCACAGGCCCAACAATTCTTGCAAATAGCACTTTTTGTTTCAAAATTGTAGTTGGCACAGGTGGCGCAGCAAGTGGGACTATTACACTTCCTACAGCTCCTAATGGTTGGTTGGCTTTTGCTGCTGATGTAACAAACGGAAGCACCCTATTTTTGCAATTGACAGGAAGCACCGCAACCTCAGTTACATTTACTAGCTATTCTGTTACAACTGGTGCTGCTGCTAATATGTCCGCTGGAGATGTAGTTCTAGTTAACTGTATCGCCTACTAAGGGTAGATTATGGCTGGAATTAATGATTCTGTAACGCAGAATCTCCTGCCTGTTCAGGCGTATTTTAATCTTGATGGTACGTTTAATACGTTTATTGGGCAGAATATGCCCTTTTACGCTACTACTAACCCTGTTCAATCAGGGTTAACAATTACAAATAGTACGATTGATAGCACTACGATTGGTGCAAATAGCCCATCTACTGGAGTTTTTACTAATATTACGACTACTACAGGGCAAATTACTACCCAGCCTAGTGGCCCTACTGATATTGTCAATTTATTAGCTTTGCAGTCTTATGCAGCAGGAATTAGCTGGAAACAGCCAGTAGCTTGTGCGACTTTAACTAACATTACCCTGTCAGGGCTTCAAACGATTGATGGCTACACGACTTTGTCAGGCGATAGGGTAATTGTCAAGAATCAGACAACAACGGCTAATAACGGCATTTACATCGCTTCTAGCGGGTCTTGGAGTCGTTCTTCTGATGCAAACACATGGAACGAATTAGTTTCAGCTATTGCTTTTATTGAATATGGCACACAAGCGGGTAGTGCATGGTTCTGCACAGTAACGCCTGGCGGCACTTTAGGTGTAACTCCTGTTACTTGGGCGCAATTTACTACTTCAGCTACATATACGGCTGGAACAGGGTTAACCCTTACAGGCTTTCAATTTAGCATTACAAATACAGGTGTTTTAGCAACGACTTATGGTTCTGCAAGCGCAGTACCTGTAATTGCAGTAAATGCTCAAGGGCAAATTACTAGCGCAACTACGACATCAATCGCTATTACTAATACCCAAGTAAGCGGTCTTGGCACAATGTCCACGCAAAATGCTAATAGCGTAGCCATAACTGGAGGATCAATCAATGGCACAACTATTGGCGGTTCTACTGCTGCCGCAATTACTGGTACTACTATTACTGCTACTTCTTCTTTTAGTGGATCAGGTAGCGGACTTACAGGAACAGCATCAGGACTAAGTATCGGTGGAAATGCTGCAACTGCAACATCAGCAACAACCGCAACAAGCGCAACTACTGCTACAAACTTAGCAGGAGGCGCATCAGGCTCACTACCCTATCAAACAGGATCAGGAGCAACAACATTCTTATCTGCTGGCTCAAATGGGCAATATTTAACGCTTTCTAGCGGTGTTCCAGCTTGGACATCGTTACCCGCAGGAGTGTCCTCATTTAGCGCAGGAACGACTGGATTTACCCCTTCTACTGCTACTACAGGCGCAGTTACTTTAGCTGGCACTTTAAACATAGCCAATGGTGGTACAGGAAATACAACAGGTCAAGCTGCAAGCGTAGCTAATGCTGTTACATTTAATAATAGCGGTACAGGCGCAGCTTCAGGAACAACATTTAATGGCTCTGCGACCCAGACTATTTCCTATAACACTCTTGGGGCTTCTCCTTTAGCGGGTTCTACAAGTCTTACGACTTTAGGAACTGTAACTACAGGCACATGGAACGCTTCTTTAATTGCATTAGCCTATGGCGGTACAAACGCCAATTTAACTGCCGTAGCAGGAGGTGTAGTTTATTCTACAGCTTCAGCAATGGGAATAACTGCTGCTGGCACAACAGGACAGTTTTTAACATCTAATGGTACAGGTGCGCCAAGCTGGTCAACAGTAACAACAGCAATTACGATTACTGACGATACAAGCTCTACTACTGCTTATTACCCATTATTTGCAAGAGTAACTTCAGGAACTACTAATACTGAATACACCAGCTCTACTAAACTAAATTACACGCCTTCTACTGGGCTTTTAGCGGCAACATCATTTAGCGGTGCTGGTACAGGTTTAACAGGAACAGCTTCTAGTCTTTCGATTGGTGGTAACGCTGCAACTGCTACTTCTGCGACAACTTCTACAAACTTAACTGGTGGTGTAGCGGGTGCAATTCCTTGGCAATCAGCATCAGGCACAACAGGATTTACTGCGGCAGGAACATCAGGACAAATTCTTCAGTCTAATGGCACATCAGTTCCTACTTGGGTTACTTTTACTGGTGGCGCAACAATCACAGACGATACAACGACTAATGCGACTCGTTATCCATTGTTTGCAGCAGCCACAAGCGGAACATTATCTACTGCTTATACGAGTTCTACAGAATTAAAATGGAATCCTTCAACAGGGGATCAATCTGCCCCGCAACAGGTAGCAAGTAATGGTATTTTTGTTAACAATTTAACTGTAGGAACAAGTTACACAATAGCAAGCGGATATAGCGGTCATTCAGTAGGCCCTGTAACAGTTGCAAGCGGTCAAACAGTAACAGTTCCAAGCGGTAGTCGTTGGGTAATTCTTTAGGATAAATATGTCAAGCATAGTAATTTCAGGCGATACAAGCGGTGCAATAACGCTATCTGCCCCTGCCGTTAGTGGTACTAATACTGCCACAATTCCAGCCGCTACTGGCACGGTAATGGTTAGCGGTAATATGCCAGCATTTAGTGCTTACAATAACAATTCAGCACAGGCTATTTCAAACAATACTGCTACAAAAGTTGTATTTGGTGCTAAAGATTTTGACACTAACAGCAATTTTGCTTCTTCTACTTTTACTCCAACTGTAGCTGGTTATTATCAAATAAATGCTGTTATTTATTGGCAATCTTCGCCATTATCTGCAACATTAGGTTTCTATAAAAATGGTGCTTTATGGAAATTTGGCTCACAGCTTTCTGCAAACGGCTCAATAATTAATGGTTCTTGTATTGTGTTTTGCAATGGTTCTACAGATTATGTTGAAGTATATGCTACACAAGGTTCAGGAGTTAGTTCAAATATTGCGGCAAGTACAATTACTTCATTTAGCGGATGTTTGGTAAGGACTTCATAATGACTTTATACGACAAAATTAAATCAATTTACCCAAGTCTTGAAGATAAAGATTTCTTGACTGTAATCACACTACAAAACGATTCAGATGGCAAAGGCGATTACATTAAAAACTGGTCGCACCCTACACTAGCTAGACCTACAGCAGAGGAATTAGCATAATGTTTCGACCAACGGCACTTTTGGTTCAGACACACAATGTGACTGGCTTAAAGTATTTCTGCAAAACAATACACTTGAACAAGGTTCATTGGTACAAGGGTAGCGGAACTGTTTGGAAACGGCATTTAAAGAAGCATGGCAACGATGTAAGCACAGGCATTATGGGTGTTTACTATGACCGCCAGCGTTGCGTAGAAGCCGCTTTAGAGTTCTCTAGAACGCATAATATTGTGGCATCTAAAGAATGGGCTAACCTTGTTGAAGAAAACGCTGAAACAGGAGCACAAGGCGGTGATAAGCACCCTATGTTTGGCAGACCGCATCCGCAAAAAGGTACAACTACATCCAAGTTAAAGGGTCGCTATGTAGGTGCATTAAACCCTATGTTTGGTCGTAAAGGCGAATTGCACCCTATGTATGGCATTGAAAGACCGAAAGGCAAAAACAGTCCTTTATATGGTCGCAAACGCCCTGAAGGTGGCGGTAAAAAGCCCCACGCTGTTATTGGTACAAAAGATGGCATTACAGTAGAATTTAACTCTGTTGCTGATGCCGCAAGATTTATAAATGGTAGCCGTTCAAGTGTCCATAAATGTTGTAGTGGTAAAGCTAAAACTGGCGGTGGTTACACTTGGAAATATAAGGAGCAACAATAATGGCTTATGGTTCGATTAATGCTGATGTCATAGGGACTAGCGTACAAGGGTATTCGCTAGGGGCTGGTAATTCATCGCTACTAAAAAATAAAATCATCAATGGTGCAATGGTTATAGACCAAAGAAATGCTGGTGCTAGTGTTAGTTTAGTCACAGCTGGCGGTACTGGTTATCCAACTGATAGATGGTACGCAGAAAATTCAACATCAGGAACAGCTACTGTACAACAAGTTTCAGACGCACCATCAGGATTTGCTTTTTCTACAAAATGGACTGTAACTGGGGTTGCTTCTAGTTTAACTTCTACGGATTCAGCTTTTTTTCAACAAAGAATTGAAGGTTTTAATTCAGCAGATTTAATGTACGGAACAGCCACAGCCTTAACTACAACAGTATCGTTTTGGGTTAAAAGTTCCGTAACTGGAACATTTGGTGGGGCATTTGCCAATAGTGCTTACAACAGAGCCTATTCTTTTACTTACACAATTAGTTCTGCAAATACTTGGGAACAAAAATCAATTACAGTTATTGGTGATACAACTGGCACTTGGATTGGTGCAACTAATGGCATTGGTTTAAGAGTTAGCCTTGCATTGGCGGCTGGTTCTGCTCGTGGTTCTACTGCTGGTTCTTGGGGTGCTTTTACAGGGCTTGGTGCTACTGGTGGAACAAATTTAATGGCAACTAATGGGGCTACATGGCAATATACTGGTGTTCAACTAGAAGTAGGTAGTTCTGCTACTGGTTTTGAGTATCGTCAGTATGGTCAAGAGTTAGCTTTGTGTCAGAGGTATTTACCAGCAATTAATTCAACAAACAGCGGACAAAATTATTTGAGTGCATATTGCCAATCAGCAAATACATTCTATGTAACTGTGCCATTTAAAGTGTCAACTAGAGTAGCACCAACTGGTGTTACGGCTGTTGGCACGGCAAGTAGTTTTGCGGTTGCGTTTAATGGTAGTGGACAAGGTTGCACTACAGCACCAACATTTATAAGTGGTGGAACTGAATCTGCGGCTACTCAATGGGTTGTTACTAGTGCAAGTGTAGGTATGCCAGGAATTGCTTATCAAAATGCAACAGGTTTGCAACTTTTATTCACAGGATGTGAACTATGAACTATAAACTTTATAAAACCATGTTTGGTAAAGATGGAGTTGTATTTACAAATAAACAAGGTCAAACAATTAGCTTTATTTTAGGCGCAGAAAACCCTGAAGAACAAGCCTACCTAAAATGGGTAGCTGAAGGCGGTGTAGTTCTACCAGCAGATGAGGTGACAGTATGACAATGATAATTTCAGGGGATAATGGACTAACCTATCCTAACAGTACAGTACAAGCTAGTGCTGGAGTAGTGTTGCAAGTGGTTAATGCTACTTATCAAACTTCAGTTAGTAATTCAACCACTACTTATGCTGATACAGGCTTAACTGCAACCATTACGCCTAAATTTTCAACAAGCAAAATATTAGTTTTAGTAAATCAAAGCACATATAAAAGTACTGGGAATACTGGAAATTCAATAAATCTTAAATTATTTAGAAATTCTACTGATTTAGGTAGACTTGTTTATATTTAAGGTTATACAAATACTTTGCTTGAATTGTATTCAGTTATTCCAACGCAATTTTTAGATAGTCCAGCAACTACTTCTGCAACAACATATAAAACTCAATTTTCCAATCTTGTAGCATCGGCATTTGTTTCTGTGCAAGCAGATAGTTTGGGTTTATCATCAATTACTCTTATGGAAATTGCCGCATGATACATTTACATGAAGCTATTTTTGCACTTAATCCATCTATTGCCGTTATTCATGGCGATGTAGCTTATGACGCTAACGAGCAAGAAGTAGCCTACGACAAAGATGCCGCACAAGCTAAACTTGTAGAAATGCAAGCGCAAGAAGTTGCCACCCAAGAAGCACAAGCAACAGCTAAAGAATCAGCACTAGCTAAACTAGCTAAACTAGGTCTAACCCAAGATGAAGTTAAGGCACTAATAGGATAAATATGGACTATAAATGGAAAATTTTAGAAATATTTGCTAAAGATACTGTTATTACAGGGGTTAAGTATTATTTAACAGGCACAGATGGTGAATATTCTGTAGAAACAGAAGGTAATTATTATTTTGATTGTCCTACTGAAAAAGTGCCATTTTCTCAAATTACAGAAGATACAATTATTAGCTGGCTTGAAAATGAAGCTATTTTTGATGGTAAAAACCACATTAAAATGGGTATCGAAAAGCAAATAGAAGCGTTAAAATTACATAAACCAACGCCAATGCCTTGGAAACCACAAGTATTTAAGGTTCAACTATGACCACACCATACGACATTATTTCAAGAGCATTAAAAGATATTGGCGCATTAGAGGCGGGAGAAGCCCCAACTGCTGATGCAGCGCAAGATGCTTTTGATATGCTCAATGATCTAGTAGATCAATGGTCAAACGAAGAAATGATGGTTTATTACAAGAATGAGATTGTATTTCCTATCGTTCCAGGTCAAACTCAATACACAATCGGCCCAGGCGGTCAAATTGGCGCAATCATCACAGGTTCAATCTCAGGAACGACTCTAACAGTTACAGGTATTACCTCAGGGGCTATTAACGTAGGGCAAACCCTTAGTGGCACAGGAATTACAAGCGGAACTAAGATTGTAGCGATGCTGACAGGCGCAGGAAACAACGTCAATGAAGCAGGAACATATCGTCTAAATATCAGTCAAACAGTATCGTCTGAAACGATTAATTTATACTATCAACGCCCATTATCAATAGATTCTGCCTTTGTGCGAATTAACACTAATTCTAATGGCGTACCTATCGTAAATGGTGGCTTAGACTACCCAATCGCAATTTTAGCGGTAGAAGATTATGAAATGATTGGTTTAAAAACTTTGAATGGCCCGTGGCCTAAAGCTCTTTATTATCAGCCTAGCGAAACACTAGGAAATATCTATGTATGGCCTAACCCTTCACAGGGCGAAATGCACATATTTACAGACAATCTGTTTCAAAACTATACCAATTTAAACGATACTGTAATTCTTCCACAGGGCTACACAATGGCTCTCAGATGGTGTTTAGCAGAGCGTTTAATGCCTATGTATGGCAAAGTTAATCAAACGCAAATTACAATGATTAATGCTTACGCAGCTCAAGCAAAAGCGACAGTTAAACGTATTAATATGAAACCTGTTCAATCTGCTCGATTTGCTGATGCTATGTTGGCAAGTCGTCAAAAAGATGCAGGTTTCATTTTATCAGGCGGTTTTTTCCGTTAAAAATCAACAACTTATGCAATATTACATATACCAACATCGTGCTGTTGATACAGGCAACATTTTTTATGTTGGCAAAGGCAAAGATAAACGCCATTCTGATAAAAATAAAAGAAACCGATATTGGAAGTTTTATGTAGAAAAACATGGTTTTACATCAGAAATTATTGCTAATGGGTTAAGTGAAGAATTGGCTTTTCTTGCTGAAATGGAATGTATTGATGTTTATAAAAGACGTGGTATTAAATTAGTTAATTTAAGCAATGGTGGCGAAGGATGTTCTGGTTATTCGCATCCACATTCTGAAGAATCTAAGAAAAAAATGTCTATTGCTAGAATTGGAAATACAAACAAATTAGGCAAAAAAATTTCTGATGAATCTAAATTAAAAATTAGCCTTGCAAGACAAGGAAAACCTTTATCTGAGAAACATAAAAAATCAATAAGCAATGGTCTAATTGGAAACAAACATACAGCTAAATTAACAGATGATGAAGTTTGTTTTGTTAGAGCCAATAAAGGCATTATGACTCATGTTCAATTAGCTAAAAAATTTGGATTGCATAAAAATACAATACATAAAATTTGGCGTTTTGAGCGTTATAAGGATGTTAGATAATGGCTGATTTTGGATTTGTAGGCGCTGCTTACCAAGCCCCATCTATTTATCAAGACACCCAAGAGTGCATAAATTGGAGGCCTGAAGTCGATCCAACAAAAGGTCAAGGGGCAAGAGGCGTAGTCGCTTTATATCCTACACCAGGTCTTACTAACGTAGTTACTCTGCAAAATGCTCAAGTTGTTAGAGGCATGAGAACAGTAAGCGGTGGGCAATATATGGTAGCGGTTTGTGGCCCATACGTTTATGTCATGGATTCGACATATACAGCGACAATCGTAGGACAATTAAATAGCTCAAGTGGTCAAGTAGGCATTACAGATAACGGCTTAAACGTCTATATCGTTGACGGAAGCTATCGTTATACATGGCGCATCTCTCAACCTACTTCTGCTGTATTTCAAGGAACAATTTCAGGAACGACTTTAACAATAACTAGACTTATTTCAGGCACAATCGCTGCAAATCAGTCTTTATTTGGAGTAGGCGTTTTAGGCGAAACTGTTATTGTTAGCGGTTCAGGATCAACTTGGACAATTAATCAAACACAAACTGTTTCTACTGCTATTCAGATGAACTCTGCATCAGTAGCAGGTGTAATCACAGCAAGCACATCTGGCACAACTTTGACAGTTTCTGCGGTCACTAGCGGAACAATTTACCCAGGTCAAACCATAACAGGTACTGGAGTCACCGCAAACACGATTATTAATGCTTTAGGAAGCGGAACAGTTCTTAGCTATACGATTGCCACAGGCGGTACAGGATACGCTGTAAACGATACTGTAACAGTCTTAGGCGGTGTATATGGCAATAGCCCAGCTACTTATACTGTAGCTGCGGTAACTAGCGGTGTAGTTACTAGCTTAACTGCAACTTATCCAGGTCAATATACATCTACCCCATCCAATAACGCATCTACATCCACAAGCGGTGCTGGAACAGGCTTAACTTTAACCCTAACTTTTGGCTCAGGCACAGGCGGTACAGGAACTTATGTTTTAAGCACAAGTCAAACTGTTAGCTCTGAAACAATGTATTTGCTTAACTTTAGCGTTCTTCCTAGCTCTGATGGTGCTTTTGCAGGCGCAGACGTAGTTGATATTGTAGATAACTACTTTATTTATAATCGTCCTAGCACACAGCAATGGGCAGCTTCTAATCTTTTAAGCCCTATAACGTACGGATTATCGTACGCTTCAAAGTTTACTGGGCCTGATAACTTAGTTTCAATGATTGCAGATCATGGGCAAGTCTATTTATTAGGCGAAACAACCTCAGAAGTTTGGGCAGATGCAGGAACTTTCCCTTTTGCATTTCAAAGAATCCCTGGTTCTTCAAGCCAACATGGTATTGCTGCTAAATTTTCAGTAGCAAAACTAGGCAATTCTTTTGCTTATTTAGCAAGAAACAATCGTGGTCAATCAGAAATAGTGGTTATGGAAGGTTATTTCCCTAAACGCATTTCTACACACGCAGTAGAAAATACGCTTGTAAATCAAACTGTTAGCGATGCTATTGCATATACTTATCAGCTTGAAGGGCATGAGTGTTATGTAATTACGTTCCCTAGCCTCGATTTAACATGGGTATTTGATATATCCACAGGGCTTTGGCATAAATGGTTATGGGTAGATACTACTAATACTTTTCATCGTCATCGCTCTAATTGCTCGGCAGTATTTCAAGGGCTAGTCTTAGTTGGTGATTATCAAAATGGTCAAATCTATAAATTAGACCCTACCAACTTTACAGATGATTCTCAGCCTATTCGCAGAGTTCGCAGATGCCCTCATCTTGTTACTGACTTACAACGTCAATATTTTGATGAATTTCAGATTCAGTTTCAGCCAGGTGTCGGTTTAGAAGGTATTACAAACCCTCCTTTAAACGCTGAAACAGTCGGTGCAAACCCACAAGCTATGCTTAGATGGTCAAACGATGGCGGTTCAACATGGTCAAACGAATATTGGTCAAGCATAGGTCTAGTCGGAAGATACAAAAATCGTATTATTTGGCGCAGATTAGGTATGGCAAGGGACAGAGTGTTTGAAGTCGTAGTTACTGACCCAGTATTTGCTTGTATTATTTCTGCTAATCTTAAAGCTAGTGTAGGGGACAATTAATGGCAAATATTCTATTTGGATCAAGTCAGGGTAATCCTTACCCAGTTACGCCTTTGCTTGATGACAACACTAAAATGCCAACTAGACCATGGCAACAATGGTTTTTAAACTTATTAAACTTTTCTAGTTCGGCTACAGCAACAAAGGGGACAGCTACATTACCTACAAATCCTGCTGGATTTATGAATGTAACTGTTGGGGGAAAACAATATAAAGTGCCTTATTACAATGTCTAACTTTGCTCAACAATTTGCTGCAAATGAAGGGCGTTTTGACGTTGATCTTCAAATTAAGCATAATTTTTCTGATGGTTTATATGCAAAAGAGATGTATTTGCCTAAGGGATATATTGCTTATTCTCATTCCCATACCTATTCGCACCTTAGCATATTGGCAAAAGGGCGTGTAATTGTTAGAACAGACGATTATAATAAAGAATATGAAGCTCCAGCTTGCATAAATATAGAATCTAACACCTACCATCAAATAGAGTCTTTGGATGATTGCGTATGGTTCTGTATTCACGCAACTAATGAAAAAGACATTAATAAGATAGATGAAGTTTTGATTGGTAAAAATGAGCAAAATTAAGCTAATTTCACAAGGTGCAAAAGTAAGCCCTATACATTGGGCTATTTTGGAGCATCCTGAGCTTTGGAATCAGCATAATGCTAGAACCAAAGATGAATCTAGCCCTCATTACGAATTAGATGATATTTGGCCTCGTTTTGGCGAAGTTGAATATGCCGACAATGGTTTGCCCCATGATTCTAAATGGTATCCATCTGCTGATATTTTAGGCATTAAACCTCTTGTTTATGATCTTTTTAGGGCTGTAGAAGGCGTAGAGTTAGGCGGAGTTTTAATTACTCGTATTCCAGCAGGAAAAGAATGTAAGCCGCACACAGACCCAGGTTGGCACGCTAGACGATATGATAAGTTTGCGGTACAAATTACAAGCGCACCAGGACAAAAGTTTTGTTTTGAAGAAGAAGAATTAGAAACCAAGCCAGGCGATGTTTTTTGGTTTGATAATCAATATACCCATTGGGTAATTAATCCAACCTCATACGATAGAATTACAATGATCGTATGTATTCGTAAGGAGCAATAATATGCCATGGGCAGCCGCAGCAGCCGCAACAGCCGTAGTAGCGGGTTCAGTTATTCAAGGAAATGCAGCGCAAGATGCAGCTAATACACAGGCTAATGCACAAATGCAAGCAGCAAATACTCAATCTGCTGCTGCTTTGCAACAACAGCAAAATTTATTGGCTGCTGGACAACAAGCTGCTGGGCAATTTACTCCATATGCAAATTATGGGGCAACTCCATTGTCTAGCCTTACAGCTAATAACCCTTATTTCAATCAACAGTTTTCAAATGCTGATCTAAATTCAAATTTAGCCCCTAATTATGCTTTTCAGTTACAACAGGGGCAACAGGCGCAAAACGCAGCTTCTAATGCCACAGGTGGTTTAGTAAGCGGTAATGCACAACAAGCATTACAAAACTATACTCAAAACTATGCTGGAACTGCTTATCAAAACGCATTTAGTAATTACCAAAACCAACGTGGCAACATTTCTGCTATTGATATTGCTAATGCTAACTTAGGTCTTGCAGGAGCTACTGGCTCTGCAAATGCTACGCTTGGAACATCTACAAACATAGCAAATCTAGGAATTGGCGCAGCTAATGCTACCGCAGCAGGCATAACAGGTTCAGCAGCAGCTAACGCAGCAGGCACTATTGGCGCATCAAATGCTTATGGGGGTGCAATTAATAATTTGGGTGGTATTGGTTATTCTTCATTACAAAGCATGATGAATCCATCTACAAATAATGGTGGTAGTTATAGTGATTTTGGCGCTGGTGCTGGACAAGCAGGAAATTCAGGGTTTACGCCAACCGCAGGCAATTCATTTACATTTAGCACAGGCGGTTAATTATGCCAATTTCAACTAGCGGATTAACAGTACCTCAACTTGGTCAACAATTTGACACAAGTATGTATGGCAACGTAACTCCAACTAAACAAGAGCTTCCCAAAGGAATGTCTATTGGGGATATGTTGGATATATCTAAAAAATCTTTAGATTTAAGAAAAGCCAAAGAAACTTATCAACCTGAAATTGATTATATTAAAGCTAATGCTCAACAAGCTCAAGCTGCAAATATGCAAGAACAACTTAAAAATGTTCGTTCTCATGTTTCTTATCTTACAAATCAAAGCGCTGATTTACTTAAAGAAGAAGAATTAAGCCCAAAGAAAATTGCGGAAAGATATACTGAAATTAATAAAAATTCTCCAGGCGGTGAAGATCCTAGAGCGTTACAACAAGTATTAATGGGTATGCCTCAACCAATGCAAGGTGAAACAAAAGAAATGTATCAAACAAGACTTCGTAGTTTTGTTACATCAAACATGGGCAAAGGTTTAGATAATCTTGCTCAATTTGAAAAAATGTTCCCTGCAACACAACAAGTAAATCTTGGTGGTCAAACTGTAACAACAGGAACAGGAAACCCAGATATTGCTGTAAATACACCTGGTGTTCCTACAGGCCCTTATATGCAAAACACGCTTGCTCCTACTGTTGCCACATCTCCTACAGGTGGCCCTATGGCTTTTGGCGGTGGCGGAACTCCACAAGTAGGAAACTTAAACAACAGACCAGTTGGAGTTCAAGTAGCACCCGCAGGAGGTGGAGCTACAGCTACAGGTATGCAACAAAATGCGCCACAAGGAAACGCACCTCAAAGTGGTGGGGTTACATCACAATCCACAAGTCAGCCTAAAGGTGGTGTTCCAATTCCTTATGTGCTTGGCGAACCTTATGATGCGTTTAGAACTAGAGCTGGTGATGTTCAAAAAATGTTAAAAGCATCTTCAGAGGCATTAAATATTAATAACATAGATTCTATTCCTAATGCTCGTTATACCAACGAAAAAATACAAAAAATGTTGGATAACCCTAATTTGAATATTGGCCCTATTGCTGATGCTATTGCAAAACAAACTGGCGGTATTGGTTTAAGCGCAGAACAACAAGAAATTATGAAGTATCTTGAGCAACGTATTCGTATGGAATCTGCTAGAACGAATCAAGATCAAGCATCGCAGAGAACAGCTTTTGGTTCTTTTGGAACTCAAAAAGGCGCATTGCGTGAAATTCTTTATAAAGACAATGGAAGTCTTGCTGGTCAAGAACTATATCAACGTGGAATATTAAACCATGCTGGAGATATTAATAAACCTAATCTTCAGTCTGTAAATCAATTTAACAATGATTATGCAAAATTGGCAGAACCAAGAGTAGTTCATTTAATTGGTGTAATTGGAGATAAATCTGCAAAAGATTTAACTAAATCTGATAGACAGCATTTGGCTAAAGAATTTTCAGGTATGTCTGATGAAAAAATAAACAAGTTGATGGAAAAGCGTCAAAAATTACTTGATTTAGTAGGTAAATAATGGGAATAACAGCTCAAGACCTGTCTAGCATTATTAAAGGTGGCAAAACTGAAGAATCTGCTCCGCCAATAAGTTCTCAAGACATTTCTGATATTTTAAAAAATACTAGCCAAGAAGGAATGGATTGGAGTGATGTACCTATTCAAGCCATAACCAACATTCCTAAAAGTGCTGTTGAGTTTGGAAAAAATATTTATGAAGCTGTAACCCATCCATTAAAAACTGCTGGTGGTGTAATAGATTTAGCTGCTGGAACATTACATAACATTACTCCTAAACATATAGCAGAATGGATCGATAAAGCAGATTGGAATCCTGATGCTAGTGAAAGAGCTATTGAAACTGCAAACGCAGTAGGTCATTTATACAAACACAGATATGGTACAAGCGAAGGATTTAAAGAAGCATTAGCAACAGACCCTGTTGGCGTAGCTAGTGATATTGCAACTCTTATGTCTGGTGGTTCAACCCTAGCCAGTAAAATTGGTGCAGTAGAAAAAGCAGTCAGTTTAGCAAAAAATGCTGGCGTATCAGAAAAAGCCATTGAAGCTGTTGGAAAAGTTGCAGAAAATTTAAATCCTGTTACAGCAACGGGCAATGTAATTTCCGCAGTAGGCAAGCCATTGTTAGGCTCTTTAACTGGTGTAGGATCAGAAAATATTGCTAATGCTGCAAAAGCTGGATATGCAGGAGATACGTCTTTTGTAAATCAAATGCGTGGCAATGCTGCTATGAATGAACCATTAGATGCGGCAAGAGCAAATTTATCAGCTATGCGACAAAACAAAAATAATGCCTATCGTTCAGGCATGACAGATATTACTGGTGATAAATCTGTTTTAAATTTTAATGATATTGATTCTGCTTTGCAAAAAGCAAAAGATTCTATTTCTTTTAAAGGCAAAGCTAAAGATGATGTTGCTTTGCAAAATATTGACGAATTATCAAAAGAAATTAATGCTTGGCGAAATCTTGACCCTGCGGAATATCATACTCCAGAAGGTTTGGATGCTTTAAAACAAAGAATTGGGGCAATTACTAATCGTATTCCTTATGAAGAAGCTAATTCAAATAGAATTGGTGGCGATGTTTACAATGCAGTTAAAGACACTATTTCTGCACAAGCACCTAAATACGCAGAAGTAATGAAAGATTATCATGAGGCTTCAGACACAATTAAAGAAATTGAAAAAGCCCTTTCTCTTGGAAACAAAGCATCTGCTGATACTGCTATGCGTAAATTGCAAAGCATTACTAGAAACAATGTATCAACAAATTATGGTCAGCGTTTAAATCTTGCTCAACAATTAGAACAAGAAGGTGGCAGACCATTTATAAATGCTTTATCTGGTCAGGCTATGAATTCTTCAACTGCAAGAGGTTTAGCTGGAACTGCTGAAAATTTTTCTACTTTAGGAGGTTTTTTACATCCTGGGTTATGGGCTGCATTGCCATTTCAAACACCAAGGCTTGTTGGAGAAGGTTTATATGCTGGTGGTAGAGCCACTAAAGCAGTTTCTAAATTATCTAAAAAGACAGGTATTGGTCAAGGGAAAGCTAACGCTATTTCCGACATATTACAAAACGTAAATAAAGCACAAGAGGAACAATAATGGCATCAGTTCTATTATCATCAGTTGGCATAGGTCAACAATTCTTTGATAACAATGGAGTTCCCCTTGCTGGTGGACTTATTTACACTTATCAAGCTGGATCATCTACACCATTAGCTACTTATCAAGATAATGCTGGAACGATTGCTAATGCTAACCCTATTGTTTTAGACAGCGCAGGGCGTGTTCCTAATGAGATTTGGTTATTAAATGGCTACAGCTATAAATTTATTATTCAAAGCGCATCAGCAACAACTTTAATTACCCTTGATAATCTTTATGGCATTTTGCAAACTGCCCCTGCTGTATCTAATACAGTTCCTAGTGGATTAATTGCAATCTGGTCAGGTTCTACAGGTTCTATTCCTAGCGGTTGGTTGTTATGTAATGGTTCTAATGGCACTCCTGACCTACGAAATTCTTTTATTTTAGGCGCAGGAAACACTTACGCTGTAGGTGCAACAGGTGGATCAACTGATGCAATCGTAGTAAGTCATACCCACGCAGCCACCTCTACTTCTGTTGTTTCAGACCCAACTCACTCACATACATTTAATGTAAATAACTCAGGAACATCTTATGGTGGTGGCCCTGTAATTCCAGGTTCAGGATCAACTTATAGCACTAATGCAGCATCAACAGGCATTACTGTTGCTACTTCAACAACTAACGCAACTGCTGGCGTAAGTGGTTCAGGCGCAAATATGCCTCCTTATTACGCTTTGGCGTTCATTATGAAGTCGTAAGGATGGATATGTCTGATATTGATCCTTTAAAAATTGGCGTAATGTGGCAAAAAGTAGAAACTATGGAAAGAGAAATGGCAGAAATGCGCCACGACATTAAAACTCTTTTAGCTATGGCAGAACGCTCTAAAGGATCGCTTTGGGCATTAATGGGCGTAGCATCAGTAGTAGGTGGCTTTATTACTATTGTTGTTGATTTATTTTTAAATAAAAAATGAACGAAATCATTACCCATATTCTGACAGGTAAAGACAATAAAACACATGACATCGCTCGTTGGGCGTGGATGTTGGGTTTTTTAGTTGTTGCAGGCGCAGCAATCTATTTAATCTACGCAGGACACGAAATTAGCCTTACTGAGCTTGCTGGTGCTTTGGGCATCGTATCAGGTTCAGGAGCTGCTGCGGTAGCTGGTAAACACATGGCTGGGGCAGAACCACAATAATGGCTACAAAAAGACCATCCGTCAAAAGGGTTAGACAAGAGCCTAAAAAAGATAATATAGACAAAGCTATTGATCTAATTAAATGGGTAGATAATCCATTTAAATTATTTGCTGTAATTATGTTATCTATTGTATTTTTTGGCGGTTATTTTGCATGGGATAGCCGTCAAACCATTCTGACTGCTATTTCTAATACCAATACCATTCCTAAAATGCGTTCACAAGATGAGATATTGCCTGTAGCGCAACGTCTTTTAAATGATTTAGATGCCAAAGTGGTGGTAGTTAATGAAGTCAATTTAACTACAAACTTGAGAACAACCTTACTAGCATTATCTGAAACAGAAAGAAACAAGTCTGTAGAAGGATTGCAATCTACATTAGTTTCGCCAGATCAAGGGCGTAACAAAGCCGTAGTAGCTATGATGGCTGGTGAAGTGTATTGTGAAGATTACACGCCCAATTCAAAAGTAGGTAATTGGGAAAAAGATTTAGGCGTTGCTTATATGTGCCGAGGGTCTATCCCGCCACCTATGGGTCAATTTGCAGGGTATGTTGCTGTTGGTTTTAAATCACAACCCCAAGACTTAAACGCTGTTAAAACACGCATAAATTTAGCATCAACTCAAATGGCAAAATAGGACATTAAATGCTACCTTATGGAACATACCTCAAAGCTATATTACTTATTGGTCTTGTATGCGGCATCTTTTTCGCTGGCTGGCATACTAGGGATCGGGATTTTACTATTTACAAAGATCAAGTCCGTATTGCAGCAGAGAAACAGCAAGCTCAAACAGATGCAAAAATTAAAGAACAGGAAATAATTAATGAAAACATTAAGCAAACTTACGAAGCTAGGCTTACTAGCATCCATTCTTTTTATAGCGGGATGCTCGACTCTCGTTCCAGTATCGTGTCCTCCGACCCCAACGCCACCATCACAATTAATGGTCAAACCCATAACTTATTACTTGTTGCCGAGCAATGCGCCCAAACAACAGAACAATTAATGACCCTGCAAGACTGGGTTAATCAACAGATTGCTTTAAATGCAAAATAATTTTCAAAAGTGTCTTGATCTTGTATTGAAGTCAGAGGGCGGTTGGGTAAACAATCCAGCAGACCCTGGCGGTGAAACTAATCTAGGCGTAACTAAAAAAGTTTGGGAAGAATGGGTCGGACACGAAGTTAAGACTATGAAAAACTTAACCCCTGCTGATGTTGCCCCTATGTATCAAGCTAAGTATTGGATGGCTTGCTATGCCCCACAACTTCCTACAGGCGTGGATTATATGGTGTTTGATATGGCTGTAAACGCAGGGCCAGGCAGAGCCGTTAAGTTACTTCAAGAAGCAATGGGATGTGTCCCTGATGGCGTAATTGGCCCAAGAACAATGCAATTAATCGCTCAAAAAGACAACACTTCTGTTGTGCAAGCGTATAGTGATCGTAAGACTAGCTTTTATGAATCATTGCCAACTTTTAGCACTTTTGGCAAAGGCTGGCTAAAAAGAGTAGAAGATGTAAAATTTAACGCATTAAATATGATCGGAGAAACCCCATGACCAACTTCAAAATTGAAGGCAAAGAGCATAAAAGTCCAAAAGGCCATTATGTAAAAGAATCCCCTCACAAGATGGAGGATGAAATTCATCGTCTGGCTAAGAAATTGGATAAGCATATTGCTCTACCTATGGAAAAAGCACATCACGTTGAAAGTGGTTCTAGCCAAAAAGAAGCCCCGCTTCCTAATATGCGAAAATATTAAAACTGCTGAGTTAAATCAGCAATTTTGAACATGGTAATCGGGACATCGTAAAACATTTCCCCTTTACCGACATAACGATTATGGACTTCTACCAATGGGCAATCTTTTATCAAGTCTGCTTTCAGGTAATAAGCACGAGATAAGTCCTGAGTTAAGGCAAAAAATAGAGTCGGCAGACCTTCCTGAAATAGCTTTTCTTTGCGCTGCGCTGCGTGAATACTACGATGTGAGTCAAACCCTAATTGTCGAACTTCTACCTCAAGCGCACCAACTGGAGAACTTGATCGAAAACAGATTAAATCAACTCCATAGCGATTAGGGTTATCCCTTACTTCTAATCCCCACTTCATCTTGATCCATTTAGATACAGCTTCTCGTGCTGGTGCATCGTATGTTTCATGTAACGCTAAATCAAAAGGCTTATAGGCTGACATAACGCCAAAAGCCATATCCAAATACACCCACAAACAATAAAGCCCCTAAAAAGCCCCATAACAGGTCGTATTCGGGTTCTTCAGGTTTTTGTATGGCGGTAGCATACTCCGCATCTTTAAACGCTTCTGAGAACGTTCTAGGCGTTGGTCGGCTAAATCTTAAAGTAAAGTTCTCGTAGCTCATTTCTTTTGTGCCTTAGTTAATATTGCTCTAGCAAACTTAACCAAATCTTCATCTACTATTTCGCTGTTGTATTTTGGTAAACAACCCGTACAAGCAATTATTTCCTCATCTGTTAGTTCTTTTACTGGATGGGTATAGCTAACTACTGTTGGCTCAATCTTGGTATTGGTAATTGCTTTGTATTGACTTACTGGTTCATTACTCATGGCATTAACTCCTTTGGTGGTCGATCATCCCCTTCGGGATAAGTTTTACTGTATAGCGTCAGCATACGAAGATTACAAGCTGCATGAGCTAAATGAGGTAATCCTGATTCTTCATCAATATCTTCTCCAGCTTGCCATTTAGCCATGTGTCGCATTAAACAAGCAAAAGGTACAGACCAATCCATGCCTTTAGACCAGTTCCAAGAAGCATATTTTTGTTTTCCATGTTCCCATACTCTTGCTTCATCTTCTAAAGTGCATAAAGGTATAAGACTAAAATCAGGCTTTCCATCGTTATATCTTGCTCCTGAGCCTTTTTCAGAACTATTGACATCACCAATCATTTAAACTCCCAAGTCTTAGTAATTTGAATTTTTTGCTCATCATTAGTAATTTCTAAGTCAACCAATCCAGCAAAAGGAATAGGCTCTTTTTTAGATTCCAATTCCTTTTCCAATTCCTTTTGGACTGCTTTTCTATCTTCTGAAGTAAAGGTAGTCATACTCCTCCCAAGCGAATAGCTAAACGAATAACACAAATAAGTATTACAGATGCAATAACAATAATTGTTATAACTACTTTATCTGCCCAATTCTTGTGAATTTTATTTGGACAATCTCTGCCTTGATTACAGTCATTATTGCAACAGTTCATTTTCGCTCCAATACAATATCCATATTAAAAAACATAGACTGCACAACCATATCTAAATCAATAAGGACATCAAATACTTTACCTTCTCCACTTAAATCAGGATTAGCATTTAATTGTTCTAATTTGTTTAATAACTTTCTAGCTGCCATAAGGTGTCCTGATATATCTTTCATTTTTTACC